>JACKQG010000272.1_pt1 | contig 75614 bp, 50 predicted proteins | sample 8237621 | NCBI WGS metagenome assembly JACKQG01 (sample SAMN15677084, study PRJNA649215) | marine metagenome | biome: marine; feature: Black Sea; material: saline water; isolation source: suspended particulate matter (SPM) from the Black Sea western gyre | collected 2013-06-09/2013-06-10 | depth...
AGGTCGTTTCTCCGTGACAGAAAATTCCTCACAGGGATAGCCCTGGCATTCCTGATAATACTCCCGTTCCTGGTGAGAAACTTCATACACTACCAAAACCCCATGCTGGCCGATCCTCGTTCCTGGACGGTGGCATGTATGTCTATGCCGTCAAGCCGGAAACGGGAGAGGTGCTCCACGAAACGCGCGTTAACAGTCTCGACACGGAAACGGGCGATATGGTCGAAGCCCGGTTGCCCTACGACATGCCGCCGGATTCCCTGGGAGCATTGCCCGATGTTTTGGTAGGCGACGGTGGCAATGTCTACATGCGACACCTGAAGTTCGACTCGTCGGATCTGACCTACGCAAGCTCCGCCAAAACCACAAAGGCGAAACGCGGTGCGTACCCGGCCGTGGGCACTCACTTGATGGCCGTCGCGGGCCTGTTGGACGACGACTGGTTCAATCAGACGTACTGGACGGTCGACGGCAAAGCGCACAGTAAACTGCTGGTGTTCGACGCCGACGCCGCGTATGGAGTCAAGCCGTTCCCCGGCAGCGCAAGGCATTCTCGGGCAATCTTCACACCGGGTTCGAAGGGGTACACACTGTTTGCCAGCGAGCGCCCAGGCCACAAGGCACGATGGTCGACGCAGGTTCCATTGCGCGTCCAGGCCATGGTGATCGCCGGCCCGACGCTTTTCGTGGCCGGCACGCCCGACGTGGTCGATCCCGACGATCCATGGTCGGCAATCGACGGCAAAAAGGGTGGCATCCTTTGGGCGGTTTCGACCGCGGACGGGAAGAAGCTGGCCGAGTACCCGCTGGACGCTCCGCCGATCTTCGACGGCATGGCCGCAGCGAATGGCCGACTGTACATTTCGACCACGGATGGTAACGTCGTGTGCCTCAAGTAGACGTGCGCGGGACGACCGAGGAGAACGATATGGTGGACTTCAAGTACCTGTACAAGGGACTTTGTGGGCTCGCCCGCGCTCATCAAGCAAACGCCATGGCGGGGCACCTGGGCGCAGCAGTGCTTGCCGGATATTTCTTCGGTGAAGAACACCACGAACTGGACAGCAAAGTGTTTGCAGCGATCGAGAAGGAGCTGGATCGCATTATTCGAGGCGAGGAGTCCTTTTGGTACGATCAGAAGAGAGCGGGTATCACGATTACCGAACTGTTCGCGCCGTTTGGGGACGAGAAGTCCGACGAGGAGCAAATCTCGACGATCGCGGACGCATTGTCCGCCAATATCGGCAAGACTCGCCAGTCGGGCCACAACGTGATCTTTGCGTCCCTTGCCATACGAGCCCTGCGCGATCACCCGGAATATGCGACGCCGTCGATCGTTGCGGGCATTCGCAAACTGATCGAACAATTCAACGGCGCGGGACCCGGTCGCGGATACTACGGCAAGCAGCGCGGCTGGATCATTGGCAACCAAGCGCCTCTTGAGCCAGACGACCGATTTCCTCGATACGATACCGAGCAGGCCATGGCCGAGGCCGTGATCGAGCAACTGATCGGTTCCGCCTCGGTACGCCGGCAAGGGTTCGGCGGCCTGTTCCACATCATCAACCACGCCACGGGGCTCGCCAATCTATCCCAATACGGACACAAGGACCTCGCTCGCAAAGGCTTGCCGGCCCATCATCACCACGTCCGCTTATGGCGGTCCCTTCCGGACGTGACCGCGGAGTTAGGCGAGCTGGAACGGGCCGAACAAGACCCCCGGACTCCCGAATACTGGAATCGCACCTCATCCGTCCAGTGGTCTGGCTGGCTTACCCACCGCATCAAAACGCTGTACGGCTTCTTCAGCCTGCTTCATATCATCGAGGATCCGGAGAAACGCAAGAAGGCGGAGCAGAACTTCCTCTACCTCATGGCGTGAGCCCAACCGTCCGAGCTCTGCGGGCGTGTGCGGTACCAGGAACAACACTGCAAAGGAAGGAGAGCGAATTGCCCGAGCCTTTTGAAACCACATCGCTTGGTGGCGTGACGCTGAAGAACCGGTTTGTTCGCTCAGCGACTTGGGAGGGAATGGCCGCCGAAGACGGAACATGCACTGCGGAAGTCGCGGCGGTCGTCACCGAGCTGGCCAAGAGCGAAGTCGGCTTGATCATTTCAAGTCACGCGTACATCAGCCCCGAAGGCCAAGCCAGCCCGCGGCAAGTGGCGGTGTATAGCGATAGGTTCGTCGTCGGCCTGAAACAGATGGCCGATGCCGCTCACAATCACGGTAGCAGTATTGTCTTGCAGCTTGCCCACGCGGGCGTCCAAGCGGCCACGCCGTTGACAAAGATGGACGCGATTGGCCCGACCGCTGCCGTTGGCAGGAGTGGTGCAGCCGGTCGCGTTATGACGGAAGAAGAGATCGACGCCACGATCAGCGCGTTCGTCGATGCCGCTGGGCGGGCCAGAGATGCTGGATTCGACGGCGTACAACTCCACGCGGCCCACGGCTACCTTTTGTCCCAATTCCTGTCTCCGTATTTCAACAGGCGAACGGACCAGTATGGCGGAAGTACCAAGAACAGGGCTCGCATCGTCCTGAGCATCCTCGAGCGGATTAGGAACTCGTTGGGAGACGCGTATCCTGTTCTGATCAAGATGAACTCCGAAGATTTCCTAGACGGCGGTTTACAGGTTGAGGAAATGCTGCTGATAGCCGCGATGCTCGCTGAAGCGGGGATTGCCGGTATCGAGATGAGCGGCGGGACAATCGACCCCGCCGGCTATCAGATTCCGGTGCGCAAGAAGACGCCTGTCACTGAAGACGAAGAAGTCTATTACCGAGACGCCGCGAGACAGTTCAAAGAGACGATCCGCGTGCCACTAATCCTCGTCGGCGGTATTCGATCTTATGAAGTGGCAAAGGAACTGATCCAGGATAGAGTTGCAGACTACATTGCCCTCAGTCGTCCTCTGATCCGAGAGCCCCATCTCGTCGCCCGATGGCGGTCGGGCGACATCCGCACGTCGGAATGCGAATCGTGCAACGGATGCTTCGGGCCGATCTTCCGAGGCCGGGGAATCTACTGTGTCCGGACGAAGGCTGAGAACTCCGGCGGAACTACATGACGCTGGAACTTGCCGTGTGATTCGGACAATTGGTTTCAGTTCAGCGGATACTGGTTGAAGCCGTTTTTCCCGAATGATACGCTGCTGCATGCGTAGAGCGTAGGTGTTGACGCCGCACGTGGCGGTGATGTTCGCCTTCGCGGGCGGAAGTTCCTGAGACCGCAACAAGAAAAAGGTGCCCAAGTGATTCGTCGTGGGAAGACTGTCCTATTCCTGCTTCTTGGGCTGGTTATAGATTAGTGGTTATAAATGGAAGAACAGAAGAAAATACGCAATCACGGCTAGCGGCAAATCGATTTCCTGCTCTTCGATCTATAACCACCAATCTATAACCAGCGACGTCTTACCCAATGACAAGTCTACCTTTGGAGTTCACTTGCCGTGATCAAAAGACACCTTCTTGCATCGATTATCGTCTATCTCACAATCGGTCTCGTCTCCTTCGGTCGGGCGGCCGAACGTCCTAACGTGGTTTGGATCGTCTCCGAAGACAACTCGGTGCACTACCTGGAGCACTTCTTTACGGGCGGCGCCAAGGCACCCAACATCGAGGCGCTCGCGAAACACGGACTGACGTTCGACAACGCCTTTTCGAACGGGCCCGTTTGCTCCGTCGCCCGCACCACGCTGGCCACCGCATGCTACGGCCCGCGCATCGGGACCCAGTTCCATCGTAAGTACAAAATGGCTCCCATGCCCGAGGGGCTGCGCATGTTTCCCGCCTACCTTCGCGACGCCGGCTACTACACGACGAACAACTCGAAGAAGGACTACAATGCCATCGAGGGCAAAAGCGTTTGGGACGAATCATCCAAGAACGCATCCTGGCGCAATCGCCCGGACAAGTCGCAGCCCTTCTTTCACATGCAGTCGCATCCCCCGTCGCACGAGAGTTCTCTGCACTTCAATCAGGCGACCTATGAGAATGAAAAGACCGCTACCGATCCCGATTCGGTACGACTGGCCGACTACTTTCCGGACACGCCGCTGTTCCGCTACACCCACGCCCGATACCACGACCGGATGGCGATCATCGACGGCATCGTCGGCGATACGGTTGCCAAGCTGAAGGAAGACGGGCTTTTTGAGGACACGTTCATCTTCTACTTCGGCGACCATGGCGGCGTGCTCCCGCGAAGCAAAGGCTACGTCTACGAGTCGGGACTGCACGTGCCGCTGGTCGTGCGCGTTCCGGAGAACTTCAAGCATTTGGTCGACGCCGAAATGGGAAGCCGGATTGACGGCTTTGTGAGCTTCATCGACTTTGGCCCCACCACGCTTCAGCTTGCCGGAGTCGACGTTCCTGGCCAGGTAGACGGCAGACCGTTCCTCGGCAAAGGCGTTTCGATGGACGAGGTCAATTCGCGCGACGAGTCCTTCGGCTATGCCGACCGGTTCGACGAGAAGTACGATCTGATCCGCTCGCTCCGAAAAGGCAAGTACCAGTACATTCGCAACTACCAACCGTACTTGCCGGACGGATTGCAGAACAACTACCGCTACAAGATGCTCGCGTACAAAGAATGGCGCGAACTGTTCAAGGCCGGCAAACTCAGCGGCCCTCAACTCCAGTTCTTCCAGTCCAAGCCGGTGGAAGCCCTGTTCGACGTCGAGGCCGATCCGCACGAAGTCAACAATCTGGCTGGCGACCCGCAGTATGCCGAAGTGCTCGGCGAGTTGCGCTCGCGTCTACAACAGATTGTGAAGGGCCTGCCCGATCTGAGCTTCTATCCGGAAAGCTACCTCGTGGCGAACGCCATGAAGAATCCTGTCAAGTTTGGTCAGAGCCGTAAGACGGAAATCGCCAAGCTGGTCGACACGGCCGACTTGGCGCTACTTCCCTACGAGAAAGCCAAGCCGAAACTGCAGGAAGCGCTCGAGTCGGAAAACGCCATGATCCGCTACTGGGGAGCCATGGCCGCGAGTTCCTTCGGCGAGGAAGCTGCCGATTTGGCTAGCTGCATCAGGCCGCTGTTGAAAGACGACTGCCCGATCGTACGCGTTCGAGCAGCCGAATTCCTCGGCATCATCGGCGACCAGAATCCGCAGCCGTTTCTCACCGAGATCGTCAACACGACGCAGGATTCGGTCCTGGCCACCGAAGCCCTGAACTCCGTTGTTTTCTTCCGTGACTTCTTCTCGGACCGCTACCCCGTCGATCGCTCGGACTTCCATCCCGTCAGCAAAGGAGGCGACATCGACGATCGCCTGAACTACATCAACGGAGTCCCCTATCCGCCCCGGCCACCCAGAGCGAAGAAGGGCAGAAGAAAGAAAGATTAAGAACCGCACTATCGCTGACCAGGATTTGACGAGCATGGCCGAAGCGGGGGCCTTGCCGTAGACGTGTTCGACTCTATGTCGTCATTCAAGAGAGCTGACGCATAAAGGGTGATGTCCTTCTGCGTTCTTTCGTCCGAGCGCGGCGTCTGACGTTCCTTCACGGAACGCATCATGGCTCAAACTAGGTACTCGAAGGGGTAGCCGGACATTAGGATCGCAGGAGACGCGCCGTGCGAACTGTCCGTAAGAGCAGCATTAGCACGTGGCCCGGACTTGGTACTCCTAAGAACTTCTAACTCCTTATGGCTACTTGGATTATGCGGTGTCAAAGGTCAGTAGATGGCTGGGTGTATTGCCGAAATCGTTGCTCCTCGGCCGTCCCGCAACTAAGATGAAATTGATAGCCTTTCACCAAACAACGGTTGCCATGCCCAATCGGAAGACCGCATCTCCGAAAGAAACAACGAATACTGGTGTGCTTCGGATCGGCGATCAGTGGAATGCTATCAGTATAATCGCTCAGTCACAGACACACCCCCTCAAGGCCGTCTGCGAGTTGGTCGAGAATGCGATTGATGCTCGGGCGAAGAACATCGAAATCGTTCGCCGTAGAACAAACGACCAGATCATGTTGGAGGTGGCTGACGACGGTCACGGTGTGCAGTTGGATCAAGATGGACAGCCCCACTTTGGCCACATTGCCACGCACATTTGCGATTCGATGAAGCGGCGACTATCCCGTCGCTTGCGTAACGGTGTCCATGGGGAGTTTGGCATCGGTCTTCTGAGTTTTTGGAGCCTCGGTCAGCAGCTTCGCATGATCGCCGGCGACAGTGATGGACGGCTCCATGAACTGGTTCTAAATAGGGGCGAACAGAGCTACTTCGTTTCCCCTGTACGGGGGTTACTGGCCGTTGGCGGCACGCGAATCGTTGTTGGTCCGCTTTTGGAACCAAGTCGCAAGATGGTTACTGGCGAGAAATTACGACGATACCTTGCAAATGAACTTCGCGACCGGATTCGAACCAGCGCCGTGCGAATTCAGATTTCGGACAGAATCTCGCGCAAGCAATTGGTTGTCACACCGCGAGAATTCCAGGGCGACAGGCTGGACGAGTTGAGGAGCATCTCGACTCCGCATGGCAAGTTGATTGTCGAGTTGTATTTGCGTCTGACCGCCAACAATCGTCAAGAAACGAGAGTTGCGGTCTGCAAGGATGGTACACGAGTGCTTAAGGACATCACGGAGTTGATTCCGTTCGAGCGAGCGCCGTGGACCGATGGACGGTTGGAAGGAATCCTTGATTTTCCAGCACTCAATCTTGCTCCCGGAACTCGAAAAGGTGTCGTGCCGGACGAGCGGTGTGAGGCGTTCATCGAGGCTGTCCACGGCATCGAACCTGCAGTCACCAAAGCCATCGAACGGCGCGACCAGGCGGAATCGGCGATAGCGAATCGACAAATCCTGCGACAGGTAAAACGAGCGTTCTTGTCGGCGTTGCGTGAGTTGCCGGAAGATCAATACCTATTCTTCGATGTGCCGTATCGTGCGAGGCGGCCTCGCGCCCCGGATGCCGGCAACGGAAGACCGACAACCCAAAGGTCTGCCGCTCGCGCGCAGAAGGAAACGCTCGCGGTGGCACCGCCGTTTCAACCGAGTCAACTTGATACCGCCGTGATCACCCCGCGACACGCTCGACGACAACCGAAAGGCGAATGCGTGCTGATGGCAAGAGCATTCGACGGGCGGGGGGAGCAATTGATCGATCGCGTCTATTACAAATGGCGCATCGTTGAAGGCGAGGGATGTTTGAAGGACGTCGAAGGCGGCCGATGCACCATAACAGCGCACGAGCCAAATCGTGTCGTTGTCGAAGTCAAAGCTGACAAAGGCATCCGAACCACGACCGACCAGGTTGCGGTCAAGTTCATTGAGCATGACGACGATTACGGCTCAGTCCGCGGTTTGCCGTCTTATCGATTGCAGGCGGAACCAAGCCAAACATGGCGATCTCGTTACGATGTGAAAAGGAACGAGATCATTATCAACTCAGCGCATCGCGATTTCCTGGCCAGCAGAACCACGATGGCCAAACACCGCCGGTACATTGGCAAGCTGTACGCAAAAGAAGTGGTCCTGCTGAACTTCCCGCACGAATCGTCAAGCGAAGCAATGGAACGATTGATCGAAGTCATCGTGCGTACAGAAGACTCGCTCTGAGAACCAGAATGACCGTCGAGGATCCCCAGAACCTCGTGCACTCAGGCTTCGAGATTCAGTTCATGAGCAGCACGGCATCCTCGTGCGTCACTCAAACGGAGAAGGCGTAAGAAATGGACCTAACCGGCATCTTAGACCTTTTCGGCTACTCGGTATACGATCCGCAGATCGACGCGATGCTCGAACAATGTGATGCAGTGTGCGAAGACAAGAGCCAGCTCAATCGCTATGCCTCGATCGAGAGTCGTAAGCTGGGCATCAGTTTCTGGTTTTGGTGGAAGGAGTTCTATCGCAGGCAAATTGGCGACCCCAAGGGCACCGTAGAACCGGACGACAGCGAAGAAGTCGTTCTGTACGAAGTCCGGTTTAGCCCAAAGGGTGTGGCGAAGGCGAAACTGCCATTCGGGCTCAGGTTTGGCGCGTCACTCGAGGCGGTGACCGACGCGTTGGGAAGAAAACCATTCAGCAAATCGAAGAACTTTGCCGGTAAACCGATATGGACGTTTTACGACGACAAGTTCGAGCTGGTGGTCAGATTCACGAAGGATGCCAAGAAAGTAGACGGTTTTAAGATCTGGGCACTGAACCAGGCGGATCGTGAGAAAGTACAGTTGGTGGAGAGCCTCAAGGAGCAGAAGAAGAACATCCTTCCCGAACGCATCTCGGATATCGAGGCGTCGATCCAGCAGCTTCCTACGGCCGCCTGGGAAAAGCGGATGAAGTCTGGCGACGAACAGATTACTCCGGAAGCAATCGAGGCGTCCAGAGAAGTGTTTGCGGCGTTTATCGCCAACGTATCGAAAGCAACGAAAACCAAGAACGCCAAGTCGATCTACACCTCATTGACCAAAGCGACCAAGGCGTTTAACAAGGTGGCTCGTCAGCATCGCGGATTCATCGAAACGATGGAACGTGAAGAGATCGTCGATTTCTTGCACGACACCGTACGCTTGACAGGGTTCGAAATCGACCCCGGCTTCGATCTCACGGAAGGATATCGTTCGTGGTAATTGCCGTTGACGATTGACCATCTTCGATGCCGGCGGCTTTGCGCAAGCCTACCCTAGTGTCCAGTTGCCCCCCATCTCAGCCCAGGGCAGTCAGTCCGCGTCGATTCGGCCCGCCTTCACGATTCAGGTGACGACACAAGTCACTGCCTGCTGTACGGTATATCTCAGAAAGAGTTCTACAACAAAGGTCCGTTTGGGCGTTTCAAGCGACTTGAGAACAGCGGCGAATTGTCCGAGCGACTAGCGCCGCTGATGGACGCTCTTTGCCGAAGCCTGGTCGAAACTGGCGGCAGACTGACTACGAATCGTGAAACAGCACGTTAGGGAACGGACGCAGCGATCCATCCGCATCGAAAACGCTGCGGGACGTCCGGTGTTGATTGAGTTTTCGAGCGATCCTGACGTGCTGATCACAGAGAAACTCCAGTCCGGTGTTCGGTACATCCTTTCCATCGAAGTGAAAGGCGGCACCGACGCCTCCAACATTCACAACCGGTTGGGCGAGGCCGAGAAGAGTCACTTGAAGGCAAAGAAGTTTGGCATTCCGTCCGTGATTGCCTCGCGATCATTTCAGCCGCGAATTTACGTGCGAACCGCTTCCAACCGCGTTGCGCCGCCCTTGCCGCGTTTGCCTGGGTCGTAGTACTCGTAGACCTGGGCGTCGGGCACCGTGACTTTGACAGGCATGGTTGCGCGGAGGCGGTAGCGGAGTTCCAACGAATGGCCGGGATCGAGACGACGTAGATAGACGATCGCTTGGCGTGCGGTGATCTGGTATTTGGCGATCTTCTGCGAACCGACCAACTCGTCCAACTCGCCCGGGTCGATGGCAAAGCCGCCTGGGATGGGCAGGTCCAGAATCACCATCGGCGCGGCCACGTCCATGTTGTTGATAACCGTGGCGGTGGCCGTGACCGTTTCGTCCACGTCCAGACGCTGGCGGTCGTACGAGATATCGACCGACAACGGCTCTTCCACTGAATCCCGTGCGACGCTCTCGTCGGGCTCTTCGACGTAGTAGCGGAACGTGACCTGATACGTCGTGGCTGTGTCGGTCCGGTCCGCTAGTTGAAGCTGGTAATCGTTGTCCGGTTTGAACAGATCGGACAGATTGACTTGCTGCATCACGTCTGCCTGGTCGACGGGAATTACGATCTCACGGATCGTCTCGCCGCCCCAGGCGATGTCGACCTTTCGCTCCTTCTCGCCACCCAAAGCCGCGCCGGTTCCCTCCAATAAGGCCTTTAGCGAAAGAACGGTCGCTTGCGTCGAGTGCCATGTGCCCTGCGGGTCCTTCTGCTCGACAAGCCACGTGAGTGCTGCACGAGCGGTTGCTGGGTACTGGCCGGCGCGGAGAAGGGCCAGCGTGGCCAAGGCCGTGGTTTCGACATTGCCTGCCTGGCCCGATCCGTAGAACGTGGTGCGCCCGCCGGGCGTCTGTTCCCACCACGCCTGTTTGCCGTCCGCGCCCGTCTTCTTCATCGCGTCGAGCCGTGCGAGATACGAGCCAAGCCCGCCGTGGTTCGGGTCGATGCCGGCGATCGCGTTGGCCGTGATGGCCAGCAGGTACGGATCGTCGATCGACTCGGGCGAGTGGGCGAGCAGGAAATCCAACGTCGGTCGGGCCTCGCCGGACGCTTTTCCATTTCCATTGTCGTGACCAAAAACGGCCCAGGCGATGTAGGCCGTCGCGGCCAAGTCGACGTCACCGCCGCGGTTGACGCTGCCGGCCAGCCCGTCGTCGAGCATTCCGGCCTCGTTGGGCCACGAGCCGTCCGGTTTGCGTTGGGCCAACAGCCAATTGCGCGTCCGTTCGATCAGCCGCGGATCGACGTCGTGGACCTTGGCCATGTCCTGAAATTCCATCAGGCCGTAGGCGGTCAACGTGCGGTTGGCCGGCGGGTTGCCAAACCAATCGAAGCCGCCGCCGTCCACCTCGAAGCTGACCAGCCGCTGATAGCCGGTGTGAATGTACTGGCGAGCCTTCGCCTTGACCTGCGGAACGCTCTTGTTCGTACGCCGCAGGTAGTCCAGGGCCAGAACGTTCGGGTACGTGGTCGAGGACGTCTGCTCGAAGCAGCCGTTGGGCATTTGGAAGATCGCATCCAGCCCTTCGACCAGTTGGCTGAAGCTGGACGGATACAGTTTGACAATCGCCCGCACGCTGCCGTCGATTGCGTTTTCGGGTACGGACAGAGTCATCTGGAACGGATCGGCCAGTGTACCGCTGGCGACCTGCTCGACCCGCCGCCCGTCGGGCACGACTTCGATCTCGCGCCGGATCGCGTCGGACGCGCCGGAACCGATCGCGGTGACTTCCAATTGATGAAGGCCGACCTTGAGCACTTTGATCGGGAAGTTCAGCGAGCGGATCTCACCGGGACCGAGATCGACGGCCAATTCGGCTGCTTTTCCCGCGTCTTCGCTGTCCGCCAACCGCTCGTACCAATCGGCGTCTGTCAGCGTCAGCTTCACCGTCTGTGGCTTATCCAGGTAGTTGTACACAACGACCGGCACACCGACTTCGTCGTTGCGAGTGAGCGACACGGGCAAATTGAAATCGACGAAGAACGGTTGGAAGACTTTGATCGGGAAATCGGCACCGCCCAATTGGCCTTCGCTCGATACGGCACTGGTCGTCAATCGCCAAGTCGTGATCGAGTCGGCAAGATCGACCTCTAATGTCACTTCACCGCTGTCGTCGGTGATCAATTCCGGCCGCCAAAGCAGCGTTTCGGGGAACCATTGGCGAACGCGAGGCGGTGCGGCTGCTTGGCCCGGTTCCGACGTTGTGGCCGTGTCTTCCCCTTCAAACTCCATCAGTTCTTCCGCCGGCATCTCTGCCTCGGCCGCCCAATTCATGTCCATGGCCGCTTCCGGCGCCGCGCCGGAAGTATTGAACATCCTGGGTCTTGCAACCCATGCGAGCGTCACCAACGTGCACGCGAACGCTGTGATCAGGAACGCCTTGGGATGGAAGATCCCAAACGCCACGACGCCGGACAACAGGAGTGCTCCGGCCAATGATATCCAGGCGACGGTTATTCGGAACAGACCCGTGTTGCGCGACGCGTCCGCGCGACGGACCTTTTCCGGGAAACTCGCCGCCGCAAGCGTGAATGGCGACTTACCTGCGTCGCCGTATTCGATCATCACCGGTTCGACTGCCACGTCGAAGTCCTCGAAGGGCATCGGCTCAGCGCCAATGGCCTCGGGTCCGCCGGAGAAAAAGGCGGCCGGCAGGGCCTGCGGGCCTTCGATGTGGTTGACGGTTTTCGAAAACAGCGCCTGCTCGAACTGTACTCGGTCGAAGATCGGTAGTTCGGTGAACAACTCCGGCGACCAGCCGGGATAGATCGTGTAAACCGGCTCCAGTAATTCCTGCTCCAACAGGAAGAACGTCTGCTCCATTCCGGACTGCTGGCCGAGCACCGCGTAAACCGCCTCGTCGACCGCCTTCAGGCTGATCGCACCGGGCGCGGGTTTTCCATTGGGATCGGTCAAAGTCAACTTGACAGTCGCCTTCGCGCCGGGACGATACTCGTCCTGGTCCAGCGTTGCTTTGATTGACAACTGTCGTGCTTGCCGCACGTAGACAGTACGCGACTTGCGGACTGCCAAGCCGTGGCCGCGGAAACGATAGGCACAGATGTCGATGGTCCCGAAGATCTCGGGCGGCAGGTCAAAGTCGTATTGGCCTTTGCCACGGTCCATTCCGATCTGCTGGGTCAGAATCGTCTGCCCGTCCTTGATGAAGTCGACAAACACCGGTTCGACGCCGCCACCTAATGCCAACAGCTTCATTGTTTCCCCGCCGTCGTAAACCGCCTTGTCGGGCCGAATCAGAAAATCGCCGTCGAACGATCCGCAAGTGAGTCGCACGTGCTCTCGGCCAATGCGGCCCTCGGAATCCGTAGCCCTGATCGTGACGCCGACCGATTCGGTTTCGGGTGTGATTTCGAACGACGCGACACCCAGCTTGCCGGTCTCGATCTCCTCGGTCTGATCGTTGATCGCCAACCGCGTCCGCGCCGGCCGGCCGTCGGCATAGCTGGTGAAGACATAGATCGTGTTCGCAATGCCTTTGACCAGCGTGCCGGATTCGGGGATGATTTCCAGGCCGATGGGATTGGCTGTGACGACCCGGGACGTGCCAGTCGAGTATTTCTGATTGGCCGTATCGGTCACCGTGGCAGCGAGCACGAATCGAGCGTTGCCGTCGTCTTGTTCGCGCCCGATCAGTTGGACGGGCAAACGGAACTTGAATTCGGCTTTGCCTTCCGGGTCCGTCTTCTCCGTGATCGACGCGATCGTCTGCTGCCCGATGTCCGGCGTGCGGACTTCGATCGCCACCTCGCCGCCGGCAACCGGCTTGCCGAAGAAGTAGTCGGCTTGGACACTGCCTTCGACCTGCTCGCCCGGTGCGTAGAAGGGTTTATCGAGTGTTATGCCAACCTTGAACTTGGGCAAGACGTACTTCTCGACGGTAACCGTTCGGTCACTCGTGGTCTGGCCAACGGTGCACTCGATCGTGTAGTCGCCTTCGATGATCTCTGTGGCCAGCGGGCAATCGGCCGAGGAGATGCCGAATTTGCTGGTCACATCCCTCTGCTTGAAGATGATGTTGCCCTTCGGGTCGGTGATCGTGAAGATGACCTCGTGTCCGGCCAGCGGTTTGAGGTCCGGTTTCTTCAGCCCCAACGAACGCAGCCGTATGGTTTGTCCGGGTTGATAGACCGGCTTGTCGGTACTGACCATCAAACGCCACTCGCGACGAAGCTGGATGGACTGCGTGAGGACCTCCTTGGCCCTTTTCGGCTGGGCCGTAACACGCAACTCGTACTGTCCGTCATCCCAGTCCGGCAAATCAAAACGCGGCGAGACCGCGCCGCGATCGTCCGTTGTCAGACTTGCCAGTCGGACCTGCTCGTTTGTCGACGGATTGTACAAAGCAAGCTGTACCGGTACGCCCGGCACGGGGCGCCCGGTATTGTGGTCCAGCACAGCAACTCGCAACGATGCACCGCTGCCGGCCAGCAGCGCGTTCTGCCCCAACAGGCGCAAGTCGTAGGGAGACGCCGAGAGGCGGAAATAGTACACGTTCAGCGCGGTGATGATCAGCACTGACGCTGCCGTTGCCAGGAGCACGGTCCGGCCGTAGTACTTGCGAAGCTTGCTGCGACGGGTTTCTTTCATGTCGATGTTCCCAACGGTTTGCTGAATCAGCCGTTCCGACGCCTCGGACGGGGCAACCGTTTGCATGGCTTCGTAACGCTTCTGTGCCTCTTCCAACGCCACTTGGCCCAGACGTGACGCCTCACAGTATCGTTCGACGGTTTCAGCATCCTCGGGCGAAAGCAGTCCGTGAACGTAATCGTCGATATAGTCGATTGGGTTTTCATCCGGCTTGATCATGGCCAAGCTCCTTTGTGTTCTATCGCCTACCGGTGGGCATCGTAAGTGCGAAGCGTAAGCGAGGGCGAAGCGGCAATCTCACATTCCTCGCTTACGCTTCGGGTTTCGATTCTCCACGCTCAGGTGGCCTTTCAAGATGTATGCAGCGGTGGTCTCCCGACCCCGCACAGGATCGTCAACAACTCAGTAGGTCCCGGCTGCCGGACGGGACCTGGAATTCTGTCGCTGGAGTTCACGCTTCAGCGTGTCTTCCGGCACGCTAAAGCGTGGACTCCAACACCCCGAAGGTCCCGTCCGGCAGCCGGGACCTACTCGTCACTCCGCATGCGCGGCTCCAGGTATCTGCGTATTCCGGACAGGGCATGGTGCATGTGCGAACGGATCGTTACTTCCGTGCGGCCGACGATCTCGGCAATCTCGGCAAAGGAAAGGCCGTTCCAGTTGCGCAAGACCACAACCGTGCGTTGCTGGGCCGGAAGTTGAGCGACGGCTGCGGCAACCAGATTGGCAGTCTCTTTTGCCACGGCGGTCTCCACAGGCGTTGGGTCCGCCGACACGGGTGCCGCCGCGGTCAATTCGTGTGGTGGCAGTACGTCCAACGGTCGTGTGCGGCGGAACGCCTCGCGGCAGCGGTTCGTCGCAATGGCAAACAGCCACGAACGGAACGAACGCGGAAACCGATACGTCCGCCGCTTGACCCACACTGCAAGAAATACGTCCTGAAACAGCTCTTCGGCTCGATGCCGGTCGCCGACCATTCGTTCGATATAGGTCAACAACGGGCTCGCATAACGACGAACCAGGGTTTCGAGATGTTCTCGCTTACCCTGAGCGACCTCGCCCATCAACCGTTCATCCGACGCATTCGCCTGGTTCATGCTGGGCTCCCTTTGTGCCTTTACTTGACCATATGCGCGGTGACGAGGTTTCGTTGAAGGAAAAATCACCCATTTTCCAGGCGATCACGTTTCTCGCGGAGTACGCGCCCGTCGAACAAGAGACGCCACGACAACGACGAACACTAAGAAAACAACCACCAACAGCGCGAAACCGACAAGGACCGATACTGCAAAGAAGTCGACTTCCGGGACGGCGGACGGAGGTCCAAGACCGGCAATCGTGGCCGTGCGTTCGACTTCTTGCTCGGAAAGAAACCACATGCTGCTCTGCGCGTCCGAGCGAATCAGGTTCAGCCGCGTAAGCTTCGTCTGAGCCAAGACGCGATCCACGTGAGAGAATCTGATCAGGATATCGCCATCCACCGTCGCCCGCAGTGGATTCTGGGTGTCGGGCTCGACGGACATGGTCTCTTCCTCGAGCATGATTGGCTGTCGGCCGAGGTACCGCCACACGGTCGCCGCATCGGCTTTGCCGCCGTCATCGTAATAGGTGTGCAAGACAAGCTGGCCGTCCCGCTCGACGTGGACCTGCAGCAGTCGGGCCGCGGATGCCGATTCACAGCGCACCATGCCGATCACGGCGAAAATGGTCGCAGAGAACGCCGCAATTCTCAGATACTTCTGCTTCTGGCACGTCGAGTTTCGCATATGCCGTCGACCTGTATGTTTTCACTTGATATGTGGCTGTCCTTCTCACACCATATGCGCCAACTTGGCATTTCGTTGAAGGAGAACTTACGAGAATCTTACCGTCAAACGCTAGATCTCCCAGCCGGGCGCCGCTACTCTGGGCTTCATGAAAGGCCCGAATACGCTCGTGCTGGGTACGCGAAATCCTGGGAAAGTCGCCGAATTCCGTGCGCTTCTGGCCGACTGTGGCTGGCAGATCGCGGACCTGAGCGATTTCCACAATCTGCATGAGGTGGAAGAGGAAGGTTCCACATTGGCCGAAAACGCTCGCGCCAAAGCTGCTGGATTCTCTAGCCAAATTGGCCAGTGGGTGTTGGCTGACGATACTGGCCTGATGGTAGATGCGTTGGATGGCGCTCCCGGCGCAAGAACGGCACGTTTTGCCGGACCTGGTGCCACGGCGAAAGACAACCGTGAGCGGCTTCTCGCAGAATTGGGAACTCTGCCTGCGGAAAAACGAACTGCTAGTTTTGTGTGCCATTTGGCCCTGGCCGACCCGGCGGGGCGAATTCTAGCCGAGGCAGACGGAAAGTGTCGCGGCCGGATACGCTTCGAGCCGGTCGGCGATCGCGGGTTCGGCTACGACTGCCTGTTCGAGATCGCCGAATACCATCGCACGCTGGCCGAGTTGGGCGAGACGGCCACCGTATGCTTGAGTCACCGCGCCCGAGCCGTCCGGTCGTTGCAGCCAACGCTCCTGCGGCTCGCAGAAAAGTAGGTCCCGTCTGCCGGACGGGACCTCGACCTGCTATGAAGTGTACAATCGTCTGCTGTCGACACGTGGCTTTGAGAGAGGAAACAACGGATGAGTAACGATCAAACAAGCCGATCTACGCGATTCCGTCAGATCACTCTGATACCCGTCCTTGGTCTTCTCGCCGCACTGGCCGTCTACGTTCTTCTTGGCGCTTCGCCATCCCAAGCAAAAGACGCGCCGACGGCTCAGCGCCCGAACCTCGTAGTCGTACTGTGCGACGACTTGGGCTATGGCGATTTGGCGTGCTACGGGCATCCGGTCATCCAAACGCCCAACGTCGATCGGTTCGCCGCCGAAAGTATGCGGCTGACCAATTGTTACGCCGCGGCCGCCAACTGTTCGCCCGCGCGAACCGGGATGATGACCGGGCGCACGCCTTACCGCGTAGGCATTCACAACTGGATTCCCATGTTCTCGCCCATGCACGTGCGACGCGAGGAGATCACCGTGTCAACGCTACTGCGCAACTCCGGCTACACCACGTGCCACGCGGGCAAGTGGCACTTGAACGGGCGCTTCAACCTGCCGGGTCAGCCGCAGCCGTCCGATCACGGCTTCGACCATTGGTTTTCCACACAGAACAACGCCTTGCCCAACCACCACAATCCCGACAACTTCGTACGCAACGGCAAACCGGTTGGGCTGCTGGAGGGCTATTCGGCACAACTTGTTGCCGACGAAGCGATCCATTGGCTGCGAGATCTGCGCGACGCCGAAAAGCCGTTCTTCCTGTTCGTCTGTTTTCACGAGCCGCACGAGCCTATCGCCACCGACAAACAATTCGCCGATCTATACCCTTCGCCCGGTCTGCCCACGCGTGCGGCGCATCACGGCAACGTCACGCAGATGGACCACGCGTTTGGCCGGCTGATGAAAACGATTGACGATCTTGACTTGCGAGAAGACTCGCTGGTCTTCTTCACCAGCGACAACGGACCGGCGATCACAAGCCGACATCCGCACGGATCGGCGGGGCCGCTGCGAGAAAAGAAAGGCCACATGTACGAAGGCGGCATACGCGTACCGGGCATCATCCGCTGGCCCGGCCACACGAAGCCGGGCACCACCTGCGACGAACCGGTCAGCGGCGTGGACGTGCTACCGACGTTGTGCGAGGTCGCGGGCATCGCCCCGCCAGCCGATCGCGCGATCGACGGTTCCAGTTTCCTGCCCATTTTCGACGGTCGGAGCATCGAACGCAAAACGCCGCTGTACTGGCACTTCAACTGGGCTGGAAGCAAGCCGAAAGTCGCCATGCGAATGGGTGACTGGAAGATCTTGGCTCACTTGACCAGCGCCGAATTGAAACGAGGCGCCGATATCGTGGCCAGCGACCTGCAAGCCATCAAGACAGCCGAGTTGGCCTCGTTCGAGCTGTACAATCTACGCGACGACATTGGCGAAACGACCGACCTAGCTGCGAAGGAGCCCGAACGTCTTGAACAGATGGTGACCGTGCTGCGCAAACTGTACCGAGAAGTTCGGGACGAAAGTCCCGTGTGGCCCGAATGGGAATGGCCGCGTTACGAGGGAAAACGGATCATCTGGAAATTCCCTCCGCCACCGCGTCGCTGATTGGCCGTTCAGTCTTATGCTGACAGCGAATACTGATCGTTTAACCCGAAGCCGCAGGCGATGGCGGACATCGGGATAGACTGCCCAGGCGCGGGGCCCGCCATCGCCTGCGGCTTCGGGTTAAACGAGGAGGTCGTTACGCTTCCAATCCTGGACCTGATCCACATGTTGACGGAAGGAGATCACCATGCCAAACAAGAAAGACACTCGCCATATCCTACCACGCCGGACGTTTCTGGCCGGTACGGCAGCAACCTTTGCCGTGATGCGACCCTCGCTGGTGCGTGGGTCGCAAGCCAACTCGACCGTCGATCTGGGGTTGATCGGCTGCGGTGGACGCGGCAGGTGGATCACCAAGTTGTTCCAGCAGAGCGGTAAATACCGCTGGGTCGCGTGCGCGGACTATTTCCAGGATCGAGTGGACACGGTGGGCGATCAGGTTGGTATCGAGGCGAGCCGACGCTACGCAACTCTGTCAGGCTACAAGAAGCTTCTGGACAGCAAGCTGGATGCCGTCGTGATCGAAACTCCGCCGTACTTCCATCCGGAACAGGCATCCGCAGCGGTTGACGCCGGCAAACACGTGTTTCTGGCCAAGCCAATCGCCGTGGACGCGCCCGGTTGCCTGACGATCGCGGACGCCGGCAAACGGGCGACTCAGAAAAAGCTGGTGTTCTTGGTAGATTTTCAGACTCGGGCGAACCCGCTGTACCGCGAGGCGCTGCGGCGAGTTCGCAACGGCGATATCGGCCGGCTGGTGATGGGCGAAGCCCACTATCCGTGGTCGGGCGGCGGTCGAGGTGCACCGCCGACAGATCCGGAACAGCGGCTTCGGCAATGGTACTACGTGCTGGAACTGTCCGGCGATTTTATCGCGGAACAGAGCATCCACTCGCTGGACGTGGCCACGTGGATCGTGGACGAGGATCCCATTCGTGCCGTGGGATCCGGCGGTCGGACCGTGCGGCCCGAGGGCAGTATCTGGGATCATTTTGCCGTGACCTATTCGTTTCCGAACGATTTCGTTCTCTCCTTCACATGCATCCAGTCCATCCCCGGTGTGCCCGACGAGATCAGCGCTCGCACATTCGGGTCCGAAGGCGTCATCGACACCGACTATTTCGGCAAAGTCTGGATTCGCGGCAAGAAGCCCTACGACGGCGGCAGCACCGGCAATCTTTACACGGACGGTGCTGTGACTAACATCAATGAATTCCACCAGGCAATCGTCGCCGGTCAATACGCCAACGAAACCGTTGCCCCGTCGGTACGTTCGAATCTGACCGCCGTCCTCGGTCGAAACGCGGGCTACGCGGGCGGCGAGTTGACTTGGGATGACATGATTCGACGTGCTGAGAAACTGGAATTGAACCTCACCGGGATGCGATCATGAAAACGAATTCGAGAACAGTTGCAGCAATCTTGTTTGTCATCGCTTTGTCCTGGGCCGATCCTGTATCGGCCGCTCACAGCGTGCTGGTCGAGGCCGAGAGCTTCACCGATCGGGGCGGCTGGGTGATCGACACGCAGTCGATCGACCAGATGGGCTCGCCCTATTTGCTCGCTCACGGGTTGGGCGTCCCCGTGAAGGCTGCGACAACAACGGTCGAATTGCCCGCGCCGGGTCTTTACCGCGTGTGGGTGCGAACTCGCGACTGGGTGGCACCGTGGAACGTTTCCGGTTCGCCGGGCAAGTTCCAGTTGGTCGTCGACGGTAAGACGCTGGATACAACGTTCGGTACAGAGGGTGCTGCCTGGAAATGGCAAGACGGCGGTACGATCGACGTTGACGACAGGAAACTGAAACTGGCCCTGAACGACCTGACCGGATTCGAAGGCCGTTGCGACGCCATCCTTCTGACAATGGATACTGCACTGACTCCGCCGAATGAGGGCGACGAGATGGACTCGTGGCGCCGCCGCCTGCTCAGCCTGCCCGACACGCCGCCGGACGCCGGGCAATTCGACTTGGTCGTGGTCGGTGGCGGTATGGCCGGTTGTTGCACAGCGGTGTCGGCGGCGAGGCTTGGCGTGCGGGTTGCCTTGATCCAGAACCGCCCGGTGTTGGGTGGCAACAACAGTTCCGAAGTGCGCGTCGGTCTGTCGGGCAACATCCACCAAAAGCCATATCCGCGGCTGGGCGATTTGGTCGACGAGATCGGTCCCATCGGGTATTGGAATCACCGCGAAGCGTTGGCCGATCCCGATACCCCGCGCAGCCGCCGCATTCTAGAGGCGATCAAGAACGATTCCCGCAAGACAACTCACAACGCAGGCCCTGCGTCGAACTATGAAGACGACAAAAAGTTCTTCGTCGTGTGCTCGGAACCGAACATTCGCCTTTTCCTCGACACACACGCCTTCCGCGTCGAGCGGGACGGTCCGCGAATCAAAGCCGTCATCGCCTGTAGTACGAAGGACAGTCGTGAGATGCGATTTCCCGCTCGTTGGTTTGTCGACTGCACCGGCGACGGCAATCTCGGTTTCCTGGCCGGAGCCGACTTTCGTATCGGTCGGGAAAGCCGGGCCAAGACCGGCGAATCCCGTGCACCGGAAGAAGCTGATCAATTGGTGATGGGCACGTCGGTACAGTGGTACACGGCTGTGGAGGACGAGCCTTGTGGCTTCCCCCGATGTCCCTGGGCCGTACCGTTTAACGAACGAACCTGCCAGTCGGTTACACGAGGCGACTGGGACTGGGAAACTGGAATGAACCGGAACCATATCACGGAGATCGAGCGGATTCGCGACTATGCGTTGCGCGTCGTCTACGGCAACTGGTCGTACCTGAAAAACGATTGCCCAAACAAAGAGAAGTATGCCAAGCGGCGGCTGGCCTGGGTCGCCTACATCGGCGGCAAACGCGAATCGCGGCGACTGTTGGGCGACGTGATTCTGCAGGAGCAGGATGTTGTACAGCAGAAGCCGTACCCCGATGCCAGCGTCACCACGACTTGGGGCATCGACCTCCACTTTCCACGTCCGGAAAACACCGAGCATTTTCCAGGCGAGGAATTCCGCTCGATCGCCCGGACCACCCGGATTAAACCGTATCCGATACCGTTTCGCTGCCTGTACAGCCGCAACGTACCGAACCTGCTGATGGCCGGCCGCGACATCAGCGTCACTCACGTGGCGCTGGGCACGGTTCGTGTCCAGCGAACCACCGGTATGATGGGCGAAGTCGTCGGCATGGCCGCGTCGCTGTGCAAGAAACACAACGTCGATCCGCGCGACGTGTACCAGCAGCACCTTGATGAACTGAAACAGTTGATGCAGCGTGGCGTGGGCAAACGAGGAAATGACCAATGACCAAGCACCAATGTCCAATGAGACGTGGAGTGGGGGCGGATGGCCAGGTGTCTGCCGGTGGTGTTTCTCGACGGGGGTTCCTTTGCGCGGGCGCGGCGACGGTTGCTTCCTCCGCGTTGATTGGGAAGGGTGTGGCGGGGGATGAGGCTGGTGACGGTTACATCGACGCCCATGTCCACGTGTGGTCGTCGGATATGAAGCGTTATCCGCTGAAGCCGGGTTTTCCAAAAGAGAGGATGCGGGCTCCGAGCTTTACGCCGGAGGAGCTATTCACTCACACGCGTCCGTGTGGCGTCGACCGGGTCGTATTGATCCAAATGAGCTACTATGGGTTCGACAACTCGTACATGCTCGACATGATGCGGAAGCACGACGGCGTCTTCTCCGGCGTGGCGGTCATCGATCGGGAAGACAAGCCGCGCGAGACGATGCTCGATTTGTCTCGCCAGGGCGTCCAAGGATTCCGCATCTCGGCCGGACGGCTACCACCCGACCGCTGGCTCGACGGCGAAGGGATGGCCGCCATGTGGCAATGCGGTTCCGACGAGCACTTGGCGATGTGCCCATTGATCAATCCCCAGCACCTGCCGGCCATCGGCCGAATGTGTCGGCGGTTTCCCGATACGCCCGTCGTGATCGACCACTTCGCACGCATCGGCATCGACGGCCAGTTCCGCAAGGTTGATCTGGATAACCTTTGCGCCCTGGCACGGCACAAGAATGTGCATGTTAAGGTATCGGCCTTCAGTGCATTGGGCGAAAAGAAATCACCTTACCTCGATCTGGCCCCCATGATTCGACGCGTGTTGGACGCCTTCGGCCCCGAGCGGCTGATGTGGGCCACCGACGGTCCCTGGCAGATGATGGGCGGTCACAAGTACAGGGATTCGATTGACCTGATCCGCGTACGCCTGGATTTCCTGACCGACAACGATCGCCAGTGGCTTCTGCGCAAAACGGCCCAGCGCGTGTTCTTCTCATGACGAACCGGACCACGAAGATTCTTCGCCAATATTCCTGCTGATAATATTCCTGCCTCATTCTCTGAAAACAGGCAGGAGGCAGGAATATTAAAACCTTCGCCGTGAGCAGAAGCATCTGATCGCGTAGTCAGAGCGTCCAGCCCTCCCGGTATTCTCGCCGGATGAACGCGTCGGCTTCTGGGCAGTTGATGGCCTTCAGGTTCTTGGCGTCCCAGTTGAACTTCTTCCCGGAGCGCAGTGCCACGTTGCACAGCAGTGCTGCTTCGGTCAGTGCGCCGGAGTAGTCGAAGTTGCACGTGGTTGGTCCGCCCGTCTTACATGCCTCGGTCCATTCGCGGTGGTGGCCGATGGAATCCGGGATGAACGGATCGGGCCGCTTGAAGTCGGCGAACTTCTCTTCGGGCAACAACTGGTGCCTGCCGTAGTCGGAAAGGAGCATCCCATCGGATCCGATGAACAGCACTGCGCTTCCCCACTGCGGGATCTTCTGTTCCTTCACGAACGCCGGATAGGGGCCGCCGTTGTACCAGTTCAACGTGACCGCCGGTAGATCGCCGCGCGCGGGGTATTCCTGCTTGGCGATCGTCCAGCGGGCGGCGCTTTCGGGGTGGACCGGGCCTTCGGCTTCCACCGAGGTCGGATGCTGCAACTTCAACGCCCAGAATGCCAAATCGCAGTAGTGGCAGAAGAAGTCTCCCAATTGGCCGTTGGCAAAGTTCCACCAGTAGCGCCAAGCGAACGGCGCGTATTTCGGATGATAGGGCCGGTAGGATGCGGGTCCCAGCCACAGGTCCCAATCCAGCGTCTCCGGTACCGGCGGTGTGTCCGTAGGGGCATCCGGCTGCGACGTGTCCGTCGGCTTAGGCGGCCCGGCGAAGTTCGCGCCGAGCCACACATGGACCTCGCGAATCGCTCCAACCGCGCCACTCTGAACGAGCTCGACCACACGACGGTAGTTAGTGCCCGCGTGGATCTGTGTACCGAGTTGCGTGACGAGCTTGTTTTCGCGTGCGACATCGGCCATCATCCGAGCTTCGTACACGGTATGCGTGAGCGGCTTCTCGCAGTAGCAGTGTTTGCCGAGCTTCATGGCCATCACGCCGGCCGGGGCGTGCGTGTGGTCGGGCGTGCCGATCACCACCGCGTCGATCTGGCCGTGGATCTCGTCCAGCATCTTGCGGAAGTCTTTGAATTGTCTGGCCTTTGGGTAGCGTTTGAATGTCGCTTCCGCGCGCTTCTCGTCGACATCGCACAAGGCCACGAGGTTTTCGTGCGCTGCGCCGTTCACGTCAGCAGCGCCTCGACCACCGACCCCAATCCCAGCGATGTTCAGCTTCTCGTTGGGCGAGTTGGTCTGCGCCCTCGCCAGACTGCCGGTAGCAGTCCAGACGCCGGCGGCAACGGTGGCCGTACGGAGCATTTCGCGGCGGGTAATCAGATTGGACATAACGAGTTCTCCTCGTGCAGGTGAAGGTGTGGGTAGGCTTGGAGCGTCGGCCACTTAAGCATCGTCAACAGTATACTGCAAGTCAGGCTCGGTGTGGGAACTAGGCCTGTTCTTCCCTCGCATATTCTTGCCGCAAGAGTTCCACTTCCTCGAAGATCGCCGACACCTGATCGTCGCTGACCTGGTCGTCCATGTTGATGCAGCAGACGCCGGTCAGGTAGGGGTTGGCTGATTCGTGGACCAGCCGGCGAACGGTGGCGCGGATTTCGTCGGTTGGCTGTTCGACGATTCCGACGGGACTTAAGCGGATGTTCAGGAACGTGTTCGGCAAGTGCCGCCGCAATTCGGCCACGTCGCCGCCCCAACCGACGTCCAGGAAATCCAGGTGTGGGAGTTTTGCGTAGGAGGCGGCAAAGCGATGCGGGTCGTCACCGCAGTGGTGAATCCCGTACGGCCGGTACTTGCGGCTCCACTCGTCGTCGATCGGCAGGAAGAACTGTTCGTACATGTCCGTCGAAATCATCACGTTCGAGCATTCGCTATGCAAATGCACCGGAGCGGGGATATGGCGGACGTTGCGGTTTACGCTGATCGACGTCGAGCCGGTGGCACCACGCATGTGCTGCGTGAACCGTTCGACCACGGCGGCGATGTCGGCGGCGAACCCGGCGGCTTCGTCGGGCTTGTCTATCGCGTCGAGGAAGAAGTCCTGGCCGCGCAGGTCCAGAGCCGTGTTAAGCACCCCGGCCCAGCCGATATCGCCACTCAGATAGCCATACTTCGTTTTCAAGGCGTCCAGCAACTGCTCGTATCGCTTGAACGCCGGGCTTTCAAAAGGCGCGTCGCGGGAAATGTCCGGCGAGTCGATGTCGGCAGGAATCACCTGCGGAGCGGAATCCTCGTGGTACTCGATAGGGCAACCGAGCATCTCCGACGTCAGGTACCCGGCCGCCAGGTGCACCGGCCCAATCTGCGGCAAGTCGCGGTCGCGATCCGCGCCCAGACCGTATTGCCCCCACCGATCGTAGAGCACCTGCTCCATTTTCCTCTCCACCTCGACGCGTTTGGCCGGATGAAAGAAGAAGTCCTCGTCGAAGGTGATCCCCTCATGACGAGACCACCAGGACGGATGCAAGACGATGTCCACCGGCAGCATGGAATTCTGAAGCGATTCGTTGCGAAGATAGGGCATGGTTGGTCTCCGCCAAAAGGACCGCGAATGAACCATCTTCCTCGTTCATGTCCACTCGGTCAAGCCTCAGGAATCGGTTGGCATGGCCGCTATCGTATGCCCCGGCAGCGGACCCGAGGCCGGCCGGAACGACTCGAAGGCACCAAGTGGCGATACAAGTTTTTTTCGATAGACCTAGCTGCAAGGTGGTTGAACGTAGCGTAACATGTCATGCTGTCGGGGACCGCATAACCCGTAGGTTAAGGCCCAGCGTGGCTGGTAATTCGATTCCTCTTGGACCTATTGACAGGAGCCAATAATGAGCACGGAGAAGAAGAACACAGGGGTGAACCGTCGCAGTTTCCTCAAAACCCAGACCGCGGCGATTGGTGCCGCCGCGATTCTGGGGCAGGTCGGCCCGGTGCACGCCGCGGGCGCTGACAAGATTCGGATCGCCCTGATCGGGTGCGGAGGTCGCGGCAACGGTGCTGCCAAGAACAACCTGAACGCGTGTGAGAATACGGAAATCGTAGCCGTAGCCGACGCCTTCCAGGACAAGGCTGAAGGGACCGCCAAACGCTTGGGCGTCTCGCCCGAGAAGGCCTTCTGGGGCCTCGATGCTTACAAAAAGGCCATCGACGCGGATGTGGAAATGGTGATCATGGCGACGGCTCCCGGTTTCCGTCCGCTTCAATACAAGGCGGCGATCGAAGCGGGCAAACATGTGTTCATGGAAAAGCCGTGTTGCGTCGACGCGGCCGGCTACCGGTTGCTGGTCGAGGCTAACAAGATGGCCGACGAGAAGCGCCTCAAGGTCGGTGTTGGCCTGCAACGTCGCCACAACTCGGGGTACGTCAACGGGATCCAGCAAATCCATGACGGCAAGTACGGTAATCTGGTCTTGCTCCAGGCGTACTGGAATGGAGGCGGCATCTGGTGGCGTCCCCCGCGCGAAGGTTGGACCGAGATGCAGAACCAGGTCAACAACTGGTACCACTTCACTTGGGTCAGCGGCGACAACATCTGCGAACAGCACGTGCACAACCTGGACGTGTGCAACTGGGCCAAAGACGCTCACCCCATCGAAGCCAACGGCATGGGCGGCGACGATATCCGACGCCGGGACAACCCGGGAGGAACGCAGATCTTCGACCACCATTTCGTGGAATTCACCTATCCCGACGGTTCGAAGATGTACAGCCAGTGCCGACACGTGAAGGGTTGCTTCAACCGCGTTTCGGAACATGCCTTCGGCTCTCAAGGCAGCGGCGGAATGACGGACAGTGGCAATGTGTTGGACCGCGGCGGCGTTCCCTTCAAGTTTGGCGACTACGATCAGGAACACTTTGCCTTGGTCGAAGCGATCCGCAACGACACGTCTTACAACGAAGGTCATTACGGCGCCACCAGCAGCTTCACCGCCGTGCTCGGCCGCTTGGCGACCTACAGCGGCAAGATTGTCAAGTGGGACGAGGCGGTGGAAAAAGGTCCGGATTTGGCACCCGGCATCGAGAACTACACGATGGACACGACGCCGCCCGTGCTGCCCGACGAAAACGGCCAGTACCCCCACGCGGTTCCCGGCGAATACGATCCGTTTGCCTAATGCCGCAAGGCCATAGGTAACTGGCAAATGCGCAGTTGTCCAAAGAAGCCCGGCTTTTTCCAAAAAGCCGGGCTTTTGCGCAAGGTAGGTCCCGCTTGCCGAGCGGGACCTCGAATTCCAGGGGCGCCAGCGTTTCCAGGTCCCGCTCGGCAAGCGGGACCTACCTTTCTGAAGGCCACGAAGTCTTGCGGTTAGACGACGCGTTTGCAGACAACACCTGACATTCGCTTTTGGGTGAGATCGCAAACGCGGCGTGCTTGCTTCTGAAATCGCATCGACATAGGGAATCCCGGATATGCAGACCAATCGGTTTTGGCTAGCTGCCATCCTTCTCATCCAAGTGAGCTGTCTGCCCACGAAAGCGGGGGAAACAGGCTCCTGGGGCGACCAGGGCGACGGTACCTATAGGAATCCCATCCTCAACGCCGATTACCCGGACGTGGATGTGGAGCAACTCGGCGACACCTACTACATGATCTCGTCGAAGCAACACATGTGCCCGGGGATGGTGATCCTTGAATCGAAAGATATGGTCAACTGGCGAACGATTGGACACGTTTGGGACAAGCTCTCCTGGGCGCCGGAATACAACTGGGATCGTATGAGCGGTTATCCCTTCGGCGTGTGGGCTGGCGATCTGGCTTACCACGACGGGACATGGTACTGCTACCAGATCGATTTCAAACACGGGCTCTATATGAGCAGCGCTAAGGACATCCGGGGGCCGTGGACCAAACCGCACCAGTTGCTGCCAACGTCGAAAGTCTTGGATGATCCTGCCGTATTCTGGGATGACGAAACCAAGCAGGCCTATCTCATCTGCAATACCGGCAGAAAGCTTGCCGACGAAGGAGTCAAGAAACGCGGCAACGAAAACTACATTTTCAAAATGAGCTGGGATGGCCGGGAGATTCTGGATGAGGGAAGACTGGTCTATACGGGGATCGGCGCCGAGGCCGCGAAAATCTACAAGATCAACGGCACGTGGTACATCTTCCTTGCCGAATGGTATCGCCCTGACCCGCGACAGCCGGACGATCCTGGGGCGGACAAGAACGACCGCAAGCAGATCGTGCTTCGTTCGAAGACCGACAGCATCTACGGTCCGTACGAGAAGAAGGTGGTGTTCGAACGCGGCAACGGCGTGATCCGAAGCTGCAGTCAAGGTGCATTGATGCAGGCGCCGGACGGTTCGTGGTGGTACACCCATCAGTTGATCCAGAACATCCGCGCGCCATTTCAGGGACGACCGCAGTGTCTCGAACCGGTCGAGTGGATCGACGGTTGGCCGATGATCGGCAGAGACGTGGATGGCGATGGGATAGGTGAGCCGGTACTCGATCATCGCAAGCCAATCGACGGCTATCCAATTACCGCGCCGCCGACCAGCGACGAATTTGATTCGCCGAAGCTGGGGCACCAGTGGGAATGGAACCACAATCCGCGGGACACCCATTGGTCATTGACAGATCAGCCCGGTTGGCTGCGTCTGCGGGCCAGTGTGCCGGTGGGCAAAGGGGATTTTTGGGGTGCCTGCAATACGATCAGTCAACGCATCATGGGGACCACGCGGGGCGAGGCCGAGGCGAACTTCGACCTGTCCGGCCTGAAACCGGGTGGGCGGGCAGGCTTTGTCCGTTTCGGCGGCGTCTATCACCTGTTGGGCGTGCATGTTCGTGACGACGGCGCCAGATATCTCTTTTTCAATGCAAATGGCAAGCGAACGGATGGCCCAATGTTGTCTGGCCACGATCTGTGGATTCGTACGACAAACGAAGGCGATCAGGCCCGTTTTGCCTACAGCACGGATGGACGGAAATACACGGGTTTCGGACCGACGTTCACGCTGAAGTTTGGCAAATGGACCGGCGATCGCTTGGGATTTTTCTGCTGGAACAACAAGACCGAGGCGGGCCACATCGACATCGCTTGGTTCCACTACGACTACGATGGGCCGAAAGGCCAGCGGGCTGAAGTCCAAGAGCAAACCCAGCCGTAGAAGTCCAATGTAAGGAGCTTTCCCAATGATCACGCTGGTACGTACATCTGCTGCGTTGGTCCTCTGTTCCGTGCTTCATGCGGCAACGGCCCTGGCCGGGCCGGCAGACGACCAAGCGGCCGAGATCCTCGAATCGACCGGCGTCAATGGCGGTTTGATCGTTCACGTCGGTTGCGGTGACGGGCGGCTCACCGCCGCACTGCGAGCCAGTGACGCCTATCTTGTCGAGGGCCTCGATACCGACGCGAAAAACGTCCAAGCAGCCCGACGCCACATCGATTCGCTGGGGCTGAGCGGAAAGGCCTCTGCGGACACCTTCGATGGAAAACATCTCCCTTACGCCGACAACCTGGTCAATCTGGTCTTGGTTTCAGGTGTCGGTGTTCAGGTGTCAGCAGATGAGATTACCCGCGTTCTCAAGCCCGGCGGCGTCGCACTGGTGGCACAAGGTCTTGAGTTCCCTGACACCCGACACCTGACACCCGACACCTCTTCCCTCTCTCCCACCTGGACGAAGTTCACCAAGTCTTGGCCCGATACCATCGACCAATGGACGCACTACCTTCACGACGCCTCAGGCAACGCCGTGGCGCACGACCTCGAAGTGGCGGCTCCCAAACATCTTCAATGGATCGGCGGTCCATTGTGGAGTCGCAGTCACGAATACGATGCCAGCCTGTGTGCCATGGTCTCGGCGAACGGCCGACTCTTCTACATCTTCGACGAAGGCCCGACGGGGATCATCGACCGACGTATTCCCGACAAATGGAAGCTGATCGCTCGGGACGCATTCAATGGCGTCGTCCTGTGGAAACAGGAGATTCGCGACTGGGGATGGACGGCGTGGAAGCGTGCAGAGATGGAGCAGATCGACTGGAGACGCATGCCCAGCCAACGTTTCCGGCTTCCGGTGGCGATTCCCCGGCGATTGGTGGCCGCCGACGATCGGGTGTATGTCACGCTCGGTTACCAGGCACCGTTGACGGCCCTGGATGCGGCCACAGGCCGAACGGTGAAAACCTACGCGGACACCGAACGAACCGACGAGATCGTGCATCAGGACGGTCTGCTCGTGCTGTGCATCCGGACTTCCATGGAAGGAGCGAACGTGCCGACCGGAAAGAAGGGCAGGCAGGGACAGCGGGCTGCCGCTGCGGCGGCTCTGGTGGCAATCGAGGCCGACACGGGACGCCGCGTGTGGGAAACCGAACCGGGAACGGTAATACCTCTGTCGTTGGTCGTCAGCAACTCGCAAGTCTTCTACCATGACCAGGACGCCGTCGTGTGTTTGGACGTTGCCACGGGGAAGACGCGCTGGCGCACACCAACGGGCGGCGCTGCAAACTCCGTTTGGAATACGGACTTGACGCTCGTCGTGTACAAGGATGTTGTACTTTCCGCCGGCCGGCGGCAACTTCTAGCCATGTCGGCTGACGATGGCACGGTGCTGTGGAAGCTGCCGGCCGCCAGAGGCTGGGGCATCATCAACCCGCCGGATCTGTTCATTGCCGATGATGTCGTGTGGTACGGACAGGGCAACCTGCACGCCGAGTCGATAACTGGCTACGATCCGCAGACCGGCAAGCCCGTACGGACGGTGGACCTTGGTTTCCTGATCACGCGCGGCCACCATGCGAGATGCTACCGCAGCAAGGCCACGGACAACTACTTGCTGCTGCCCAAACGGGCCATTGAGTTTGTCGACCTGAAAGGAGGACAGCATTCTCGCCACAACTGGGTGCGGGGAGGATGTCGGTACGGAGTCTTGCCCTGCAACGGTTTATTGTACAGCACGCCGCATCCGTGTTTCTGTTACGCCGGGGCGAAGCTGGGCGGTTTCGCTGCGCTCGCGGGCGAGCGGGAAACGGGAAACTCGAAACTGGAAACTCGAAGCGTGGTTGGCCGGCTTGAAAAGGGGCCAGCGTTTGGAGCGGTCAGCGGTCAGCAATCAGCGGTCAGCAAGGATGATTGGCCGATGTATCGCCATGATGCGAAGCGGAGCGGCGGTACGGCGACCGCGGTCGATCCGCAGATTCAACCTGTCTGGAAGGCTGAACTGGGCGGAAGGCTGACGCAAGCAGTTGTCGCAGGTGGGCGTCTATTCGTGGGGCGCGTTGACGCGGGGCAGATCTGCTGCTTGGATGCGGTAAGCGGTGTACCCGTTTGGGATTACATCGCAGGTGGTCGCATTGACTCGGCCCCGACCGTCTACACGTTCGTAGTACCGCCTTCAGGCGGCTCTTCGAAGGTACGGAACAGTGCGGAGAACACAAAAGAACCGCCTAAAGGCGGGACTACGAACAGCCTTGTTCTATTTGGTTCTGCTGACGGATGGGTCTATTGCCTGCGGGCGTCGGACGGCCGTTTGGTCTGGCGGTTCCGAGCGGCGCCCGACGATCGCCGCGTGGTGGCTTTCGGACAAGTAGAATCAGCTTGGCCGGTCCACGGAAGCGTGCTTGTGCTGAACGACACCGTCTATTTCACGGCCGGCCGTTCCAGCTATTTGGACGGCGGCGTTTTCCTGTACGGACTCGATCCGGTCACGGGCGAAAAACGGTACGAGACCAAGCTGGACGGGCCACCTTCGGACCTGACGGTATTGGACGAGAACGCCTATGCCATGGAAGGCACCAAATCGGACATCCTGGTCACCGACGGCAAACTGATTTACCTGTTCCACAACGCGTTCAACACGCGTCTGGAAAAACAGCCAACTCCGATCAAGGGAGAACTCGGCGAGAGGAACTTGGGCGAGCGGGACTTCGGCGAGCATCTCCTCTCCAACGCCGGTTTCCTCGACGACTCGGGGTTCAGCCGCAGCTACTGGATGGTCGCAGACCAATGGCCCGCGTTCAACTTCGCCCATCAGTCGCCGAAGGCAGGGCAACTGGTCGTCTTCGACGGCACTACAACCTATTCCGCAAAGTACTTTGCGCGGCGCAACATGCTCAGTCCTTTGTCTTTCCCGGCAACGGACGGGTACTTCCTGGTCGCCGACAGCAACGCCACGCGGCCGGTCCAGGTGCGTAGCGACGGCAAAGGAGGGCCGGAGTTCATGCGATGGCTGCCGCAGACGGGCGACCTGCAGACGTGCTGGAATCTGGGCGTCGGTTTCGCTCGATCCGAACCGGCGAAATGGCTGAACAACGTCCCCGTAAGGATTCGAGCGATGGTGGCCACCGAAACAGCCTTGTTTGCTGCCGGGCCGCCCGACGAATGCGACCCGGACGATCCGGCCGCTGCACTGGAAGGACGTCGCGGCGGGGTACTCATGGCGTTGAACCCGAACGACGGAAAGAAGCTATCCGAGTGCAAGCTGAACGCGCCTCCTGTCTTCGACGGCATGTCCGCCGCCGCCGGACGCCTTTATCTGTCGACCAACGACGGGCAAGTCACCTGCATGGCCGCAAAGTAGGTCCCGTCTGCCGGACGGGACCTTCGGCTACGGCAGGTTCACTTGGTTGTGGCAAGTCTCCCGACCCTCGGTTGTGGCAGGGTCTCCCGACCCTGCCACCAGCGCTGACCGAAGGTCTCCATACCAGGAACTTGAGCGGCGGGGTCCGACGGTGAGACCTCCGGTCGTCGGCGTGGCCCGGTCAGGAGACCGGTCCACAACATTGTCGACCGGGCCACAGCATTGTCGACCGGCCCGCAACATCGTTCTTCTGTCGCGCTTCACCACAGCTTACAATAACCCTCGTCCGTCCAACATGGCACGACCCACGCAGTTTCGCTTGCTGCTTCATCACGAGGGGAGGAAACCATCATGTTTCGATTCATCAGCAGCCGTCGACCTATCACTTCCGTCATCCTCGGATTGGTCTTTGTCCTCCACACACAGACTGGCTACGCCGACGAGCAGCAACAGGCACGCCAGATTCTCGACGCGACCGGAGTTCAAGGCGGCTTGATCGTTCACCTCGGTTGTGGCGATGGCAAGCTCACTGCGGCGCTTCGAACGACCGAAAGCCACGTCGTTCAGGGGTTGGACACGGATGAGGAGAATGTCGCCGGGGCGCGCGAACACATTCGAAAGCTCGGCCTCTACGGCCCGGTATCGGTCGCCCGGTTCAACGGCGAGCGCCTGCCCTACGCGGACAACCTGGCCAATCTCATCGTGGTGTCAGGTGTCGGTGTTCAGGTGTCGGGAGACGAAGTTGCTCGTGTTCTGGCGCCTGGAGGCGTCGCGCTATTGAAACATGGCGTTGAAATACCCGACACCCGAAACCTGACACCCGAAACCTCTTCCTCCCCGCCTGGATGGACCAAGTTCACCAGCCCCCGGCCCGATACGATCGACGATTGGACTCACTGGCTGCACGCCGCGGACGGCAATCCCGTATCCAGCGACACGGTGGTCGATCTGCCACGGCGCGTTCAGTGGTTTGCCAAGCCCACGTGGTCACGCTCGCATGAGAAGAGCCCGTCGCTCACAGGCATGGTCTCCGCTCGAGGCCGCGTGTTCTACATCTGCGACGAAGGGCCGGCTAGCATTGGTGGGCCGGTACCTGACAAATGGCGATTGGTTGCACGAGATGCCTTCAACGGCGTCCTGTTGTGGAAACGTCCCGTGCCCGATTGGGGCTGGCAAGCCTGGTCGCCCAAGCAGCCCATGAATCTGCGGTGGGGGAACCCGCGGTTCATCCATCGCCGGCTGGTAGCCGTGGAAGACCGCGTTTACGTAACGCTCGGCTACAGCGCACCGGTAACCGCGATGGACGCGGCAACGGGAAAGACGATCCGAGTCTACGAAGACACGGAAAACACCAGCGAAATCCTCTACCACGATGGGCTCTTGGTGTTTTCGGTGGCAACCGAACTAAAGACCGAGATAAAGAACGCTCCTCCGCTGAAGGTCCTGGCTATCGACCCGTCCAGCGGGAAGCAACTTTGGGAGGCCGGCCCTTTCCCGTCGCTATACGACCTGGGCGAACGCGGTAAGTCGAACGTGCTGAAGCAAGGCCGGCTGATGATCGCCGCGGGAGGTGATCACGTCTATTGTGTCACCGAAAAGGAGATCCTGGCACTCGGCCTGGACGATGGGCGGGCTGCGTGGACGGTGGTAAGACCTCCGGCCGTACTGCCACGCGGAGACAGCAAGAAGGTATCGGCCGCCGCGAAAAAGATGTTCACGAACCTGGGAAGCGTCATGTACCACGACGGCCGCGTCTACTTTGCGCAGCCGTACGTTCCCACGGGGAAGTTGGTGAACAGTTCGCGAATGACCCTCGTCTGCCTGTCGGCAGAAACGGGCGAAGAGGAGTGGCGAAAGATTTGCGCGGACTGGAGCTACACGACCAATCTGAACGTCTATGCGATCCGAGGCATGATCTGGGCTCACGCCGATGCCAAGGAGGGACAGTACGATTTCCTCGGGCTAGATCCGGCGACGGGCGAGGTGAAGATCAAGCACAACCTCGCGTCGATCTTGACCACCCGTCATCATCACCGCTGCTATCGCAATAGGGCGACCGAAAAGTTTCTACTGGTGGGCAAAGAAGGCGTCGAGTACGTCAACCTGGAAGACGGAGCCATTCATCCTCATCGCTGGCTGCGCGGCATGTGTCTGTACGGCGTCATGCCCGCCAACGGCCTCTTGTACGTGCCGCCGCAAGCCTGTTCCTGCAATCCCATGACCATGCTGCAAGGGTACTGGGCGCTGGCGGCGGCGGGAAAGTCGAAGAGTCGAACGGTCGAAGAGTCGAAGAGTGAGCAGGGGGCAGAAGATCGCCTTGAACGCGGTCCAGCGTATGGCCAAATCGACAATCGAAAATCGGCAATCGAAAATCCCCATGATTGGCCCATGTATCGCCGCGATCCGTTGCGGAGTGGAGCTACGGATACCACTGTGCCCGCTCGACTTCGCGAACGCTGGCAGACCACGATCGGCGGAAGGCTAACCGGGCCGGTTGCCGCCGGTGGCCGGGTGTATCTTGGAAGCAGGGATACCCACGAAGTGGTTGCCCTGGACGCAACCGACGGCACCGTGGTTTGGCGCTACGGCATGAGAGGAGACATGGACACGCCGCCGACGGTCTACCAGGGAATGGTTCTTGCTGGCTGCTCGGACGGCTGGGTGTACTGTCTTCGCGTTTCGGACGGCAGTTTGATATGGCGTTTCCGAGCTGCGCCGCTTGAGCGTTATGTTGTCGCCGAAGATCGTCTGGAATCGGCTTGGCCGGTCCACGGCAGTGTTTTGATCCTGAACGACATCGCCTATGTCACCGCAGGAAGATCGTCGTTCCTGGATGGCGGCATCCGTTTCTACATGCTCCGGCCGCGAACGGGCGAAGTCCTGAACGAAAAGGAAAAGACACTCTTCACCGAGCAGACCGACCAGGAAGCCTTCTACGAAGGTGTCACGTCGGACCTGCTGGCAAGCGACGGTGACGCCCTATTCATGCGTCATTTACACATGGATCCGAAGACGCTCGAGTTGACTCGCCTCGGTTGGTGGGGGTTCACTGGTCCCGAGGCCAAGGGCCGCGATTATCCGTATCTGGAACGCCACGGGTTACCGGTGTCCGATAAGCGATATACCTATCTGAGGAGTGGCCAAGGCTTCCTGGATGATTCCCTGTACGGCCGGACCCAATTCCACCTGGACGGCGGCGAGGCTTGTCATCTTCTGTGCTTCAACCGCCAGCGCAGCTACGGCTTCCAAATGAGCACCCATGCCGGGCATTTCGTCTTCTTCACGCCTGGCGACAAAGGCTACTCGATCCTCGGCTTCGACCGCGAACGCTCGACGGAAAAGAAGATCAAGGCACTCTGGCAGCAAAAGCTACCGCTCCGTGCCCGCGCCATGGTACTGGCCGGCGAGAACTTGTTCGTCAGCGGCGTACCAGACCGGATCGTCCCGGATGATCCATTGGCATCCTTCGAAGGCAGACTGGGCGCCGAACTGCACGCCCTGTCCGCTTCCGATGGAACCACGTTGTCCAAGACGCCACTCGACTCCCCGCCCGTCTTCGACGGCCTAATCGCCGCGGGTAGACAACTCTTCATGACCACACAAGACGGCCGAGTGATGTGCATGGGAATCGAGAAACGAAACAAAGAACTGTGAAGACAACTCGAAGTACATTGTATTACGTTCTGGGAAATCGCCGTCAACGTAGTCGAGGTTCTCGCGGCGGGAGGTCCGATTCATGGCAACCGAATCCATCGACAAGCCGAAACGGTGGACGCGCCGGTTGCGGTTTCGCCTTTCCACGCTTTTCCTTCTGATATTGGTCATTTGTTGCGGACTCGCGTGGTTCCATTGGAAGACCAAGACTGCTCGGGAACAACGATTGGCGGTCCAGGAGATTCATCGCGCGGGTGGATGGGTGGTGTATGACTACGAACGGAACAGCGAGTTGACTTACGATCCGCTCGGTCCGGTTTGGCTTGAGACGTTCCTGGGCCAACATTTCTTCGCGTGCGTGGTCCAAGCGCGCATCAGGGGCGATGTGGACTTGGGGATTGTCCGCAAGTTGCCGCGGCTGGATGACCTCGAGGTCCTTCGAGATCGACTGAGCGCTGCCGATGCGCCCCACCTGAAGGACTTGACAGGTCTCGACAGCTTGGCCGTCTACATGGAAGATGCCACCGACGAGGAATTACGGGAGATCGGTCAACTGCCTGGCCTGGACGTTTTGATGGTCGGTACGCCCGGCGCTTTGGATGAGTTCGTGCTGAGCGACACAAGAACAGAGTTCCGGCCCGTCATTCGCAATACACAAGTCACCGGCGCGGGCCTTGCCCATCTGGGCCAAGTCGGAAAACTGCAACAACTGCTTCTTCGGAATTCGAAGATATCGGATGCAGGGCTGGAGCATCTTCGCGGCCTGACCGATCTGGAATTGCTGGATCTTTCGGGAACACAGGTGACCGGCGCAGGGCTGGCTCACTTGAAACCGATGGGCAATCTTGAACAGTTATATCTTGCAAGGACGCAAGTGACCGACGCCAGCCTGGCCCATCTACGCGATCGGCCTGGTTTATATCGGCTGGACGTGAAGGAAACGCAAATCACCGACGCCGGTGTCGATCATCTTCTAGCCATGCCCGGTCTTTCGATGCTGTTCCTGGACCATACGGCTATAACCGATGTCGGCATATCGCGTCTGAAGGACTTGCCCAATCTTCGATTCCTGGGCCTTTCCGGAACACGCGTGACCGACGCAGGAATGTCCCACATGCGAGAAATGAAACAGTTGCATTCGCTCAGCATCGTGAGAACCGGCATCACGCCGGCAGGCCTTGACCATCTGAACAATCTAGCCGACTTGAACACCATAGAACTCGGCGGCCCGAATGTGACGGACGACTCGTTGCAGCAGGTCTCCCGGATACAGCAGTTGCAGCACCTCTGGCTCTATGACGCGCGAATCACTGACGAAGGGCTCTTGAAACTGAAATCGCTTATAGACCTCAGGTTCCTCCTGTTGCTGGGCGACAGTACCGTCACAGATCAAGGCATCAAGCGGCTGAAGGACGAACTGCCCCTTCTAACCGTGTCACGGTCTTTCCCGATCGTCGTTGATGAATAGGGAGCCGAATACTCACGTCCACGCAGGACGGTGGACTGTTGTCTGCGGAGGCTGGGACATATATAAATAGGCCCGAAAGCGGGGGAAAGCACAATGCATAGACATGTGTCGGCTCTGTTGGCCACAGTCTTTTTCTTGCCGGGGTGCGGGCCTGATATCCCTGACGTGCCGGGTGAGTTGAACGCCGAAGCCGGCAAGGCTCGCGACGCCGCCAAGTTGGCCTGCGAGCGGAATGATCACGAGGCCGCATCCGACGCTGCGGAGCGGGCCGCGAAATGCGCCGAGCGGCTTGAGAAGATAGCGGAGGAGGGGGACGATAACGCCGCCGAGGCGAAGAAATTCCTGGCCGACACAGACGCTGCCGCGCGGGAAGCTGGCCGCTGGGCCGAGTTGGCCGAGGAACAGCACGAGTTGGCGAGAAAACTGAACGGACTCAAGGCCAAGGCTTACCGCGGCGGGAGGAGCTTGGCCGTCAAAGCGCTGTTCAAAGGCCTTTCCCTTGCCGCCGACCAAGCCGGGAAGAGGGGCATCGAGAACCTGCCCGATGAACTCAAGGATCTGGCCCTCTCGGCAGCCCAGTTGGCCGGGGACATGTCCGGGCGCGAACCCCTGGAGGACGGTTCTCCCGACTGGACCGCTGTCTCGCAGGACATGTCCGCCTTTGCCAAGGAGCCACCGAAGGACATGCCGCTCTTTCTGGCCGCGGCCTTCTTCCTGACTCTTAGCAGCGACCCGGCCCTCTACGAGATCGAGATGGTTGATGCCGCCGGGCTGGAGACCGAAGAGGATAGGCTCACGTACCATGTTCTGCGTGCCCTGATCTACCGCATCAACGGGTTCAGTCGCTTGGCCATACGGGAAGTCGAGACCCTTTCGGATGGTGAAGATACGTACGACCCGGAGTTCCAGGCCGGTCTGCACATGCTTTCTGCGTACTTCTTCCTGCACGACAAGGATTACACCAAGGCCGACCAGGAAATCGGTAGAGCGATGCAGGCCGATCCGAACAATCCGTTGGCGGTGTACCTGACTGGCGAGCGCCTAGCGGCCGACGGCGAGTGGGAGAAAGCCGCGAAGTCACTCGAGGCCGCTGCGGCCGGCAGCGAGGACGAATGGTTGGCGGACCGCATCGCACAACACGCCCGCGACGTCCGCGACAACCGGGGCGAGTCGCAGTCCTTGATTCTTGACAAACAATTCCTGGCCGCCGTTACCCTGGAGTACGCCGGACGGGCGGCGGCCCGATCCGAAGCAGGCCGCAAGATCAAGTCCTGGGTCGACTCGGCCGTCACCTGCGGGAAGAATCTTCTGGGTGACGCGTCCGAGAAAGAAGAAGAAACGAAACCCGCCGCCGGGCGGTGAACAGCGACATATCCACCAATTCCGTAGGTGTCGATGCGCTCGCTGACAACTTCCCCGTAAGCAGACGCAAGCAGGTCTCGGAAGCGAGTCGACCGCTCTCTATAGCGTTTTCGCCACTTCGGAGCTTGTCTCCGGGGAGCGATGTCCAGGACCAGAAAGCGAAATCGAAAACGCCGCCACGCCACCGCGCGGCTTGCCCGCGTGGAGCGGTGTTTCCTTGGGAACATCGCTCCACGGAGACGAGCTCCGCGGTGGCGTGGTGTGTTGCCGGCGGTCTTCTGGTCCTGAACATCGCTGCGACGGGACCGAGCCCCGCCGTGGCGTTATTGCGTCCATGGTATCCTCAATCTCGCACCATTCCGGGCAAGCCGGGCGTTGTCGCTCGAGGATGAGTTAAAGTGAAACGGTCTGGTCGTGAACAGGGCTCCACGGAGGCGAGTTCCCCGGTGGCCGGATGTGCTGCCATCTACGGCATCGAGCCCGCGTGAGACAAGGCTTGGATCAGGTAGTCCAGTTCGGCGGGGACCTCGTCGGCATCGGCAACGGTGGCGGCGATCTCGGCTTTGACGAGTTGCCGGAATCGTCTTCTCAGTCGGTGGATAGCGACTTTGGCCGCACCATCCGACGTGCCCAATCGTGCGGCCGCATCGGACGGCGAGAGGGTTGCCGCGTCGCCGGTAAGCCATGGTTTCAGTGCTTCATACTCTTGCGTCTTGCCTGCCTGTTCGTGCTCGCGGGCCATCGTCGAAAGGACTCGATCGAGCAGGTTCAGTGCCCAATGCCGATCAAAGAAGGCGTCAGGCGGAAAACCGCCGGGATCGGCGATCTGGAGCCCCGCTGCAGAATCGTTCTCGGCGTCCGCCTCGGACGCCAGCGTATCAAGCGACACGGGCGACTGGCCGCCGCCGCGTTTTGCTGCGAGGTCGCGGTCGCGTGCGTCCGATAGAAAGTGTTTTACGGCGCCCAACAAATACGAACGAAACCGGCCTCGACCGCGCTGGAGGTTGTCAAGTGCATGGCCGGCAAGGATTCCTATGAGGAACTCATGCGTTAGATCGCGTGCATCGTCCGTTCCACGCCGAGCGTGTCGAATGAAGGCTTCGACCGGCGCATAGTACGCCTCGCACAGCTCCCGCAATGCATGCTTCGCCTCCGGCGATTGGCCACGCGCGGCCAGCACCTGCGTCCACTGCGTCGTGGCGAACGCGAATGGTTCGCGACTCTTCGGCGTGAAAGATGGCTTCACGGGCTCTTCGTTTCCTCCGCAATATCCACAATCGTCGATCGTAAGACCATTTCCACCGTTACCACCATCCTATCGTCGTCAGTGTGCATCAGCGCGAATCCCTTATGAGGGCGTAAACGACATGCCCAGCCCTCCGACGGTCCAATGCTGGCTTGCGCCCGATTGAACTCCTCTCCTGCCAACTGGAGATGGCTCACGTCGAGTCGGAACTTCCCAGCCGCGTCCAGGGGCGTGACGTTTTCGCGCAGCAACGTCACCGATTCGCCTTCGGCCTGCGATTCCCCGTACTCGCGCGTCTTCAGCACGATCTGCCAGCCCTCGGGGACCTCGCAGGTATAGTAGAATTCGAACGCCTCTTCGTCGAGTCGCAGGTTCGTGTGGCGAAAGTGCCCAGTGGGGTCGACAGCTTGGTGGGAGAGGTATAAGAGCAAACCGCCTCCGAAGAAAACCAGCAACGCGACGATGGGCACCACCAGCAACAGCCCCAAGGCGATCCACCACCCAACGCCAGGACGTGCGGTGCGGCCGTCTTTCTTCGGTTTGACGGGCACTTTGGCGGAGAGGGTCTCCACCTGCGTCCTCACCTCGTTCGCGCTTTGCTGGCGGCGATCACGTTCCTTCTCCAAAGCCCGCAGCACCACCTCGTCCACCCGTGGATCGACCGACGACTTCTCCGATGGCGGAGCGAACCGGCCCAGCGGCAATTCGCCGGTGAGCATTTCGTAGAACACGACTCCCAGCGAGTAGATGTCCGCACGGTGGTCGACTTCCGACGGACGTTCGATCTGCTCGGGAGCCACATAGTGTGGCGTGCCCAGCGCCGCACCCGCAGCCGTCAATCGGGTGCCTTTGGCGTCGCCGGCAAACTTGGCGATACCGAAGTCGGCAATTTTCACTCGCCCCTTCGTGTCCAACAAGATGTTTTCGGGTTTGATGTCGCGGTGCAGCACGCCTTCCTCGTGTGCGTACTGCAGGGCCTCGCAGATCTTCGGAACGATGGCCAGTGCTTGATCGGCCGCAATCTGGCCCGACCGCAGCGCCTGCCGTAAATTCACTCCGTCCACATACTCCATCAGCAAGTAGAAGAACCCGCCCGACTCGCCGAAATCGTACACGCCGACGACGTTCGGATGGCTGAGCCGTGCGAGCATCTGGCCCTCGCGCGCGAACCGCGCCGCAAAGGCCGGATCGCCAGCCAACCGTTCCGGCAGAATCTTCAGGGCGACCAACCGATCGAGCTTCGGCTGCCTCGCTTTGAACACAAAGCCCATCCCGCCCTGGCCGACCATTTCCAGCACTTCCAACTGTGGAAACGCAGCAGCCACCTCCTCCAATGAAGGTGGCGACGTAGCCTCCGTCGACAGACCATCGCCGCCGGTACCCACTGCCGCTTGCACCATCAGGCATTTCGGGCACAGTCCGCCCGGCGCCTCGGTCGGAACAGGCATCCCACAACAGGGGCAGAGATCGGAAACAGATTCATCGCTCATTTGTCTCAAGATACCGCAAGTCAGATTCCGGCTTCTTTCCCCAGCCAGCAGCATAGAGTACGCCAGCCACTACTGGTACCTGAGGAAACCGACTCGGCTGGTTACTGAAAAGCTTACGCATAAATCGGGCTCAGACGTACAGAATTCAGAATTGGCCGTCGAACAACGACTTAGCTCAGCGACGGCCTCGGAGGGCCAGCGCACATATTATGCAACTTCAGCAAATCCAAAGCCCTGTCAAGGCGGAGTTGAACAACTGAGCTGCGAGAATACACTAAGGGGGTTGCGAATCCAGCGAGCTTTCCGGTCATTGTGTCTGCCTTGATCGGACGATGATTCCTGGCCCTTACGGCGAGCCTGGCGATGGTCCTCTATCTTCGGGGCCACACTCCAATCAAGGATCCTACGACATGCAACAACCTGAGGAGAAGGTTACGGCGCTGACCGATGCGCTGTCCGAGGTCATTCGCGGCAATCGGGAATGCATCGAGACGCTGGTGATTTCGCTGCTTTCGGGCGGATCGGTGTTGATGCAGGATGTGCCGGGCGTGGGAAAGACGACTCTGGCCAAGGCGGTGGCCAAGGCGATAGATGTTCAGTTCCATCGCATCCAATTCACGCCGGACCTGCTGCCGGCCGATATTCTGGGCTCGTCCATTTACAATCCGGTGGAAGGGACCTTTGCCTTTCGTCCCGGTCCGGTATTCTGCAATGTGCTGTTGGCCGACGAGATCAATCGGGCGTCGCCACGGACCCAGTCGGCGTTGCTGGAGGCGATGAGCGAGTCGCAGGCGACGATCGAGGGCCAGCGGCGCGACTTGCCAACGCCGTTTCTGGTACTGGCGACGCAGAATCCCGTCGAGTTTCACGGGACCTATCCTCTGCCGGAAGCGCAACTGGATCGCTTTCTGGTCCAGTTGGAGCTGGGTTATCCCGACGCGGAAACCGAAGTTCGCATCCTGTACGCGCAGGCCGAAACGCATCCGCTGGATCACCTGCAGCCCGTTCTGAGCGAAGAAGACGTGCTGGCGCTGCAGAAGATGGTGCGCACGATTCGCGTGGAAGAGATTGTGACGCAGTACATGGTCGAAATCGTGCGCGAGACGCGAGAGGATGCGCGGCTGAAGCTGGGCGTTAGCCCACGAGGGTCTTTGATGCTGTTCCGCGCGTGCCAGGCCGCCGCTTTGGCGTCGGGCCGTGATTACGTCCTGCCGGACGATGTGCAACGATTGGCTCCCTACGTGTTACCGCATCGGCTGGTCATGACTTCCAAGGCGAAATACGGCGGCGTATCGGCCAAAGACATCGTTGCCGAGATACTCAAACGCGTGAAGGTGCCGTCATGAACTGGGAGCGGTCGGGCGCGTACCGTTACCTTCGTTTTCTATGGACCTACCGATTCACGGCGGGCGGGAAGTGGATCATCGCAGGTTTGCTGCTGGCGGGTGTCTTGGGCAGCGCGACGGTGGAGGTTCCCATCTACCAGGTGTTTTGCGCTCTGCTGGCGCTGCTGTGCGTCGATCGAGTTGTGGGCTTCCTGCTGCGTCCCAAGTTGGAAGTCCTCGGGAACTTACCGGCGAAGGCCACCGCCGGACAAATCGTCGCGGCACAATACACCATTGTGAACCAAGGAAAACTGACGGCATACGATCTGGGATTGGGGTTCTTTCGCCTGCCCAGGAGTTTCGAAGCGGTCGATCCGGAAGCGACGCTCGGGCACCTTCGACCTGGCGAGTCGCTCTCGACTACGATTCGCCTGAATCCGATTCGACGCGGACTGCATACGCTCTTTCGGCCGCGCGCCTATTCCACGTTTCCATTCAACTTGACGCGCGACGGCCGATCGCGAGCCGAAGAGCCTTCGGTTCTGGTATTGCCCCATTTTCATCCAATCGCCGAATTGGATATTCCGGTTGGCACGCGGTATCAACCGGGCGGCATCGCGCTGACGTCGAATGTGGGCGAATCGCCCGAGTACATCGGCAACCGCGAGTACGTGCCGGGCGATTCCGCTCGGCGGATCGATCATCGTTCGTGGGCCCGTTTGGCCAAGCTGGCCGTGCGCGAGTACCAGGAGGAGTACTACTGCCGCGTTGCGCTGGTGTTGGACACGTTTGTGCCGCGTGGGCGCAGAGCCGCGCGAGACGGCTTTCCCAATCTCGAAGCAGCGATCAGCCTTTCGGCTTCAGTGGCCGATGCGCTGTCGCGCGGCGAGTACCTGATTGATCTGTTTGCCGCCGGCCCCGAACTGTACGTATTCCGCGCCGGCCGGCACACGGCCCATTTCGAGAACATCCTGGAGATTGTCGCTTGCGTCGACGCCTGCCGGGAAAACCCGTTCGACACGGTTGCGCCGGCATTGGCCGACGAGTTGACGAGTATCTCGACGGTCATCGGCGTGTTCCTGGACTGGGACGCTTCGCGCCGAGAGCTCGCTCGTACGGCGGTCGAAATGGGATGCAGTGTCAAGATTCTGATTGTTCGCGACGGAGAAACGACCGAACCGATCGACTTCGAGGAAGGCAGCGTCATTCGATTGACGATCGAGCAGATCCGCGACGGGGGGATCGACGTCCTATGAACGCGCAGCGGAGCTTGGGTTTCGCTCTGGTCGTCCTGCAGGCGGCAGCGCTGGTCTATTGCTTCCGCACGCCCATGTTCTCGAGCGCGATCGTCGCAGCGGCTTTGTTCGGTTGGCTATCGAGCTTTCGTCTCGCCTCACCCGAAACCGCCAGACGATGGGCCATTGCGCTGGCCGTGTTGTACATCATCCAGCGGACAGTCATTCCAGCGGCCTGGTATTCAGGCGTACAGAGTTTCTTCTTTTCAGACGCTTGCCTGATCGCCGAGTACTTCCTGGTATTTCAAGTCGCGCAGTTCTTTGTGCGACGCGAAGGCGACCGGCTTCCGTCTTACTTGCCGATCCTGGCCATCGTGGCGTTGACGTTCACAGGAGATTTCCAGGCATCAGGTCACACGCGTCTGGTCTTTCAGGCGTTTTCGCTCGTTTTGATTGCCCTGACGGCAGGCTACTTCGCGGCCTGCCGCGTGCGTGGTGGCGAGCAACCGGCGAAACCACTGGTAGGTCGCCGCGTGCTGTTGGGAATCGTTCTTGCGACAAGCGGTGCGCTGGCGTGGGTGGCGGCAAGCAATCTGTACCGCTACGCACGCCAGATTGAAACGGTGCTCGGCGCAGTGATGAATCCGCCATCGCGGCCGGAATCCGTTGGTTTCTCAGGCAAAGGCCGGCTTGGCAGCGTTGCCCGTCAGAAAGCGAATGCCGGGAGTCGCGTCGCGTTGCGAGTCTACGCCGACGATTCGCCGGGCTACTTGCGAGGAAGGGCGTTCGATACCTACGATCGCGCGGAATGGCGTGTCGACGGCGAGCAGACCACGTTGACGCCCGACACGGACGAGGATTCAAGCCCAAGCGTCCTCCCCAGCCAAGGCGACGTTCGCACATTCTCCTTGATTCGATCGGAGACCGATGCCTGGAATCGACAGGAGATTTGGCCAAACCGGGCTTTCCAGGAAGTCGTGTTTGTGCCGTTGGGACTCGCCGCCCTGCAGCTTCCGGTCGACAAGTTGTCGGTCAACATGCACGGGATTATCGAGACGAACAGTCTCCCATCCGGTGCCGAATACGTGGCGTTGACATTCGAGGAAACAACTCAATTGCCCGTGTTGGAGAATACTCGCGACGATTCGGCGGCCGCGCCACACGGATACGTCCAACGTGTACCTCCCCCAGACTGGAAGCTTCTTACGTCCGTGCCGGACGATCTCGACCCGCGCATCGGCGCGTTGGCGGTGCGTGTTGCCGGCCGGTCGACCACGGCCCGTGAGAAGATCGCCGCCGTGGAACGTCACTTTCTGGACAACTACCAGTACCAGTTCGGAATCGACATCCCGGAAGGGAGAGACCCGCTGACCTATTTCCTCCTGGAAAAGCCGCCGGCCCATTGCGAGTACTTCGCCAGCGGCGCGGCCGTGTTGCTGCGATCCGTTGGCGTGCCATGCCGATATGTGACGGGATTCGTCGTTGCCGAAAGGAACAACTACGGAGATTACTGGGTCGCGAGAAACCGGGACGCGCACGCTTGGGTCGAGGCGTTCGATCCGGAGCAGGGCTGGGTAGTGGTCGAGGCCACTCCCGCCAATGGCGTTCCGCAGGAGACTTCGGCTTCGGCCGCGAGTCAAATGTGGGACACGCTGCGCGCCCAGTGGCAGCGACTTGTCGCCGCGATTCGCAAAGACGGAATGAGTGCCGTTCTCGACGTATTGCGACGGTGGTTTGTGCGCCCCTGGTTTCTTGTGCTGTTGCTGCTGGTCACGGCAGCAATCGCGCTGCGCTGGATGTGGCGTCGACGCGGCCAGAAACCCGCTCGCCCTCGCGACCCGTGTTTGGGACAGTTCGAGAGACTCCTGAACGCAATGGACCGGCGCTGGCAAAAGGCCGGTCTATCGCGCCAGCCGCACGAAACGCTCCATCAGTTCGCCGAACGCGTAACGTCCGCTGCCTCGGACCCAGCGCACCACCAAGCGGCCGAATGGTACCGCCAATTCGCAGCCATCCGCTTCAGCGGTCAAGTGGACGCCGCCTCGGTGCAGATGCTCCGCGACGCGTTCGCGGCAACCGTCGCCGTACGCATTGCCCAGTAGGCCAATGCGGCTAATAGTAAGGATTGCTCGGTACGAACTGTCCGAATCACGCCGGAGGCCAGCGAATGCCAGACTATTCACCGCTCGAAAAACCTTATCTCGTGGCCGAACGTCTTTACGCCAACGGCGTTCCGTCTCATAGCCCAGGGTTGCGGAGCTACCCTGGGTCAATCGAACGCCCAACGACCGTCCTGAACCCTGAAAGGGTTCCGTCAATAGCGACAACCGACGCGCTGCATTGACGATTCGGGCGACGTTGGCGACTTCGCGCGTTCATGTCGCGACGGCACGGCGCGGTGGACGCGGGAAGAGACGGAACCCTTTCAGGGTTCCCTTTCGGGATGGGTGGTTGGATTCGCATACCCAGGGTAGCTATCGCAACCCTGGGCTGTGTGACGAAACCGCGTTGCGGTAGGAATCCTCGGAATCAGAGAAACCGCTCTATTGCGGACATCGACGTTTTGTTCTGGACGGTGATCATTGACGGGCTCACGGCGCAGAGCGAGCAATCCGTTTTCCTGACAGCCAGACCTGATCCGATTCAACCTCAACGACTCGGATCGAAGAGCAATGGGAAGAACTGCCCGGCCATGCGCTCGCCGGCGGGAATCACGGGTACGCCTTCCAATAACGTATCATCCGACGCCGAGCATACACCGTCTCGGAATACGTTGACCACTGCCGCTCGGCGCGGCCGGTCGCTGCGGTTTTCGAACGAGCCGTGTACGGTCAACGGATGATGGAACGTGGCTTCACCCTTGCGCAATTCCATGGCCACGGGTTGGTTGAACTGTTCCCATTGCTCGTCGTCCAGCACCTCGCGAATCGCCGCCATGTCGCCTGCCAGACCCGTGATCGGCAGCAGGTCCCAGCGATGGCTGCCGGGAACGTAATGGACGCAGCCGTTTTCCGTGGTGGCGTCGTCCAGTCCGATCCAACAGGTCAGGTGGGCCATCGGCTTGGTCCGCGTCCAGTACGAATAATCTTGATGCCACGCCACCACGCCGCCGTGCCGAGCCGGTTTGCAGAACAACTGATCGTGCCAGAAACGAACGGCACCATCTACGAGTTGGCTTGCCGGCACGGTGACTGCCGGATTCCACAGCAAGTCGTGAAAGCCCGGCGTGATTCTCCAAGCTCCCAAGGCGTGAAACAGAACTGTTTCCGCGTCGGCGGCTTCGTTTGTATGGTATTCGTACCACAACTCGCGGCCGGCATGCTCGGGGGCGAAGAACCCGGACAACTCCTCGCGCAGCGCATCGACTTGTTCGTCCGACAAGACGCGTACGCCGCCGACAAAGCCGTTCTCGCGGTAGAACGCAAGCTGCTCCTCAGTCAGTCTGTACGCTTCGGACTGCTCACGCGTCTGAGGAGTCGAAAACAAATCACCGGCCAACTCGTGCCGTTTTGATAAGTCGTCTACCATGCTTCTCCTTTCGCCGTGCTCTCGCTGCGGTATAACGATTTCCAAAGCGTTTCTCGACCGCGGATCGTGCTTCACGTCTTCGATCACCCGGCAAAAAGCTCGATGGATAACACTGCTTTCCGGGCAATTCCATAAGAGTTCATGGCGAGGGCGCTTTCAGCGTCGGTGGGCCCGCGAGCCAGCCGAGCGATGCGAGGAACTTGTCCATCGCCACCACCGTCTCGTAGTAGGGCTTGTTCCCGTCCCGGCCATAGTTGAAGAACCCGTGCGGTTTGCCTTCGAAGATCATGACCTCGCATTGGACCTCTGCCTTCTCCATTGCGGCTTTGAAGTCGAAAGCGGTCTTCACGGGCATCAGCTTGTCCGCGGACCCCAAGAACACGAGCGACGGCGGATCGTCCTTGCTGACGTTGTGGAACGGCGAGAACTCCTTGTAGCGTTCTTTCACTCGCTGGTGGCCCCAGCCGTCGGGGCCGTTGTCGAAAACCGCGTTGAACAGCACCATCGCGTTCGATTTTGCGGAGATCGACACGTCATCCTGTGGATCGTCCGAGCCTTCGACCATGCCGACAAACGCGGCCAGGTGGCCGCCAGCCGAACCGCCGCCTGACGCGATTCGGTCGGGGTCGATCCCCAGCTTGTCCGCGCGGCCGCGCACCCATCGTATAGCCGACTTGGCATCGTGAACGCAGGTCGTCGGCGGATCGTCGGACTTCCGGTCCAGCAAACGGTATTGGACTTGCACGGCCACCATCCCGCGCGAGGCGAGATACTTGCTGTGCTCGGTAAACTGTCCCGGCTTGCCGCCGACCCAGCCGCCGCCATGATAGAAGACGATTGCCGGTCGCTGGTCGGACGGTTTCCAGTCGTCCGGCGTGGTCACGTACAGCACCAGTTCGCGGTCGCCCACAGTCTTGTAGATATGGCGTTTGCCAACGGGCTCGCTTGCGAACGTCGTGGTGATTGTGGCAAGGATCAACGTCAGAAACATCCAAACAGGTATCGTGCGTCGATGGCTCATAATCGAATCCCCCGTAGGTCCCGGCTGCCGGACGGGACCTGGTTTAGCTTCCCAACACTTTCTTGCGCTATGAGGTCCCGTCCGTCAGCCGGGACCTACGGGACGACCTAGCTCGCTGGAAGCGTGGACTTTCAAGATAGCATACTCGGCATAGCTGTCGTATCAATACTCGATTGGCTTGTTGCACGCGCCCGAGTCACCGATTAGTGTGTGGCAGGTGGAATGTTGCTCCCGTGAAAATAGTGGAGATTCGTCATGCGACAGTGGTCTATCTGGCTCGTCCTTGTCATTTCGAGTTTGTGTGTCCTTGGTCCCGCAGGCAACGTGGCCGCGGACCGCCCTAACATCGTATTCTTCTTCATCGACGACATGGGCTGGACCGATGTCGGCTTTATGGGCAGCAAGTTCTATGAATCGCCCAACATCGACCGTCTCGCCGGCCAAGGCATGGTGTTTACCGACGCGTATGCCAATGCACCGAACTGCGCACCCAGCCGCGCTTGCTTGATGACGGGGCAGTATACGCCGCGTCACGGCATCTTCACCGTCGGCGATCCGGCTCGCGGCAACGCCCGCTTCCGCAAACTGGTTCCGACTGAGAACAGAACGGTGCTTGACGACGGGTTTGTCACCGTGGCCGAAGCGCTCAAGGCGAGCGGCTATACCACGGCCACCATGGGCAAGTGGCATTTGGGCGCGGATCCCACCACGCAGGGCTTCGACGTCAATATCGCCGGTCGCGAATGGGGCAGTCCCAGCGGCGGCGGATATCACAGCCCGTACAAGTATCCAAACTTGGTCACCAGCGAACGTGGCGAGTACTTGACGGATCGGCTTGGCGACGAAGCGTGCAAGTTCATCGAGCAGAACAAGGACAATCCGTTCTTTCTCTACCTGACACATTACGCAGTGCACACGCCGATTCAAGGAAAGAAGGACTTGATCGAGAAATACAAGGCCAAGCCACCGACTGCCCATCACAACAACGCCGCTTATGCTGCGATGATCGAGAGCGTGGACGACAGCGTTGGGGCTGTACTGAAAACGCTTGACCGGTTGACGTTGACTGAGAAAACCTTCGTCGTGTTCTTCTCGGACAACGGTGGCCATATGGGAGCCACGTCGAACCATCCGTTACGCGGCGCCAAAGGGATGCTGTACGAAGGCGGCATCCGTGAACCGATGATCGTCAAGTGGCCAGGAGTCACCCAGCCCGGCAGCACTTGTCACGAACCGGTCATCGGCATCGACTCCTACCCCACGCTGCTGGAGATCACGGGCACCGAGAAACCCGATGGCCACGTCTTGGACGGCCTGAGCCTCGTGCCATTGCTGAAAGATCCGAACGGCAAGCTGGATCGCGAGGCAATCTTCTGGCACTTCCCCTGTTACCTGCAAGGATCAGGCGGGCGCGAGCCCAATAAGCCATTCCGGACCGCGCCGGCAGGTGCGATTCGCATGGGCGACTGGAAGCTGATCGAGTACTTCGAGGACGGCGGACTCGAATTATTCAACCTGAGGAACGACATCGGCGAACAGCACAACCTGGCCGACGACATGCCCGACAAAGCGAGGCAGCTTCACGACGCCATGGCAATGTGGCGCAAACACGTAGACGCTCCGATTCCTACAACACTCAACCCGGACTACGATGCCGCTGCCCAATGGAAGCCGAAAGCAAAACGAAAACCCCGCGCTCGATGAAGTAACGACGGCGTATGCGCCAAGCTGCGCAAGGCGCAAGGCCTACGGATCGACCAGAATTCTTCATCCGTGGGACCGCCATGCCATCCGTGGGACTACCCTCTTATTATTCTCCAGGCAGTTTCAACAGCGGTCGTTCAACCTTCTCCGGCAGTTCCACCCAATCGCTCGGCCCAACGAGACCGACGGTGCTTGTGTCGATTGGCTTGAATCCTAGCTTCAATGCAGGCGAATCCGGTTGAAGACGAAAATCGAATTCCTCTACGTTCACGAACTTGGGATCACCGGCAATGCTACCGACATCGTGACCTTGTTCCTGCCACTGGGCCAACGTCAGGTCTCCGGGGAACTTCAAATCGCCGTCCGGTCGATAGTAGAGATTATTGCGTAGCGTGTACTTGTTGTTGCTCCAGCCGCCGCCCAGCGGTTGGGCCGGATCGCAGTAGATAATGTTCCGCTCGACCGTGAACGACGAGTGTTCTTCCTGACGGCTACGCCGTATTTGGCCGTAGGTGGCCGACATGGCCAGGACGTTGTTCCGCACGATGTTCTCGCGTCCATAGTGCTGGTGAAACGCTGCGTCTTTGACGCGGTAGACGACGTTGTTCTCCATCAGGATGTCGGTGCTGCCCTCGTCGGTGTACAGTCCCCAACCGCCGTAGCTGTAGCTGAGTACATCGTGGAAAACGTTGTTGTACACGCGCGTTCCCGGCGAAAGGCCCAGACAGTAGATGCCGCCCATGTCGCTAAGTTGGCCCCAGCCGAGATGGTGAACGTTGTTGAATTCGATCACGTTGTGATGGGCCGTACTTGGCGCGTATCCCCAACTCCACCCGACCGAGACGCCTGTGTAGAAGAAGTCACAGATTTCGTTGTGGTGGACGTTGTTGTGCGAGCTGCGGCCGATCCAGACGCCGACCCCTGCGTGGTACACGTTGCCGCCGTTGTGGATGAAGCAATTGTAGATTTCGTTTCGTTGGGCTTGCTGCTGAGCCTCGCTTGGCAAGTTGGCATGCCCAAGGCGAATGCCGCCGGCGCCCAAGTCATGAACGCGGCATTGGACGATACGATTGTCCTTGCACCCATGCTCCAACCACATGCCGTACCCGCCCGTATGCGCAACTTCGCATTCGTCGAACGAGCAGTGCCGCGCGCCGCGTGCGAAAACCGTGGCATCCTGCAGGAAAGCAGCCGCTTGACCGTCCACCGTGGCCGCCTCGGGCATCACCCAGCCGGTGTGCGCGAATGTGAGTCCCTTGAAATGCAAGTGATCGACAAAGTTGCCGGATGCCGGGTCGCCGTCCAACTGCAATAAGACTTGCAGCTTCGGGGCAATGACTTCGACCGTGGTCATGTCCTGGCCGGGAAGCGGATAGTAGCTCAACACGCCGGTGAGCCGGTCCAGATGAAATTCGCCTGGCGCGTCCAACGCGGCCCGAATGCCCTCGACATAGTACCGCTGGTTCTTCTCCCACCATCCCATGGGCCAGCCGCTGCGCGCCGTGAATTCCACGAGACGTTTTTCCGTATCCAGCGACTTGATGCGATGTCGGGACGTGGTCCACGAGTGATAGACGACAACAACGGCTTCGTCCAGATCGGACCACTGCTGCAGGTCATCGCCTTGGTAGAAGAGCGATACCTTGGTCTGCGAGTCGCCACGTGCCTTGTTTCGATCCTTGTACGGCACGCCGGGACCAGCCGCGCGGAACGTATCTTCGTTGGGCGAGCGGGCCGGCACGCAACGCTTGCCGTTGACGAACAATTCTCGAAAATGCCAAGTGCCTGCTTTGACCTCCGGCAGCACCGTCGTCCACATTGGCCCGTCGGTTTCCTTCTTCCAGCCGGTGATCGGCAAGCCGCCGCTGATGACCGGCTTTTCGCCGGGCCACGCTTCGTAAGTGATTGGTGTCTTTTGAGTGCCCGAATCTTCGGAGGCGAACGCAACCGGTTCGTCGATGCGGTAGACTCCGTTTCGAACGAGTACGCGGACTGACTTCGACAGTGGAGCAGTCGCTCGGAGCTTACGGATCGCATCGCGGGCTCCCGCTAACGATGCAAGCGGGCCGTCGGTATCGGCATCGTTCGGACTGGCGAGTTTGCCCGACCAGGAGTCTTGTCCATTTGGTGCGACGAACAAATCGGCGGTCGTGTTTGGCTCGCCGCCGTAGGCAGCCGTGACGACCATCAGCAGTGTGGCCAAGCAGTTGGACAACAGGACAATCGGAGGAATTCGGAACGACATGGGTGTGCTCCTTCTGAATGGGTGTGAGGCGGGTTGGCGTTGCCGAGCGTATGCGCCACGCCAGGTCCCGCCCGGCAGGCGGGACCTACCAGGGTGCGGCTGCGTCAAGTCGGTGCTGTCATTATCCAACATCCTGTGGGAGAATGGGAGCAGGTGAGAGAAAAGCCATGTGTTTCCATTGAAGATATGCGATTGCGTGCAAGTGGGGACCATAACTGTGAAGACTTGCGTGTTCGTTCTCGTCGGCCCGATTGTGGTCATCTCCTTCGCTTGGTGCGCCGTTGGTGCCGAATTGGCGGACGGTAATCCACGAACGAATGAAGTCCAGGGCAACGATCAACCATTTACTGTGGTCGCTGTTCTGCATGACGACGAGGCATTGGCACGGCCACACGACATCGAGCTGCAAGGCGATCTGGCTTTTGTGCCGGGAAAAGGTGGTTCAGTCGCGATTGTTGATATCAAGGACCTGGCAAATCCGAGAATCGTTTGGTGGAACAGGGACGAACTTGCGGTGGAGGATGCACAGACTGTTCTGCCCCTGGGACAACATCTATTCCTTGGAGCACGCGATTTCTATTCGATCAATGTCAAGGATCCTGCGAAACCTGTGGTTGAAGAGCGAATATCGGATCGGCCACGAGTCGATCGGATCAACGGAATGGCCAGACGCGGTGATTTCATACTGAGTGCGAACAAGACGGGTTGGATCGGCGTGTTTGATATCAGCGATCCTCCCTCGCCTCGACTGCGTGATGTACTTGACACTCGACGGCACGGCAACCTTCGCTCGCCGCACGATATTGCGACGTTCGGGAATCACATCATCGTGGTTGATCAGGCGCGTAATAGTCCGGTCAAGGCACGCGTGTATCGCGTGGCCGATTCGACGACTGGCCAACTGCTGCCAGCCGACAAATGGGTAGTAGCCGGCAGCGTGACCAGCGCCAGTTTGAATGGCGCGAAACGCGTGGGTGTGAGCGGCAATCATGCGTTCGTGGCGTGCAGCCAGTCAGACAACTTTGCGATTGGCTTCCTGGACATCACGAATCCGGACGATCCCGTGCACTTATTGACGATGCCGTTTGCTGACGTTCACGCTACCGGCCTGGCCATATCCGGAAACATGCTGTTTGTTGCCGGTGGGCAGGCTGTTCAGGCGTTGGATATCTCGGCACCAGACAAACCGAAAACGCTCGCAGTGATTGAGACTACCGACGTGTTCCCAACCGGCCGCGACAACGCCCATGATTTGGTCTACCGGGACGGCCATCTGTTCGTGACCGCTCAGAACGACAATCAAATCGGTATCATTCGCGTGAACGACAGACGGATACTTGAGAGGGCTCTGTAGGAGAGACGATGAACTTAAATCGGCTTTGCCGGGAGCCTTCCTGCTACTGCCGGTTGTCCAGTGTGTGCCACTGCTTTGAACTGATTCGGCTCTGCATGCCCATGGACGCACCACAGTTCAAAGCAGTGCCGCCGACGTCGTAGCCATGCGTACGCGCGCGTTGCCCTTGCCCGACGGCACTGCTTTCGATTGTGGTGGGCGTCGCCAAATGGTCGGCTTCCCCCAATCGAAAGCAGTGGCACACACACGCTGGCTTCCCTGCTTCGCCACCCCGACAGATTCCTATTGGATCGAGTTGAAATGCATGGATCAAGGAAGGTCTGCAAGGCACCGCGCTGAACTAACTGGGATGCAACGTCAGGCCGCATGTCGCTGGGTGTGCTGCGAGTTTCTATCGCACGTTACGAGGTGGACGAGCAGGCCGTTCCATCGTTTCCTCGATTTCGTCCAATTCGGGTTCTTTCTGGTGGTGTTCAATCGTTTGTTTGGCCAATGCGATGTCGGCCACCACGGCTTCTTCCGACCGGTCCTGGAAATCCGCGATCTCCCCGGCACTAAAGCCGTTGGCAGCATGCAGAATGAACGCTTGCCTGCGATCGCGCGGCAACTGGGCGAGCATTTCGGCCAGTTGGAGATGTTTCCCGTCCGCAGCGTAGTCATCCCAGACATCCGCACTCACCAACCCCGGCAGCAGTTCGCCCGCGCTGATTGTCTCGTCGTCGATCCGTTCGATCCATTCATCTCGCCACGCTTCGCGGATTTCCCCAGTAGCCGCCTCTTCAGGCTCGTCGAGTGATTCGTTGACGACTGTCTGGTCGGGCTGACCGAGCACTTCGTCAACCAAGCCGACAAGCCACAGTTCGATGGACCGTGATTCCGGCCGCCGAGGAAACTGCCCCCAGGCACGCACGATGACTTCGTTCAGCACGTCAGCGACGGTGATTTGCTCGGAAGGAAGATCGTCTTCGATTTGGCGCATCTGCAGTTCGCGGCGCGCGTAGGATTGAACCGAACTGACCAGAGGAACAAGGTGTGACAGGAATGCCTTGCTCTGACCAGATTGGCGAGCTTGTTGAAGAAGGGGGATTACGTCGCGCGAAACTTCCTTGCCTGTCGTAACAGCAATCGATTCTTCGTCGAGTCGATCCAGTTTGTCGGCCAGCGTATGGAGCACCTTGTCCAGCGCTCGCTCTATCTTGCTCGATGTCGACGTAGCAGCGAGAGTCCTCGTGTCGACGTGCAGCGCAGCCTGGACTTCCCACAAGGCCGAGTCCTCGTCTTGGCATACCGCGATCCGCAGTTCTGTTGGCTCGTCATCCGATGCAGCGATCTTGCTCTCCAACTCGAGGCTTCTGCTTCTCCAGTAGTCTTCGATGCGATATTCGTCTTGTTCGTCACACCCGTCGTAAGTCCAATCAATGTGCATCGCCATGCCGCACCTCCCGTCAAATCGCTGCCGACCCAATTCGACAGCCCATGTACTAAAGGTTCGCAGGTCTCATCGGGATTGGCAACAGGTGCAGGCCAGACCAATCGGGGTGGGGATTTCAGGGCCTGGTTTCTTTTTCAGGAAGTCCCAGTTCCCGCGACGGGCCAACGGCGCTAAAATAGGCAAGAATCCCATACTTGCCGACATCTTGTCGGCCAGAGAACCCGTTGGGCGACCTAGATCAATTGGCTTGGCCCGTGAGTCTCGCCAACTCGGCCAACACAGTGGCTTGCTCACTTTCCGACGCTTGTCCCATTCGCTGACCGACTTGGCGGCGGTCGATCGCTAGGCACTGGAACACCAACGCGACTGAATCGTTCTTCAATCCGGACTCTGGAGTGGCAATAATTGGCGTCGTGCCAGCGAAGCGCAACGCTTTTTGCGTGCTGGTCAGCGGCACGACCAACACGGTGGGTAGACTGCCCGCGTACTTCTCGTCCTGAATGACCATTGCCGGTCGCCGACCGAATTGTGATCGACCTCCCGATCTCGGTAGATCAACCCAGTAGATGTCTCCAATGTTCACGATTCTTCGCTCTCCCACTTGTCGATCATTTGCCACGCTTGGTCGCCGGCGCGTTGCCATGCTTCAAGCTCTTCCTTGAGTTCCTGCGGCATCTCGGCCGGTTGCAGCACAATGTTGACGTGTGCTCCGTCCGGCAATTCGCTGTTCGCTCGCGGAACAACAACACCGTTCTTGACGATGCCCGGGATGATTCTACCGTCGGTTGACATGGGGTTCTCCAATCCGGATTTGAGCCGGTCGCCCAACAGGGTTTTGCCGCAAGGGCCTTCGGCACGCCTTCCATTGTAGGCTACGTGGACTGGCGTTGGTAGAATGCTTTGGTTGTTCGACGTTTTTCGCTTCGTTTGGGGCGGCGTCGGCAAAACCTCCCGTTGGCAGATTGTGTGCGATGCATCTATGCGTGTCTTTCCCCGAATTCTCGGGATCATTCGGGCATCACCTTACACGCTGATTGGTCTGTCTCTGGGTAGCATCGGCCTTTGTACGGACGGTCATGCTCGAATCCTGGGGCGTGTCATCGAGTTTTGTGGCTGCTGGCACCAGCCAGTTTCACTCTATTCACTGATCACGCGACCCATCAGGGCTTTGACCGGGTCGTGCCGTTTCACGAGGATGACCGTTCGAGGGCAGCGTTTGGCGATCGTCTCGGGGATGCTGCCAAACAGAATCTGAGGATAGATGCTGCCGCCGGCTGCTCCAACCACTACGGCGTCGTAGTCCTCGGCCTCTTCAATCACGCCCACACTGACCGACTTGTGGCGGATCAGTTTGCTGTCCGCCTGCAGTTCGTTTTCGCTCTTGATGCGTGAAGATGCCTCGGCCAGGCGTTCGTTGGCCTCGTCCACGTCTTTCTCAGGGGCATCAGGGCGTACGACACTGCACGTGGTGACCGAGCCGCCGGCCACGCGCAGGATCGAGGCCAGGTAGCCCTCGGCGCAGCGGGCATGGTCTCCGCCGGCTGTGGGTAGCAGGAACCGGTTCAGCGGTTTGTGTTCGGTCTGCTTTACCAGCATCACGTCGGCACGCGCATGATTGACCACGGCGTCGACGACTTCACCGAGGATCTTCTTGGCGGTCGACGTGTATCCTTTCCAGCCGAGAATGATCAGGTCGCAGTCGCGCTCGCGGGCCGTTTCCAGAACCGCTCGGGCGGCGTCGTGGCCGACGCGGACCAACGACGTCACCGGTACGTCGTAGTTCAGCGCGGCGGCATGCGCCTGCTCCAGAATCCGTCGTTCCCGCTCGACATACGGGTCTTCGAGCCTGGGCGGCAACTGCTCGGGAACGACGGCGACGCGAAGCGCCACGATTTCGCCATTTCGGTCCGTAGCGATTTGCGAAGCCAGTTCTATCAACTGCGGTACGTTAGCCGGATTGGCCAATGCCACCAACACGCGGAAGCGGCTGTCGCCTGCAGACGCCGATCGCTCCAAGGCGACGCGCGACGGCGCGCCAGGCAAGGCGATCTCCCCGGGCTGCATCCCCTTCCAGACCATAAAGCCGGCCAGCCCCAAAATAACGCACGTCGACGCCATCGCCACGGGAACGGGATGACCCAGTATTTGGCCCAGGAGATATAGGTTCGCTACGATGCCCAACGCCGGCAACAAGGGCACCAGCGGCACGCGGAACGGGCGCTCGATGTCCGGATACTTCCGACGATGGACGATCAACGCCAAGTTAACGAGAATCAACGCGATCAGCAAAACGATGTCGGCAAAATGCGCCAGGTCCTCCAGGCCCAAGCTGACCGTGAAAATGAGAATCGTTCCGCCGACGATCACCAGCGACACGACAGGTGTTCGCGTCTGCGGGCTGACGGTGCCGAATCCGGCAGGGAAGTGACCTAAGCGAGCCATCGACAGCATCACTCGCGAACCGGCCATGATGGACGCGTTGGAAGCTGAAATCATGGAAAACAGCGCGCCGGCAACGATCACAAAGCCACCGATCGATCCCAGGAATTCCTTTGCGGCCATGCCCATCGCCGCTTCGTCGTACTCGGTAAGCCCGGCCGCAATCACGACCAGCACCACCAGCGAATACAAAACCGTCACAACCGCCATCGAAATGAAAATCGCCCGCGGGATGGTCTTGACGGGGTTCTTCACTTCACCGGCCGATGCGGCGATCGCCGAGAATCCGAAAAACGTGATGAACACCATAGCGGACGTTTTGGTTATTTGAACGAAATCCCTGCTGAACCGCTCCACCACATCCGCGATCTCTATGCTTCCGAAACCGCCGATCACAAACCATAACAGCAAGATTATCTTCGCGACCGTGACAACGACCTGAAAACGCCCGCTCTCTTTCGTTCCTTTGATGTTCAACAGCGTCAGGGCGACCAGCGCGGTCGCCCCCGACATCGCCTTGAATGGCGTCTCCCAAATGAACTCACGGAAGTAGCTGGAAAAGCTGGCGATGTAGAACGCGCACGACGACGTGTAGCCCAGGAACAGCAGCCATCCGACGAAGTAGGCCGCCGGCGCCCGAAACGTACGACGGGCGTACAGGTAACCTTCACCGGATTCGGGATAGATCGAAACGAATTCGCAGTACGTCAGCGCGGTGAACAGGGCCACAACCGCAGCCAGTAGAAAGGACACGATCGCGGCCGAGCCCACGTCGCGGACCGCCAGACCCGACAACGTGAAGATCCCCGCAGCGATCATGGTGCCCACACCGATTGCCAACGCCGAGGTCAAGCCCAAGTCACGGCTCAGTTCGGTTTCGATATGCAGGTCAGGTCGTTCGTCTTGTTCCACTCGACGGTCTCCGTACTCGGTGGTTGTGTCCGTGTCGCCTATCCAAGGTTTCGCATCAAAGGGAATCTGCCTTCCAGCGAAGCAGGATACCCTCTGCTCGCCTTTTCATCAATAAAACTTCAATAGTCTTCGGATTCTGGGCGAGATTATTGGCCTGTTCCGCAATCGAATCAAGCCTTGACAATCGGTTGGTGGGCAAGAGAATAGGCGCATCAGTATGCGCCGCCAAAGCTCGTCTGGCGCGTTTTCGCTTTTCTCTTTTGGCAAGTGAGGTCTCATGTCTGCAGAAGTCATAGGCATCAGCGGAAGTCCCGTCCCCAACAGCAACACCGACCGGGCGGTGCAACAGATCCTTCACCATTCAGGTTTGATGACCGAGTTTGTGAAGCTGAGCGAGTTGGATATTTCGCCGTGCCATGCGTGTCTGGGGTGCGTCCAGGACAACGAATGTGTTGTACGCGACGATGGACGTGATTTGGCCAGGCGATTCCGCGAGGCCAAAGCGTTCGTGCTGGGCGCATTCACGCCGTACAGCAGCTTGGACGCTCGCAGCAAGGCCTTCATGGAACGGATGTACTGTTTCCGTCATCGTACAGGCGGCAACGCTCGCAAATTCGGCGCGGCCGTGATTACCACGGCTTGTCCGCCGGGAGCCGAGGGCTTGCCGCCCGCGGCCGAGACGGCGACTTCCCAGATCGCCTACTGGATGATGGAGGAGGGCATGACGAATCTGGGGTCGATGATCGTGATGGGCAACGTGCCCTGTATCCGTTGCGGCCACGGCGACGAATGCCCGGCGAGCGGCATCAGCATGATCCACGGCTCGGAAGCCACGGTCGAGTCGGTGGGTGTCAAGGCTTTTGAAGACGACGAGTCGCTCCAGGAGCAGGCCAAGCAATTGGGCGAGAAGATCCGCGACGCCGTGCTTCTTTAGGGTCGTTTGAGGAACAACTGTCGTAGCCGGAGTGGCAACACTTCGGGCAGAAGCGGTGAATCCCGAAGTCTTGCGACTCCGGCTACACTTAAATTGGATAGTTGACTCTCGAATGATGCCAGGTTGCACAAATGGGGACCGGACCACAGCCGGGGGTCTCTGAGCGATTCAGGTCCCGTCCGGCAGACGGGACCTACTTGGTTCCTCCTAGCGGCTTCAGGTTTACGCTGTGACCCCAGACGTCGCGTACACATCTCAAGTAGTGCATGTAGTTGTCCAGCGGCACGTCGGGCGGGACTCGGTGGTCGCATAGTCCGATGAAACCGCCATCTTCGACCAGTGGCGCTAATCGGCGAACTTCGGCTTCGATATCGTCCTTGCCCTTGGCAAGTATCCGTTTGTTGAAACCGCCGATGATCAGCAGGTCCCTGCCGTATTCTTTGCGATATTGGACGGAGTCGGCGCCCCACGTGCCTACCTCGATGGGAAACATGCAGTTGACTCCGGCATCCAGCCACAGCGGGACCAATTGGTCGATCTTGCCATCGCAGTCGACCCAAACCACGTCCACGCCGTGGCGGTGCAGCAAGTCGGTCAGCCGCCGGTAGTGCGGCACCAGGAACCGCTTGAAGTGCTCCGGGCCCAGCAGCGGACCTCGATTGAAACACATGTCCTCCCATAGCGAGCAAGCCTCGAATCGTCCGCCCGTTTCCAGCACTCGCGTAAGAACGCCGATCACGCAGTCGGCGATCGTCGTCACCATTTCCTCGAACCACGCCGGATCGTCGTAAACGGCTAACGATACGGCTTCCAGCCCCATCCAGTTGCGGATCCAGCCGTAGAAGCTGCCGCCGAACAGGAAGATGGGAAACTCGCGCTCCGCGTCGCACCACAGGTTCACACACTCGTCCCAATTGCCCGGGTACCGTCGCGGGTCGTCGGGGTCAAGTCGCGGCTTGTAGTGTTTCCGCCAGCTTTCGCGATCCACGAGCAGGTGCGACTGGTGAGTCGGTATCGAACTCATGAACTTCTTCTTCAGCACGCGGACACCGTCGATCTGCTGGATCACTTCGGCGTCGCCGCAGTCTTCCAGCACGATCGGCTCGAACTCCGGCACAAGCCCGACCCAGACGCCGTCGATTACCGTTCGTCGCGGATCGGCCGGCGCAGTCAATGCCGAGCTTTCCTTGGTCAGTACATAACCCATCAGGCCGTCCATGCCGAAATAGTCGTCGCTGTTGAAGCGGTCGACGCTGCGCGGCAGTCCTTGTTCGTACCAGAGTTCCAGCGTCTCGCCCCAAAAGCTGAAATCGCAAATTGGCGAACGGTCTCGCTCCTGGTAGTGCATCGTGGCAACAAATCGCTGTCGTTCGTTCATGATGGATGTTCAACGCGGTGCTGGTCGGGGTTCTCGCTCCCAAGCTCCTGCTTGGGAGCCAATGTGCGCTGTGTACACAAGCTAACAACATACGTTGCCGCCAAAGAAAACAGAAACGCTGGGACCAGATTATAGAGTTGTGCATGCAAGTCTGGAAACTGCCGCCAAATAATGGCCGTCGAAATGCCAACGATCATCCCGGCGAGAACGCCCCATCCCGTCGTTCGCTTCCACAGCAGCGATACGATCAAGGGCGGCCCAAACCCGGCGCCCAAGCCCGCCCAGCCGTAGTCCAGGACGAAACTGAAAACCGAACGCGCCTCGGCCAATGCGATCGCGGTCGCGACCGCGCCGACGAGTACCACCGCCGCGCGATCCACAAACATCTTGCGGACCACGGTGAGCCTCTTGCCAAGGATGCCGACGGGAAGATCGTGGCTGATGGCAGATGCCGAGACCAGCAGTTGGGAATCGGCTGTAGAACAGATTGCGGCCAGGATCGCCGCGATCAACATTCCGCCAACCACGCCCGGGATCAGGTTGCTGTCGGTTGCGATGGTTGGTAACGCTCTCTCAGGATCGTCCAGTTCGCCATAGTACGCTCGGGCTGCCATTCCCAGGAAGACGGCCCCAGTGAACAGGACAAGCACCCAACAGGACGAAATGAAACCGCCTCGACGGATTGCCGTGCGATCCTTGACGGCCATCAGGCGGACCAGCATGTGAGGTTGACCGGGATTTCCCAACGGGACGCCTAGCCATAGGGCAAGAAACCCGACCAGTGCCAACCCGGCTTTGCCTGCCAGCGGGTCGGTCAAGCTGCCATTCGGCTCCATGGTGTCCAGCCGATTCCAGAATTCGCCAGGTCCGCCCAGCTTGGCGATCAGAACCGCGGGGACCAGCGTTACGGCCGAGATCATGAATATGGACTGCACCACGTCAGTCCATGCAATTGCACGGAATCCGCCGGCGATTGTGTATACGAGGATAATCGTCGCCCCGACCAAGACTCCGGTTCGATAATCCCAATCGAACGTTCCCTGGAAGGTCTTGCCTGCCGCATTCAATTGGGCCGCTACGTACGCGGTGAGCATGCTGAGGATGATCAAGACACCCGCCACTCGGATCAGCATTGCCGGCAAGGCGCGGTGGGGCGCGGCAAGCACATCTGGTATGGTCAGCGCGTTCGATTCACGGGAAACCTTCTGTAGCCTGGGCGCAAGAACAAACCAGTTGAAGATGAACGCTGCAACAGTCCCCGGAACGATCCACAGGGCGCCAACACCAGTCTTAAAGGCGATTCCCACCAAGCCGAGCGTGACCCAACCGCTTTCGGCCGAAGCGGACGCGGACAATGCGGCGACCCACGCGCCCAAGCCTCGATCGGCCAGCAGAAAGTCGGCTTCCGACCGTCGAGAATACCGCACGCTCCAAATGCCCAGCGCGGCGATGCCCAGCGTGTAAATCAGAAAACTGACGGCAACGACGCTCACGGCTACTCTTCCGCTTCCTCAACGTGAAACGTGTTGATCTTGGCGTCGGTTGGTGGAGGTGGTTGATCTGCGGCCCAGCACGTGCCGTTAATCAGAATTCGCATGATCGGCTCGACACCAAAATCGCCGACGTGGCCGAACGACGAGCAGAAGACCCGTCCTCCCCATTGATTCTGCCAGGTCCAAGCCACGATGTCGGTCGCCGTTTCGCTGACGTAGTACGTACCGAACCGATTCTCGACAAGTCGATCGGCTCGGCCCCGACCGCTGCCGAGCACAAGTGGCACGCAGCCCGGCTGGAGATTGGTCAAGTACAACGAGCCGGTCGAACAGAACTGCTCGTTCGCTACGCCGGTCAGCACTGGGTGGTCCTTGTGCCGTTCGACGATGCGGCAATCGGTCTGGCCCTGCAAGTGGGCCATGTAACGCGTCCCCAGCACGTACCGGCCAAAGTCGTTGTTCCAGCGGAAGTGAGAGTGTTCCTCGGGGTACAGGAACGCGTGTGTGCTCGTACGGAACCCGACAACGGGTTTGCCGGATTCCACGTAGTCTATGATGCACTTGAACTGATCATCCGGCAGCGACAGGAACCGCATGAAGAAGATAGCCACATCGGCCTCCTTCAGCGCTTCCAGGCCGGGCAACCCGACGTCGTTCTTGTTCTGCTCCGGGTCGCCCTTCGGCAAGATGACAGTCGTGCGAAAGCCAAAACGCTCTAGCTCCTTGGCGAAAGCGGGCATCGAGTTTTGCGGCGAGTAGTGCAGCGTTCCGACCACGAATACGGCATGCGGTTTGTCGGTCGTGTCCGCAAAACCGGCTGGCGACAATGAACACATCGCCAAACAGAACACGAAGACGCCAGTCCAGTTCTGGTGAATCGTTTTCATCACTAACTCTCCTTTCGGCTTCTCGCAACTTAACGCGCGGGTTCTGGTGGGCGATACTTCCTGGTCACATCATTTGTCGTTGGCAGGATCCCATACAACTCCGGGCGCCGCCGAGCGAAGATCATCTCGCGCCAGCCGGGGCGCTGTTCGGGGATGTCTTCGGTGTAGTACGACGGTATGCCTTCGTTGCCTCGCTTCGGCTGATGCGTCTTGCGACCGGCATAGTAAACCTTCGCTAGGCTGAAGTCGATATCCGTGAACACGACGCCTTCCTGCTGAAAATGCGATGCGGCCACAACGTAGCCGTAGGGATCAACGACCAAACTGCGCAGGCCGGGGTCCGAACTGTTCCAATGCGCACAGGCGAGCCAGCAGCCGTTGTCGATCGCTCGGGCGCGGAGCATCAACTCGTTGTTGTATCCGTCCGCGCCCCACATCTGGCTGCCGTCGAAGATGATCTCCGCTCCCTTGAGCGCCGAGACGCGGTCGATTTCGCCGATGTAAGCGTCGCCGCAAATATGGACTCCGATGCGGGCGAAATCGGTGTCGTAGACTCTGATCTCGGGATAACCCCTGGTCCAGTAGATCGGCTGTTTGAAGACCACTTCGCCTTTACGGTCCCAGAGCCACGCGTGGCTGCGGCGGCCTTCAGGTTCTGCCTTTTCACCGACGTCCACGCCAACGATCATGATGTAAGCGTTCATCCGTTTCGCCCGCTCGGCGATCTGCCGAACGACCTCGCGGGTCGTTTCGGTACAGTCACGAGCACTCATTTCCGAAAGCAGCACGAAGTCAGGCTGACTCTTCTCGGCAGCGTCCAACACGCGGAACATGGCTTCGGGAACGTTGTCGGCACGCCAAGAATCGCGGCCCCAGAAATAGCCCACCGCGATCCGTGCCGTCCGCTTCTTGAACGTCGGCAATTCCGGCTTGGTCCACGGTTCGGCGAGCGGCCGAAACGCTTTGCGGTCGCCCAGATTGTTCACAAGGAAAACGTTCTCGTCCCGTTTCCACGGCGAGTAAGGATCCCGCTTTCGTTTGTCCAAGTCGATCGTTGCCGTGGCGATGCCGTCTTCGTAGCCGGTGTCGGCAATCGCTGTGCCCACGCGATTCAGGATCATGCTGCGCCCCCAGGCGGTTCCCTGCATCCCGATTTCATGACGATTGGTTATGTAGGTCCGCGGATCGGCGTACATGGCCGTAACCAGATGCGCGCGGCTGTCCAGCGCGCGTGCTTTCAGCAACGGCACCCACTGAAAATGTTCACGGAATCGTTCGGGACTATGCTGCCAGACCAGAATCTCGGCCCCTTTCATCCAAAGCACACCGTAGACCTCCGGAAAGTAAAAGTCCGTACTGAGCGTGAGGCCCACCACGCCGATATCCGTGCGGAACACGGGCAGATCATGGCCCAGCGTCATCGCGTCGTCGGCAAGCGCGTGCGTCTTGCGGTACTTGCCGACTACATGTCCATCGCGTCCGAACAGGACCGACGTGCAAAACGAGCGACCATCTTTCGCGGTCTCGTTGAGTGCGATAACCAAGTTCATTTGGTGGTCCCGTGCCAAGCCCGCGAACTTGCTCAGGTCGCTTGCCACGTGACCTTCGCGAAATGACAGAAACGGGGTCAAAGGCACGACAATCAAATCATGCCGCCCCCGTCGGGCCGCCTGGTGGATCTCGCCCAAGACGTAATCGGCGGTCCGGTGTTGGTCGTCATCCAACAGGCAGATCGTCGAGATCGTGACCACGCGGTGTTCTTTCGCCTCAGCGGCCCACAAGGGCGGCAATATCAAAGAAACGAGGCCCGCGACGACGGAGAAAGACAGAATCGGTTTCATTAAATGGCTCCCGATACCGAGGTGGTTTGTTGGATCATTCGTCGTCTCCTTTGATTCGTTGGAAAGGAACTCACTCCAACGAATCTGGGGAGACGACGAATTCAAGATTACTCCCAGGCGATCAGATGTCCGTCGCGAGTGGCGAAGAATAGCCGATTGCCAGCGGCGGACATGCCGTCGAAACGCGGTGCGCTAGAGATTTTCTTTTCAAGTATCCGCTCGCCAGTGGTTGGATCGATTGCCAGTAACACGCCTCCGTTGCGCCCTTCGAATGCGCCGAGCGGATCGTCTGGGTCGAGTACATCCGGCTGGCCGGCGGCGAAGAGGGTATCGCTGGTGAGTGCCATGGCCTCGATGCGAACCGGCAGGTACTGTTGCCACACAGTGGGCGCGCCGCGAGTGAAGCCTGCCCCTTTGTCGACCTCGACGGAGAAATCGTCGTACCGATTTGTGACATGGCGGCCATCGTAGTTGTACGGCTTCATCAAGGTGTCAGGCAGCCATTTGATAGGCTTTGGCGCGTCGGCATCACCTACGATGAATGGTCGGGTCGTATTCTTGTCACAGAAGAGGAGATAGCCGGTCGTCTCGGGGTAGAACAGCGGGCTGTGGATGTTCCGCTCGACAAACCACTTCGTTGCCCAGGTGTTCTCCGAATCGAAAACCAGCAGGTTACCCGACTTGGGCGCCATCATCGAGAAATAGAAACCGGGCCAGCGATTCCAATGGCTCCAATAGATGCGGTTGAAGCCGGAATCGTCCAGTATCCCGCCGGTCGCCATGAGATGGTCGTCGCCGAGATAGCGATCGCCGTAGCGGGTGTTCCATTCGGTTTCGATCCGATTCAACTCGGAGTCGAACATCTCCTGCATACAGAAGATGTGTTTCCCATCCGTGGTCAGAACGTCGATATTCGAGCCGTCCATGGCGAAGTGGTCGCCGATGTCTTTCGACAGATCGGGCGGCGGCTCGGCGGCATGGGCGTAATGGACAACCTTGCCGGATCGAGGCTCAAGGGCATAGAAGTTGGCCCCGCCATCGATAAGCGTCGAACGTCCCGCCGCGACGTACGCCAACGAGTTCATTACCAGCACGGTTCCGTGCACGGGCCAAGGCGATTCGACTTGCCCAAAGGCAACGATTCGTCGGTCGTTGGGCGCGGCCATGAAGCGCCAGGCCAATTCACCGCTGGCTGCATTTAAGCAGTAGACGCGTCCGTCGTTCGCGCCAAACAGCAGTAGACCGTCATAATACGTTGGCGACGAATCGACACGTCCACCAGCGACGAACTTCCAAAGTCGTTTGCCGCTGGCGGCATCGAAGGCGTAAACCGTCTGCCGATCCACGGCGGCGACGAAGACTTTGCCCGCCGCGATAGTTGGCTGCGTGAGTTTGCCGCCAATCGTGAAACTCCATTTCTCCTGAAGTTGACGCGAGACATTCGCGTTCCGGTTTGAACCGCTGCGTCTGGCGTCGGCACGGTAGGCAGGCCAATCGGCAGAAACCGCTGGCCTGGCATCCGTGGATCCGTACGCGGGACCTTGTACCAAGCGTTTCGGTGCAAGTGGGTCGAGCACGATGGTCGTATCGGCGCCGCTGGTGGCCACCAGCCCGTTCATTTTCGCGCCGACATAGCAGAAGCACTGGTCGGGCGGCGTGTAGAGCAAACCGTTACACGGTAGAAGGCCATAGCGACATGACCCGCGCAGCCAGTCGTGACGCATGTGCTCGTCGCCCTCGAGATCGAGGAATTCGGTGCCACGTTTCGGAAAGAGAATGAACCGTTCGGTCGCTTTACTGCGAAAACAACGCAAATGATGACCGGGCGACATGGCATTGGGAACATCGATGGTGCGGCGCAGTTTGCCTGTGCGGAAATCGTAGCCGGACAGACGAGCACCGGCGTGCCGTGCGAGCGTTGGCCAGTGCTCTTCGCGCGTTTCGAGAATGCCTGTCGTTTCCTGCACACGCCAGACCAGATCGTCGATCACCAATAGATCGCGGCCCGTGCCGGGGCCTTTCCAGAGCTGTTTTCCGTCGGCAAGTGAGAAGGCCATTGTGCCGCCCTTGCCGGTGGTCAGTACGACATCCTTGTAGATCACAACGATTCCGCTACGTGGGCAATCGGCTTCCCATCGCAATGTCCCACGCTGCTGGTCGTAACACCGCAAGATGGCTCCGCGCAGGAAGACAATGGAGCCGTCGGCCGCTGTGAGGGTCAGCGGATTGATATTGCCGACGTCTTGCGACCACTGGATCTCGCCGGTCGCGGCGTCGAGGGCCATCAGCTTTGTCGAGACCTTCCCGCCGCGGCGCCTCGTGTCCTCGGATTGCGAGGGCTTGCCTCGTACGAAAACGGTTTCGTTGTCGACAATGATCTCTTGCGTGCCCTCGGTCCCTTTGCAGTGGTTCAGCACTTGACCGGTCGCGGCATCCAGTATGCTGAGCGGTGCGCCATAGAAGCCAAGCGTCGTGTAGACGCGCTCGCCAACGGCAACCAGGCGTCGCGGCACTTCTGCGGGGAATCGGCCGCGTTGGCCACGAAGTGTGCGCCAATCGGCCTCGCCGATCTCCGGTTTCCACTCTTTCCAACCCCATGGCCGCAGCGGCTGTTTCCACAGCAACGCACCGTTGAACGCGTCGCGGGCAATGAGCGTCCAACGAGTGGGGAAACGCGGGTCGGTGATTCCAATCGGCCCTTCATCCAGGATGTAAAAGAGCCGGCCGTTGGCGGAGACCATCGCCGGCAGACTCGAGTCGATCTCGTGACTGCGGCAGTACATCGGTTCCACGACCCACTGCAACGCCGTCGCGGGAGCAACTCGTTGGTCCGCCGCAACTGCGTTCCCGGCTGCGCTATGCAGGAAATGAGTCCACTGATCAATATCTTCAGGCCAAGGCTTGCGGAACAAGGTTTCAGGTTTCAGGTTTCGGGTGTCAGGATCGACGTCAAGAGCGACACCGCCGGGTACGAGGACCCTGGCGATCTCCTCGCTTGTCACATGGCATTCGTCACTTGCCACTACCAGATTCACAAGATTGTCCGCATAGGGCAGGGTCTTGTCGTCGAATTGCTCGACGGTGATTTTTCCGTAGAGGCCCTTGGCTTCAAGGTGCTTTCGCGCCTTGCTGACCTGTTGCGGATCGGTATCGAGGGCTTCGAGCGTGATGGCTTCCGGGGCGCCCAAACTTGCGGCAAACTCGGCATCGGCAAGAGACAGGCTGACGACCAGTCCTCCTTGCACGCCCGCTTCCTCGTAGATCATGGCGACCGGATCGTCTCCGGCCTGTGCGGCTTTGGTTACAAACAGAAGTACAGACAGCAGTGTGGTGAGTTTCTTGGTCATGGCTGCATCTTTGGGAAGTTGAAAAACGGAAAGACGATACAAGGTCCTATTATGCGGCTTCTCGCGGCAGTTTACTACGCGTGATACGGTCCGAGATGATTTCCGTAAGAAACACAACACGAGAATGTTGGGACTTAGGAATTGAAGGTTCGTCAATTCTTCCGGATGCTCCAGCCCCGCGTCCGTCACCCGCGTGTTCGAAAGAACAAGGCATTGGCATTCTTCGTGGCTCGACCCAGCCACCCCAAGGCCATTCGGGCGCGAAGGCATTCATGTTTCGGGCCGCCAGTCTGCCTGTGATTCGAACGGGAACATTGGGCGGCGACGATGGTGGAACTCGAGTCTCGTCATGTCGGCACACGTTGAGCCTGGTGTATTGACTCGTATGAAATGGCGGGCAACCTCTCGGTATGCCGCAACCGGCGCGTGGACTCCTTTGGCGACGATGATTTTGAATTCCAATGGGTCCAAATCGCAAGACTTTAGCTGCTCGAGGCTGAATGGGACCATTCGGCGCGAGGTCAACATCACGGTCATTCCGTAATCTGTATCGACAACAACCGTCCGCCCTTGATCGAAGCTGGCCAATCCGCCGTGGCGCACTTGCTGTTCCTGAAACCGGCCGTCATGCACGCTGCGCACACGAAAGGTCGCCGCCAGCGGTTGCCCGTGGCGCGTATCCGTCTTGCCACCGATTTTGAGTGACACGGTTTGGCCGACACCGGCCTGTTCTGCCTGTTGGACGGCATCGGGATCGTACAAGCAAACGAAGGCTCGCGGCAGGCGCCGCTTGTGAATTTCGTGGGCGATGAATGTGCCGTCGGCGGGAGAGCCACCACCAACATTGTCGCCCATGTCCAAAAGACAAACGGGGCCGTCGAGTCGCGAGCACTCGTCCAATGCCGCTTCAACGCCAACAAATCGCCCGACGAAATCATGCCGGCGCGTCCAGAGACGTTCGGCCAGTGTGGCGCCCAAGCGGTCTGCGAGTGCCGGTGCATCATCGGTGACTACGATGATCGAAGTCCCCATCTCTTCGACGTCGGCATAGGGGAAACCAAGGGCGATGCTGTTCGACAAAACCCGATCCCCGCCGAGTTGCCGATCGGACACATCGTAACACTCGGCCAGAGGCGACTCTTCGGTCATCTGACGTTCGATGTTGATGGCCATGAGCGGGAACACGGCAGCCATGGTCGGCCGGATTTTGCCTTCGAGCGTGCGGACCAAAAGACTTGCCGCTTCGATGCCTCGTTCGCGCTGATCAAGATGCGGATTGCTGCGGTAGGCAATCAACGCGTCGCACGACTGGACCATGGCTCGCGACAGATTCGCGTGGAGGTCGATCGTTCCGAAGATCGGCGTTTCCTTCCCCACTCGGTTCCGCAGTTCCGAAAGCCAGTGACCGTCGGCATCAGGATGCGTTGTGCTAACCGCGGCACCGTGCGGCGCGACAAGCAATCCGTCAAGCTGTTCTGCTGCCGCCAGTTGGGCAAACATCCTTTCCAGAAGTTCGGACCAGGCGTCTTCGGCGATGGGTCCTGACGGTAGTGCCCGTGCGGCGAACAGTGGGACCGCTTCGATCGGCGCCTGCCCCTTCGTGGCTCGCCGAGCGTTAGCCTGATCGACGCCGGCGAAGAAGCCACTGATTTCGTGGTGTCCGTCGGCCAACTGCTTGCGGACTGCGTCGCCTTCGATCAACCATTCCCGTTGGAAATCGTCAATCGTCGTTGGTCGCGTCACGAACGTGTTCGATTCGTGCAACAGGGCAAGAATGCCGACACGCATTGTCTGATCCCGTATACTGTTTGGGAAGGAGGAATGGCCATGTCCGATTCGACGGCTCACGAAATCACTTTACCAATGATGCGCGAGAGTCTCTACAGCGCAGTCGTCTGTGACGCGCTCGACTCGCTCGGTTATCGCAACCAGTCGCCTTGTGTACCTCTGCGTCCGATGACCACGAACGGACTGTTGGTCGGGCGGTGCAAGACGACGCTTTGGGCCGACATGTTCCACGAAGATCCGCGGCCGTATGAACTGGAGCTGAAGGCCGTCGATGAATGCCGAACGGACGACGTGCTCGTTGCCGCCGCTGATGGCTCGATGCGATCCGGCATTTGGGGCGAGCTGTTGTCGACAGCGGCCACGAATCGCGGGTGTGTCGGTGCGATCGTGGACGGTGCCGTGCGCGACGTAGTGCGGATGACCGACATGCGTTTTGCGGTGTTTGCTCGGGGGACGTGCGTATACGATAGTCGAGATCGCCAACGTGTCATCGACATCGACGTGCCCGTCGAGATTCGTGGAGTTCGTTTTTGTCCGGGGGACCTCGTATTCGCAGACGTCGATGGTGTGGTGGTGGTTCCGCGCGAAGTAGAACTTGAGGTAATCCGGCGGGCCTGGGGTAAGGTCCACGCGGAAAACAAAGTTCGCGATGCGATCCGCAACGGAATGAAGGCAACCGAGGCGTGGGACACGTACGGAGTCCTGTGATGGCTGGTTATAGATTGGGGGTTATAGATGAAGAGCTGAAATGGAGATTGCCTCGCAAATGTCTTCATCTATAACCCCAAATTTATAACCAATCTCAAGAGCAGTCTCTCAAGGTCAAGAAAAATGACAACAAGACCAACTATGAACCGCCGGGACGCATTGAAATACATGTCGATGGCGTCGCTGCCGGGGGCCTGGAGCGGCATGACGGCAGCGGCCGAACGGTCTTCTCCTCCCAAAAGCGTCGCGGCGATTTTGACCATCTACCGCAAGGGATCCCATGCCGACGTGCTGGTCGGCAAGATCCTTGAGGGATGGGAGCAGGGCGGCGGGCCGGGGCCCAATCTCCGGCTGGCCTCGATGTACGTCGATCAGTTTCCGCAGAACGACATGGCCCGCTCGATGTCCACCAAATACAGCGTGCCTATTGCAGATTCGATCGAAGAGGCGATCACGCTCGGGCGCGACAAGGTGGCTGTCGACGGTGTGCTCAGCATCGGAGAACACGGCGACTACCCGTGGAACGACAAGGGACAACACCTGTACCCACGACGGCGATTTTTCGCAGCGATCGCGAAGACTTTCGAGAAGTACGGTCGCGTCGTTCCGGTGTTCAACGACAAACACCTTGGTCCAGTCTGGTCGGATGCGAAATGGATGTACGACCGAGCCGGCGAGCTGAAGATTCCGTTCATGGCAGGATCGTCGTTGCCCGTCTCCTTTCGCAAGCCGGATCGGACGGTTCCCATGGGCTGCGAAATCGAAGAAGCAGTTGGCGTAGGTTATTCTGGACTCGATGTTTATGGATTCCACACGCTCGAATTCCTCCAAACGTTCGTCGAACGACGGCGTGGAGCGGAAACGGGAATCCGGTGGGTCCAATGCTTGCAGGGCGAAGCGATGCGGCAGGCGGTGGACGAAGGGCGTGTCTCACAGGCCATTTTGGATGCTGCCTTGGCCGTCGTGCCTCGGCGCCCGCGGGTCGATATGCGCTCGCTGAGCGGCGACAACGTGGCCTTGTTCCTGTTTCAATATCGGGACGGATTACGGGCGTCCGTGTTCATGCTCTCCGGACTTGCCAGGGGGATTTCCGTCGCCGTGAAACTGAAGGGACGTGCACAACCACTGGCGGCTCACACCGAAGAACGTCCCGATCCGGCGTACCCGCATTTCGCGTATCTTTTGAAGGCGATCGAGCGGATGTTCCATACCGGCCGGCCGTCGTACCCGGTCGAGCGAACACTGCTGACATCCGGGCTGCTAGACCGGTTGCTCACCTCCCGCATTCGCGATCACAACAAGCTCCTGACACCCGAATTGGCCATCGCCTACGATCCAGTGGATTACCCGCACGCTCCCCGACCTTCCTTCTGATTCGCCGTTGCACATGCGCCCAACGACCACGAAAGTTCGACGGACGTTGCTGCTAGATTAGGGTCTCGACACGGCGGAGGATACCACGCCCCGGTCTATTCCAGCCCGAAGCGGTATGTCAGTCCGAGGCGCGGAGTTCCGTGCTGGTGCGACGCGGTGCTTCCTCTTGGAACAGCTCCTGCGCACGCTCGGCACTGACTGCCTGGCGGTAGATGCGGAAGTCGCTGATGAGGCCCCGGAAGGGTTTGTGCGCCGAGGGAATGGCGATGTCGCGTCCCTTGGCATGCAGCCCCGTGGTCATGGTCTCCGGGATCGCGTGGCGGCCGTCCAGCTTGCCGTTCAGGTACCATCGCACTTCTCGAGACTTGCGATCGACCACGGCAACCAAATGGCTCCAGGCATCGGTCGCTAGCGCCGTGGCGGTCGTCGGACGCACGCTTCGGTTCGCGCCGCGGCCCTCGCCAAGCACCAACTCGGCCCGGCCATTGTCCAACAGGTTGATTACCCACCAGTTTTCCGGGAATGCCTCCTTGCCCAGCAGGCGAACGCCGTAGGCGTCGACTTTCACCCATAAGGCCAGAGTGAAATCGTCGTTGCCGAAATGCAGATGCGACGCGTCTGGGATCACAGCGGCACGAGCGGCCCCGTCAGCCACAAGGCAGGTCCCGAAATCGCCCTTGCCCCAGCGACCGGACACCTCGGCATCATGCCCGCGGCCCGAGCAATCTCGAGCCAACATCCCGACGCCTTCATCAAAACGCCAACGCCCAACCAAACCCGGCTCCGCGGCGATCTTGACCGGCGGAAGCACCGCGCGCCAAGCGGCCGGCGACAACGGGGTGCCCGGCCGGCCCGAATCCGCGGACCACAGGCACAGTACCTGACCGTTTGCCAAGGCGAGATAGAGATTGCCCTCGGCCGCCGCCATGCCATCCCAAACTGGCGTGCTGGGCAGAGACATTTCGGCAAGCACTTGGCCGTCGACAGGCGAAACCGCCAGCAACGATGCCGCGGCCTTGCCATCAAGTGCGGCTTGCGAGGTCAACGGGCTACCATTCGGTCCGGCCACGAACAAGACGTCCTCGGTTTGCACCATCGCCCTAACCTGGATCGGAATCCGCTTCCACCAGCGGAACTCGACGGACTGCTTGCCGCTCAGCCCCAACTTGCGATACTCTCTCGCCGTCAGATCCAGCGGCACGTCGCTTTCCTTGGCCGCAGCAAACAACGCCCACTGTCCTCCCATCTCGGCAATCGGACGGTCATAGCGGTTCTGCCCGAAACCGTAGATCGTATCATCGCCCTCGACCAGAATGCGGCCGGAGGGGAAGAGCGTGCGGCTGAGACGCAGGTCGTAGAACGCGCCTTGGTGCGGCGACGTGTACATGGGAGCGTACGTCCACTGCCAACGGTTGGTTGTATCCGAACTGAGATAGCCGTCAGGAGTGTGCAGATGCGTAACCCGATCCGGCTTCCGATTGCCTTCGAGGTCAAGGACCTGATGCCGCATGAAGAGCCTTTCGCCGTCGCTCGACAACACATCACTCAGGCAGCCGTCAACACTTTGCTCATCCAGAATCTCGGAACCGTCAGGATTGCGCGTCGAGATGATCGTATCGACGACCTTCCTGCCGGTATGGGGCTCCAAGCCGTAGAGGCGGATGCCGCCGTCCAGGTAGGAGGATCTTCCGGCCGCGAAGTAGACGAGGTTGTTGACGACCAGTACGCTGCCGCTGACCGGCCAGACGGATTCCAATTGCCCGTGGGAGACAATCAGCCGTTGCTCGGGGCAGGCAACGAACCGCCACACCAGCGTTCCGTCTGTCGCTCGCAGCGCATGGACCGACCCGTCCCGACATCCACACAAGACCAATCCCTCATGAATGGTCGGCGGGGAATCGATACGGCCGTCAAAGGTCGACCGCCAAAGGGGTTCGCCGGTGGTGGCGTCCAGTGCATGCAGCGTGTGGGCATCGGTCGAGGCCAGATAGACGCGGTTGTCTGCAATTACCGGGCTGGTAAGCCTTCCACCCAGTTGTCTCTGCCAACCGAGCAGCAACTCCGAACCCACCTTGGTGCTTGCCCGCCCGGAACGCGCCATGTCGTGCCGGTGGGTCGGCCAGTCTTGGTCAGGCTGGAGACTGGAGGCTGGAGGCTGGAGGTCAGAAGCCGAATCCTTGCCATAGGCGGGGCCACGTTCAAGCCTGCGATCATCGGGAATCTCGGCCGAACGCGACGGTGGTTCGGAGTTCATCGCCATGAACCCGGCAAGCTTGGCACGAAAGTAACAGGCGCAATCGTGCGGAGGAACGTACAACCGGCCGTTGGCAGGCAGGACACCAAAGTAGCAGCTCCCGCGCGTCCAATGATGGGCAGCCACCTCGCCGGTGTCCGTATCCAGAAACTCGACGCCCGCCCTGCCGGCGATTACCGTGTTGCCTACCACCTTCATCTGATGGCAGCGGTGATGCTGAAAGCGGTAGTTGTATTTGCCCTTAACGCTCTTCTTGATGGTCCCGGTCAGCGGGTCATAGGCGTTGTAGTCGAGATTGTCGTCAAGTGGCCGCCAGAGGTTCATATTCACGTCCGGTCCCCAGAGACATCCTTCGAAACCGAACAGATCCACGGGAACCGAGTAGTTAGACGGCGCGTATTCCGATCTCCAGAGTTCGCTGCCGTCGTCCGCCGAGACAACGTTCAACTGACGTCCGCCAGCGAACGCCACCACATCCTCGTAGATGATCAGCGTCGGGGCAAACTGAGGCGCCAGGACGATGGTCGACTTCTCAGCACCCGGGCTGTCCGGATTGGCCTGGTCCCTGAACTCGATCTTCTGCCCGGTTGGCGGCGACGTCCATCGCGGGGCGCCGGTCTTGAGATCGAGGCTCTGGATGGCCTGGCCGTCGTGGAAGACAACCTGTTTTCCGTCAGCGGCCACTGTCAGCGGCATAATCATGGCGGCGTTGTGCTGCCAGAGCGTTTTGCCAGTGTCCGGTTCGATTGCCACCAGACGCATGGTTTCGCCCTGGCCGCGTCGGATCTTCGCTGCCGTGTTGGGGTTTACCAGCACCACCAGAATCCCGTCGGACAAGTAGAACTCCTCGGCCGATCCGGTTTGCTCCAAGGTACGTATCAGTTCCCCGGTGACTGCATCCAGCACACTGACCGGGGCAGACTCTTCGAGCGGGACGTACACTCGGTCGTCGCTGGCGACCAATCGGCGGTTGACCTGGGCCGGGCCAACTTTCTTGCCACCTCGGGACCCACTCCAACTGGACAATTCGCGCCGCCAGAGCCGAATCCCGTTCGAGGCATCGCGAGCGATCAGGGACCAAGTCGGCGTGCGGGCGGCAAAGTGCGAATCGTCAAGGATGTAGAAGATGCGACCGTGCGTCGATAACAGGCTGCTGGTCTTCACCCCACGGTTCCACCGCGGAAACGCCTCCCACTGCAGGAACCGCGGCGGGCCAGCCCGCTGGTCCTTGCTGACAGCGTTACCCGTGGCGTCGTAACGCGTGTGAGACCACTGATCGACGTCATCGGGCCAAGGCTTGCGGATAGAGGTTTCGGGTGTCGGGTTTCGGGTGTCGGGCG
>JACKQG010000274.1_pt1 | contig 75519 bp, 62 predicted proteins | sample 8237621 | NCBI WGS metagenome assembly JACKQG01 (sample SAMN15677084, study PRJNA649215) | marine metagenome | biome: marine; feature: Black Sea; material: saline water; isolation source: suspended particulate matter (SPM) from the Black Sea western gyre | collected 2013-06-09/2013-06-10 | depth...
CGGGTGTGTTTTGTTCAGCTGTAAATACTAAAGTGGTAACAGTGATTAAAAATAGACTTATTACTTTAACGATATTAACTGTTCTCATATTCAATTTCTCCTTTGTAAAAGATATTTTTTTGTAATTTAAATGGATGATAATTTAATAATTAATTTGTGTGTATGTAACAAAAATGTCTATTCATTCATTTTAGTACCAATGAAAGATAAAATAAGTGACTCATATAGAGTCTCTTTATGCAGTATTCTATACAGACATTCATAATCGTATAAAAATTCAAAATTAGGCGATACACCACGGCTATTCCTTACTTTTTCACAAAACTCCTGTTGGAATTTAATTGAAATTTCATGTTGATTATCTGTCGAATTTATAGTGGTGTTCTTAAAACTATGTTTAAACACATCATTCAATTTTTCACCATAAATTTGTAAATTTTTTCCTTTTATAACATGTTTTAAATCCTTGCTAACTATTTTATTTTTAACAATGTTATACGAAATTATTGATACTTTTAAATTTCCAACAATCAAAATTAATTTAGAATCTTTCATTGGTCCATTTTTGGCAACGGGTGTGTTTTCAAGTTTTTCAATATAAATTGACTTAGTGGTATTATTCAAATTCAAGTGTAATTCATCATGAATTTTTTGAAGCATTTCAAAATAAAATCGTTTTACTTTATTATAACTAAATTGAAGATCTACAGATGCTTTATTAACAGTAATGCCTAAATAAAAACAATAAAGCATTTGCAATCTATCATTTAAAATTCGTCCAGTAAATTTATTTTTACAATTTTTACAATAAAACCGTTTATCATGTAATAATGTTATATGTTCTGAGCCACATTTAAAACAACTATTACCGCAAATTGAATCTCTAATTTTATTCAATAAACTTGAATTCATTAATTTCGTCCCATTTTACTATTTTTCAATATTCTATCCAAAATCCTTTTTTCATACAATAAAGAGGGAGGCTGTAAATTTTAACAACCTCCCTTCTCCTGTTCATTTACTATTGGGACGGATAGTGGAAATGAACGAAAACTTAAATATTTATTTTATCACTTTCTTCTTCAAATCACATTTACTCATTTACAAAAAGGGAGGCTATTATTTTAATAAACAACCTCCCCTGTTCTGTTCCTGGGTCTATGGGACGATAGGGACGAGGACCCTTGTGAGCAGAAAAACCAAAGACGGGACGGAAAGTCTTTGACTTCTCATACTCAACTTTCTATAAAAAACTAATTTCATTTTTTTAAATTTCTATTATTAGTTTGAATATGCTATAATATACAAAAAAAACCTTTCAAAATACCTTACATCAAGTTGATTTTCCTCTCATTTAGGTATGTTTTTAAATATATTTTTCATGTGAAAAAATTTTAAATATTTGTTATTATTGAAGTTAAAACCATGTTAAGCGGTGTTAAGCGAAAATTAAAAATAATTTTATTTTTATTATAATTTTAATGAAATTCATCCAATTTTCCCTAAATAATGAAAATTTTAGGTAGCGTTTTATAGTTTTAATAGTAATATTGGGATATATTTATCGCATTAATAAATATAAAATATCATGTACTTCTTATGTTGATAAATTGTGGATAAGTAAAATGAATGAGATGGGAATTGACTATGTAATTTTTAAATTAATTCAACGATATTATATAATCTGGAAAAAATGAATTAAGTTTAACCGGTGATTTTTTTAGTAGAATTTAATTTTATAAAATAATTAGTATATGAAAAAGAAAAGCTAATTTAAATAACTACAAAAATTTACGGGATAAATGAAAATTAGTAGAAAAATGTAAAGTGAATGTGATAAATGGATATTTGAGGAATTGAGTATTAATTTCGAATTGAAATTAATACTTTGTGGAGGCGGGGAGATTCGAACTCCCGTCCGAGAAAGGTACTCTATTAACATCTACATGCATAGGCTGATCTTGGATCTCATTAATTTATTGGTTACAACCCTCCGCAAAATTAACCAGTCTGAAAGTTCTTATTCAATTCTGACAGACACAAAATTGAACCAGTCTGCTAAAGATAACATTCCCATATAAAATCACAGACAAATTCTAAAGGGAATGGCTACCGAACTATTTAAGCGGCAGCAGCGTAGCCATAATCGGCATTTAAGGTTTGTTCCAAGATGATTTACGAGGTAACTTGAAATCCTCGACATGCAGTCAATAGTCTAGCTTACCCGTCGAAACCAGACGCCCCCAATATCAAAAAGCGGTTATAATTTCTAACTAATCTATTATATGATAAAAGATTAATTATTTAATAAATTAAAAAAAGAATCAGAACTTTCAGCCATTTCTAAATCAAATGTTGAAATTCCTCCTAAATCATGTGTTGAAAATCGGACTTGAACTTTACACCATCCCACAATTAAATCAGGATGATGATTTAATTCCTCCGCTTTTATTGCCAGTTTATTAATAAATTCAATCCCATTCATGTATTTAGTAAAGCTTAATGTTCTTTCAATACCATTATCTTTTAGAATCCAAGATTTATTACTATTCAAAAATTTGTTAATTTCAGATTGGTTTAATAATCTTCTATTATTGAACATTTATATTTTTTCTTTAAGTGCAATATTTATTTTTTCAATAAAATCTGAGTACATATATTGCCCCTTTATAATAGCTCCAGGATATGATGCAATAATATCGCCTTTTCGGCCAATGATATAGGAAGTTGGAACGGCATATACACCACCATATTTTCGAGTAATTTTATCCATATTTCGTGGTGAGTCAAAAAGAAGCGGATAATCAACTCGATATGATTTTGTAAAATTTTTCAATGCTTTCTTTTGATCACTGATACTAATTCCTAAAATTTCTAAACCATCTTCTTTATGTTTTGTATATAATTCATTAAAGTCAGGAATTTCTAAGCGACACGGTCCACACCAAGTTGCCCAAAAATTAATAATAACCACTTTTCCTCTTAATTCTGAAAGTGTATAAGTCGAATCATTTAGAGCGGGAAGTGAAAAATCTGGAGCAAATTGAATATCTTCCGTGAGCTTATTTATTGCATTTTTTTGTTCTTGTGACAATTCTTTATTCTGGCACATTACAAGACAAAGTAAAATTCCAATCCATAGTAAATTTGTTTTATTCATTATCTTTTTTATTATTTCCATTTAATTTAGATTAACCCCTTTTTAAGGAAAGTTACAAACTTGTTTATATCTGTATCCATTCCAGCAAAACGAGAAATTTCAACATCATCTGGCGATAAAATCACATAATATGGTAAGGCCGCTGTACCAAATCGGTCAACTTCCATTTGCTGGTATTTCCGAGCATTTTTTCCACCATCAGTATATAATCGAATTAATATAAATTGCTCAAATAACTCAATGACTTCAGATTCTTCAAAAATATTCATTTCCATCCAACGACAATTTGTACAAGTATATCCTGTAAAGTCAAGGAATACAGGTATTTGAGTTTCTTTACTCTTTGCCATTCCTTCTTCAAAATCTTCATACCACTTTAAATTTTCATGGCTTGAAATAGATTCAGTGTTAGATTTTTCAACATAGGTAAAATCGGGTGGAAGATAAGAATCAATTAATCCATGAATAGGTTGCCCAAATAATCCAGTACTTAAATATAATCCAAAACTTAAACATGCAATACTCATCATCAATCTCGGCACACCTATAATTTCTAACTGTGAATCATGAGGAAGCCTAATTTTTCCCAATAAATAAACCCCCATTAATATGGCAATTATTGTCCAGCTTGCCAACACCATTGGCCTTGTAAATATACCAAGCTGCCAAACTAAATCTGTATTACTGAAAAATTTAAATGCAGCACCGAGTTCTAAAAAACCCATAATCACTTTAACAGAATTAAGCCAACCACCACTTTGTGGTAATTTTGATAAATATTGAGGAAATAATGCTAAAAAGAAAAATGGTAATGCAAAGGCAGTCGCAAAACAAACCATTCCTAAAACAGGCCAGAAATAATCACCTTGGCTTGCTGTAACTAAAAGCAGGCCTACAAATTGAACTGTACAGGTAAACGATGTTAATGTGAAAGTAAACGCCATAAACAGAATGCCCATCACTCCACCTCTCTGCTCCTGTTTCATACTAAACTGTCTTAATGCAGATGGCATTTCAATTTCATATTGACCAAATAAACTAAATGCAAAATAAACAAATAATCCACCAATTAATATATTTATCCATGGATTTGAAGCAATTTGGTTTGCACCTGTTGCCCCTAAAGTTGCCGCCAATAACAATCCTAATACCGTAAAAATAGTAATAATTCCAATCGTATAAACACTTGCACTTTTAAGTGGTGACGAGCCTTCAGATTCCCCCATTTTTGTAAAAAATGAAACTGTAATTGGAATCATTGGGAATACACATGGTGTAAGTAAAGCTAAAAATCCCATTGAAATAGCAAGAAGAATAAATGAGCCAAACCCTTCCGAAATTGCCTCATCTACCATAGAGGTATTAGCAGTATTCTCCGTTTCACTATTTTCATATATCCCCTCATCAATAATCAATTGAATAGTAAAATCATCCCATTTGGGAATACACATCGTCGGATCACATGCTAAATATACCAATGAACCCTCAACATCATATTCGCCTGGAATTAAATTTTTAGATACTTTTAAATTTTTAGATAATCTAAATTTTTTCTTTTGAATCCCCACATCCATATCAAAATTCTTATCATATTTAATAATTGGATCCGGTTCTGTAAACTCTCCATAAAAATCAAAATAAGTAGAATCATAAAATTCAACTACAGTAGGTCTTAATGATTTTTCTGGATCTGTAGAATAAAAATGAAAATTGGTTTTTATATTTACATCAAAATGAATAATTAATGGTTCACCCGCTTTATAAGATGACTTATCAAGTGAAAAATCAAATTTCACTGCATCATCAAAATCCTGAGTAAATCCAATACTAAAAAATAGGAATAGTCCTACAAAAATATGTCTTTGCATTAAATTAATTATTACTCTCCATTTTGGGTTTTGTATTTTGAAATATTTTTTGAATTTTATTAATAAATCTTGTTTTTTTCTTATATGCATGTTGAATCATTTCAAGGTTATCAATTACTGTATTTTCACCATTTTTTATTAACACATCAATTTTTGAAAAATCACCCCAAAACAAATTCAAGGTATCAGGTTCTAAAAAAACATCCAAAATCTTGTTATTAAATTTAGAAAGTTTTTTAGTTGTAATTTGTTCCGTTCTTCCTAAAATTTGGATTAAATTTAAATTATTTATTGGATTAAATTTTTGAATATCTGCACTGACGCCAATTGTAAATTCAGAGCCATTATCAATAACCATCTGTGCAGGAATTGGACGAGAAACGCCACCATCGGTAAGCAACATATCTTTATATTTTATAGGTTGAATATATCCTGGAATAGCTGACGACGCAAGTACTGCATCTAATAAATTTCCATCTTTAAAAATAATATCGTTTCCAGTATGTAAATCAACAGAAGAACAAGAAAATGGAAGTTTTAAATCTGAAAATTTTCTAACAGGTAACAAATATCTGAGTGCATCCTTTAATCTATCTGACTTTAATAATCCCAATCTTTCATTTACAATATTAATTTGGATTGTTTTTTTAACAAACTCAGTAGCCATTTGTAAAAAAGAATAATCATCTTCAGTTTTTGAATTTATTCGATTTAATCCAATAATTTTAAATTCATCACTATTAACAAAATTTTTAATTCTATTTTCAACCCAATGTGTATCTAAAGTCGCTGAATACATTGCTCCAATAATTGCTCCTACCGAAGTTCCTGCAATTAAATCGGGTATGAAATTATTTTTCTCTAATTCTCTCAATACTCCGATATGGGTTAAACCACGAGCACCACCACCACCTAACGCAATTCCAATTTTTAGTGAATTAGGAATCTTACTTTTCCTCACTCAATTTTACTCTAACTTTTTTTATTATTACATCAGACATGGGTCTATCACTATAAAGGTTTTTCTGTTGCACAGTTCTATAATTATTTTTATTCAATCCATTTGGAGTTTTTGAATAAATTGTTTCACCCGTTTTAGGATCTTTCAATGTTACCCAATTTTCAGGATCTTCATCTACTGGAATTTCTTTTTTTGAATTTATCTTTACAATACTATATCCCGTTGGAGCTTTCACAATTCGATCAATAACATGAATTTTACTTGTTACTTCACCAAATACAGTATATTTCCCATCTAAATGAGGTGCATCAGCAACACAGATAAAAAATTGGCTCCCCGCTGAATTAGGGTCTGAGGATCTTGCCATTGACAATACTCCTTTTTTATGAGAGTAATTATTAAATTCAGCGTCAATAGTCCACCCTGGACCACCCGTACCATCATTTTCATCATCAAAATCTCGAGATAAAATATCTCCACCTTGAATCATAAATCCAGGGATTACACGATGGAAAGTTGTTAAATCATAAAATCCACTATTTGCTAACCGCTTAAAATTCTTACAATGTTCTGGTGCAATATCTGGAAATAATTTCATTGTAAATTTCCCCACTGAAGTTTCCATATAAACAATATCATTTTCATTCACCTCTACAATTGGAAAATTTTTTACATTCGCTTTTATTTCATCTATTTTAGAATCTATTAATTTGATTTGATTTCTTGGAGAATTAATAAGCCCTTTCATATCCAAACCTAATTTAGGGTCATATTTTAATATTGCGAGCGAATCTTGTGCAATTGTTGCTCCAATAAATAAAATAATTAAAAAAATCGGTGATTTTGTTTTCATTTTGTTTCAATATTTATGTTAGAAATTAGTTGCTATTACAAGTAATTTATCCTTTTCGGTGATAAATATCTAAAGTTAATTTTGTAAATAATTTTAACAAAATTTTATTATAATGAAATATTAAACAAATGGAACAACTGGCACTCGGAATATTAGAGAAATCAAAGACGAAAGTCATTGCAGAAATACTGAATGGGTTCAATGGTTTTAAAATTGAATTTATTGAAAAAATCGGCAGTGATGATATTGCACAATTAATTGAAGTATCAGAAGAATTAGTTAAAAAATTCGGTGATTCTGCAAAATTGACTAAAAGTAATATTACAAAATATTTTAATAAAGATACACTTCCATTTGTAGCTCGACAAAATTCTAAAATTATTGGGTACATTATTGGTGTTCCTTTAGAATATTTTACAAAAGAAGCATGGTCTCATTATGATATTAATTTAGGAAAAGATAATACAATGTATACCTATGCATTTGTTGTTAGTGAACAATTTCAAGGACGAGGCGGTTATGCAAAATCGTTAAAACGAGTGTATTTAAATTATGTAAAAAAACGAAATTATAAGTTTATTACTGGACATACCGAATTAGGTATCGCAAAAAACTTTTCAAAAGATACAGAAACTGTGAAAATTTTTCCAGAGTGGTATAATAGTAGAGTTTCTTTTGAATATTATAGAAGACCAATTAAATAGGAGAATGATAATGAAGTTTATAAAATCAATATTAATATTTTTATTATTTCAAATTGGGTTTTGTATTTCTTTATGGGATGTATATTTTGAATCAGAGCCCGCACATGGATATGATAAGTATATGATATTAAATCCAGACGAAGAATATATAGGAGGATTTGGAGTCTATGAGGGGTTAGTATTCATTGAAGGAAATGGTGCGGTTATAGACCTGCAAGACGGTTTAGGAATCTGGGTATCAGGTGCGGATTCTATTTCTGAAGTTAGATTAGATATGGAATATTTAACTATTATAAATGGTTTTGAATACGGTGCATATTATTCAGGTTATGCAAAAGGCGATATAAAAAATTGTAATTTTATAAATGATTATATGGGTTTAAAAATGTTAGACCAAACTTTTTTAAATGTGGTTAATTGTAATTTTATTGATAATGAAGCGTATGGGTTTGCAATATATTCTTCAATTCCAACACATCATTTATCCTATTGTAATGGATGGAATAATGGTGAAACTTATATGGAAAACTGCCCTGGCTGAGGAAATATTTGGACTCTGTTAGAGCCCGAACCTGGTACTGGAAATATAAGTCTAAATCCTGAATTTTTAAATCAGAATAATCTGCAATTTGAGTATAATTATATATCACCATGTATTGATCAAGGAGATCCCGAATTAACAGATCCTAATGGTTCACGGAGTGACATTGGGGCAAATTTTTATGAAAATTCATTATTAGGTGATTGTAATAATGATGCCGTGCTAAATGTAATAGATATTGTTGGAATAATTGATGGATGTATTTTAGCTGCAAATTTAGAAGATTGTAGTTGTGGAGATTTAAATGTGGATGAACAAATCAATGTAATTGATATTGTTATTATGGTGAATTATATTTTAGGGAATTAACTTTCTAAAATTAATGAAATTGCTGTTGTTAACTTTAATATATCATTACTTTGTTTAACAACTTGTTTAGTAATATTTTGAGTTAAGTTTTTAATTACTGTATAACCAAGTTGAAAATCTTTTTCACAAATATTGAAAAAATCAGTAGCCATTAAAATTCCTATCTCAACCTCGGATGTTGACCCAATACTTGCAGTTCTTTTATTGTTTTTTGTAAATAAAGAATAATCACCAAAGAATGGGTGCATAGACGAATCCAATGAAATCATTTCTTTTTCTCTATCATCAAATTCACTATTACTTGTAACCAATGTCATTGGCTTGCAAATCTTAACACTACCTGAAAAAAGGAAAATTATTGAGTCACCCACATCCCCTTCTTTTATTATCATTTTACCTTCGTTCATTTTTTTTCTTTTAATTACTGAATTAAACTGTAAAATTTGTTCAGATGTTAATCCATTAAAAAGTGAAAATTTTTCTAATTCCATTATTCTATTACCAACGCCCCCTCATTTGGTTTTATTAAATAATTATCATCTGGATTTATAACAACTCCAGTCTTATCAGAATTTCCAAATTGATGCCCAGCCTGTTTTAATTTTTTTTCAATAAATTGATCAAGTGCAGAAGTATCGGCTGATAAAATTTCATTCACACCCATTTTATGATGTATTTCATATACCCCTAAACAAATTAATTTCTTTCTAGATCTTAAATAACTAAACAATTCATTAAAAGGTTTACCAATAAATGAACTTGGAATTGGAACACTTTTCAAACTATTTGGTGAATTATAATCTAAAATTCTATTAATAACTTCGGGGATTCCTGGAGCAAGGATATGTGCGGCCGCCATAAAAGTTTCAAAATCATCATCAAAAATTATTTCATCCGCATTTGCTCTCTTTAAATAACGAATACTATCCTTATCATTTGCATAAACGATAGTTTTACAATCGGTAGATAAATGTTTTATTCCTAGGGTGGTAATAATCGCTTTTTGGTCATTTCCTTGTTTATAATCCATTAATATAATGGCAGCATTCGCTTTTTTAACATTTGCTTTTTCAAGAATAGCTTCTTCAGAGTAATCACCAATAACAAAACGAATTTTAATATTAAATTTCTGGACAAAGGCATTTAATTTATCAGGAGTTTCTTCGTTGACCAATACAATATCAATTTTATTTTTTGACAAATTTATTAATGAGTTTATGACATGTTCCATTTTACGATTCCATCCGCAAATTAAAACATGGTTTTCAAAATTAATTTTTTCCAATCCTTTCCCTTCTCGTATTTTTTGTGTAACAAACACAGATGAAATTGTACCTGTAACAACTGCAATTAATCCAATTCCAGACATCATAATTACAATCGCAAAAATTCTTCCTGGAACTCCAGTAGGCGACATATCACCAAAGCCAACAGTTGTCATAGTTACGATTGTCCACCATAATGAATTAATTAAACTATTAAAACTAGTCGCATTTTCAGAGGGGGTTTGTAAATCTCCTTCTAAAAAGAATATTCCTATTCCACCTAATGTCCATACGGCAAATAATGCAACAATTACTTTGGTAATGGGTTGAACCCATAATTCAGCTATTTTTTCTTTTAGTCTATTCAAGAATATTTAAATTTAATTAATCCCTTAATTTCAAATGATTTACCCCAAACTACAAACATTATTTTGACATTTTCATCGGATCAGGTACTTTTCTTGCAATTAAGTACAATGTAATAAATGCAATAAATAATAATGTCAAGACCCCAAACCATTGAAATCTATCTTTATAATAAATAGAAGATTGTGCAGAAATTACAAAATCATCATCAAGTATATCAACACCAGAAAACCGCCATAATAAAGTATCGCCAAATGCTGAATCAGCATTTGAGCTAATTAATAAACCCGGCATAACAGTTGTTAATTCAATAATATCATCGGCTAAATCAATTGTAATTCTGGCTTCATTTTCATATTTATCAACTAAGTCTGTAAACTGAATACTTGCTTTCTCAAGAAGATTTTTACAGATTATTTTAATGCCTTCATTTTTTATAAATTCAAAATTTGATTGTAAAGATTCATTATTATAATTTTGATTTATTTTATTCAGCCAATGTTCAAGATCTAATTTCACCATGGGTTCCAAATTAAACCCAATATCAGTTTCACTTAATGCTTGATTAAAAATATATGTTAGCCCATTAAATACCCAATCAGCAGGCGGATTATCCTGGTCTTTTAAAAACTGTACAACAAGGGGGTATTTTTCTGACGCTTTCCGGCTAGAATAAGTAATATTAATATCCCAATTCTCTCTAATAAATTTATTCGAATAATCTATAGAAAAGTGATGGTCTAATAAAATTTCATTTGAAATTGAATCTGAATTAAAAAATGATTGAGGAAAATTTTCACCATCTTTAAAATTTTTAACAGCTCTAAAATTATATTCTTCACTATTTTCATTAAAATTATGATTAATTACCCAATCTAGCCCCGTAGGTAATGGAAAATCAAAATCTAATAAATCTTTTTTATCTCCAGTGGCAGAATGGTCATAATCAAAACTTCCTTCAGGATATACAATTATTGAAATATTATGTTCAACACAAGAAGTAAAAATAATGATAAAAAATAATATAAATAAAAAATTGACTCGTTTTTGCATAATTAATTCCAAAATTAGAGGATTAAATTACGAATAAATTTTCAAACAGTTTATATTACATTTCTGTATTAATTTTGATTTAATGAAAATGATTACAGAACAATTTCTTAATTCAATAAAAAGAAAATTGAGTAATGAAAAAATACGAATTAATCCAAATGAATTGAAACTTTATGCAAATGATGGATTGCAATTACATGAAGCTGTTCCAGGATGTGTTATATTGCCTGACTCAACTGAAGAAATTGCATGGATTGTGAAACAGTGTATTAAATATAAAATTCCATTTGTACCTCGAGGTGCAGGAACAGGATTAAGTGGTGGTTCTGTCATATCAGACGGGGTAATTATACAATTAAGTCGCCTCAATAAAATATTAGAAATTGATATTCCAAATAGATGTGCAATTGTGCAACCGGGTGTTGTAAATGCATATTTAACTCAAGAAGTCAAATCACAAGGCTATCATTTCGCTCCAGACCCAAGTTCTCAAATTGCAAGCACAATTGGTGGAAATGTAGCAGAAAATGCAGGTGGACCCCATACATTAAAACATGGAGTTACTGTAAATCATGTATTAGGACAAACAATCGTATTACCAAATGGGAAAATAACAAAAATTGGCGGAAAGCATCGTTATAGTGCCGAATTAGATTTAAATTCATTATTTACGGGATCAGAAGGAACACTTGGAATAATTTCTGAAATTATAGTTAATTTGAGTAAAGATCCATTATCAACACGAACTCTATTATTAATTTTTGATAAAATTTCAAATGCAACTGATCTTGTCACTGAAATATTATTAGCAGGTGTTATTCCATCTGCATTAGAAATGATAGATCAACTATGTATTCAAGCAGTTGAAAATCATTTAAAAATTGGATTTCCGAAAAATGCATCCGCCATATTAATTATTGAATTGGACGGAGAAATTGAAAATGTAAATTGGGAACTTGAACAAATTAAACATATTTCCAAAAAATATGTGAGTGAAAAAATAATTGAGGCGACATCGGAAAAAGATAGGCAAAATCTTTGGAGAGGACGAAAGCATGCGGCGGGTGCAATAGGAAATATTTCACCTGCATTTTATACAAATGATGGAGTTGTTCCCCGTGATAAACTCACACCTATTTTAGAATTTATTCAATTTGTTAGTAGAAAATATGAAATGAAAATTGCAAATTTATGCCATGCAGGTGATGGAAATATTCATCCATTAATTTTATATAACCCTAAAGATAAAAAAGAAATTAAAAAAGCATTTGACTGTTCAACTGAAATTTTATTAAAATGTATTGAATATGGCGGTGTATTAACAGGGGAACATGGAATTGGCATTGAAAAAATACACCTAATGGAAAAAATGTTTGGGAAACAGGAAATAGAATTACAACGAAAAATTAAACACGGTTTTGATAAAAATAATTTATTAAACCCTGGAAAGTTAATACCTGATAAAATGGGATGTGGAGAATTAAATATTTTCAATAAGCAGTTTTCTTCATGATTGAATTTTCAAAATCTAATTTCATTGTAAAAGTTAAAGGAAATAGCAAGCTTGCAGATATTCAAAATATATTGAAAAGTGAATCACAATTTATTCCAATTGGACCGTTTAATTTTGATTATTCAATTAAAGAAATTATTGATTATAATTTATTTGGTGATTATGGAAATGAATTTGGACAAGTTAAAGATTGGGTGATAAACCTTGAGCTAAATACGAACAATAAAAACTTAATATTAGGTGCAGATATTGTGAAAAATGTTTCAGGGTATAATCTTTTTAGACTAATTGTTGGAGCAAGAGGTGATTTAGGAAAAGTGAATTGGGTAACTTTTAGAACTTTACCTATTCATAAAATGACTAATATTAAGGATTTTCAAATTTTAAATGGATTTAGAATTGTCTCTTTACCTGAACATATTTTTCAATTATCTCAATTTTTAAAAGAAAAAAAAATTGAATATAAAATATTCAACAATATTGCTGTAGTTGATATATCCATTCCTAAAAACTCAAAAATGAAGAATTTTGAACAAAATGACTATCCACAAGTAAAAAAATATATCGAAAAAATTTATAAATTAGAGAATGGTATTCCATTTATAATTAATCCACAAAATAAAAATCAATCCATTAATGATGAAATTAAATCAAATTTCAAATTTATCTAAAATAATTGATGAATGTGTGCATTGTGGTTTATGCCTTTCATCCTGCCCTACTTATCTTACAAGTGGATTAGAAGCAAAAAGTCCTCGAGGGCGGTTATTAATAATGAACCAAATTCAAGAGAACCCAGAAGTGCTGGATAAAGAAATGTTACAGCACCTAAATACATGTTTAGATTGTAGAGGGTGTGAAACCGTTTGCCCGTCAGGAGTTGAATATCATCTTGCATTCCAAGAAACAACTAATATAATTAATAAAAACCAAACCCTTCCATTTTTATCAACATTCATTTTAAGTGAAATAAAAAATAAAAAAATATTACCACTAATTAAATGGGTCGTTTGGATAAGTAAAAAACTAAGAATACTTTCTCTTTTGTCTAAATTAGGAATCAATACAGCAATACAAGGAAATTCAATTCCTGTTAATAAAATTGAAGATTTATTGAAAATTAAATCTGGAATTCATAAAACAAACCAAATTTCAAAGGGGCTAATTGGATTATATACTGGATGTATAATGAATGAATGGTTTATTAAAGTTCATAAATCAACAATAAATGTGTTAAACACATTGGGATATAATGTATTCATTCCTGAAAATAATATTTGTTGTGGTGCACTCCATCAGCATTCTGGAGATTCCGGAACAGCTTTTCAGTTAAAAAGTGAAAGTGAAAATATTTTTAAAAATTGTGATTTTGTTGTGGTAAACTCCGCAGGATGTAGTGCTGAATTAAAATCTAATAATACCAAAATTAAATATCTGGATATTATTGAATTTCTTAATTCGGTTGAAATAAAAATGAAAAATAGTTGGAATAAAAATATAATCTGGGATGCACCCTGCCATTTAAGTCATGCACAACAATTAGCCACTACCACGACGGAATTATTTAATAAATTAAAAATAGAACCTATATCATGGTCTGGTCAAGAAATATGCTGTGGCGGTGCAGGAAATTATACATTAATTCATCCTCAAGAATCTGAAGAAATTTTAAAATTAAAATACAATCAATTATTAAAATATGAAATTAATTATTTAGTGACTTCAAATCCTGGATGTCATTTACAGCTCGAAAAAGGTCGTCAATTATATAATAGAAATTTTCAAATAATTCACTTTGTTGAATTAATAGAAATGATTCTTTAAATTTATAAACGCACATAACAACAAACTGTTAAAAAATTTATGTTTTCATTTTCATTCAAATTAAATTAATATGTTATAATTAGAAAATATAAGAATATATAAAAGATGCAGATAAACTTTAGACATGGATTACAACACAAAAAATTAAATTTATTTATTTTATTCATTTGCTTTAGTATGTTCACAATAATTAAAGCAGAAGCTTATGATGGATTAATTTTATTTACACCATCGCCCTTAAACCCTCAGGCTGGTAATTCAACTTATCTTATTGATGGTGAAAGTAATATTATAAACCAATGGAATCATCCAAACAGAGTTGCTAGTATGGCATATCTTTTGCCAGATAGTACAATGCTTTATCCATGTTTAGCACCTAATACCTATATGTCAGTCGCAGCAGGCGGGGGAAGAATTTTAAAATATGATTGGGATGGAGAAATTTTATGGGATTTTAATTGGTCAAGTATGGGATTTATCCAACATCATGATATTGAGCCATTACCAAACGGTAATATTTTAATTTTAAGTAATGAACGAATTTCAATGCAAGAAGCAATTGATAGAGGACGAATTGAAATTGAAGGTGAAATTTGGCCAGATATGGTGGTGGAAATTGAACCTACAGGACCATTGACAGGCCAAGTAGTTTGGCAATGGAGATTTTGGGATCACCTCATTCAAGATGCAGATTCAACTTTAGAAAACTATGGAACAGTTTCAGAGCATCCAGAAAGATTAGATATAAATGTTGCAAATATTTTCGGAGTAAGTGTTATTGGTGATTATAGCGGTGACTGGACCCATGCAAATGCTGTTCATTATAATAAAACATTAGATCAAATTATTATTTCATGCCGACGAACAAATGAATTTTATGTAATTGACCATAGTACAACAACTGAACAGGCAAGTGGAACAACGGGTGGAAATTCAGGAAAAGGAGGTGATTTTCTATACCGCTGGGGTAACCCTCAAAATTATGGAAGAGGAGATTCCACAAACCAAATTACCTTTGCGCAACACAGTGTTAATTGGGTACCTGAAGGCTACCCTGGAGCAGGTAATATTTTAATATTTAATAATGGGTTTACTCAATTATTACTAAATGAAAATGATCGTTCTTCAGTAATTGAAATTTCTCCACCAATGAATAATTTAAATGAATATATTATTGAAAATGATGAAGCTTTTGGACCTGAAGAATTTGAATGGTTTTATAATGGAGGTGATGATTTTAGTTTTATATCCGTAATCCAAGGGGGTGCATTTCGATTACCTAATGGGAATACATTAATTACCACTGCTGGTAATCCAACTATTTTTGAAGTAAATCAAAATGGTGAAATGGAATGGAGTACTAATATGGGCTCCACAGGAATAGCCCGTGCTCAAAAATATGGTGATGAATTTTTTAATTCACACATTTTGGGTGATGTAAATCAAGATGGTATCGTAAATATAAACGACATTCTTTTAATGGTAAATATAATTTTAGGATTAAATAATACTCAAGAAAATGCGGATTTAAATTCAGATTACCTTATCAATATTTTAGATATTTTTATTCTGATTGATATTATTATTACAAATTAAAAATTAGAAAATTACTTCTGAAAACTAAAAAGCCTCACATTCCTGTAAGGCTTTAAAATTCAAATATTAACTTATTAAAAAATCACTTTACTAATGTTACTTTAGTATTAAGTATTTCATGTGAAGAGTTTTCTAATTGAATAAAATATATTCCACTTGGACTTTCCTCTGCATTCCATATTACATTGTGGTGTCCTGAATTAAATATCTTATTTGTGATTTCTTCAATTAATTGACCTTTTATATCAAAAACAGAAATAGATATGCGGTCAACAATTTTTAAATCAAATGGTATATTAATTGTTGGATTAAATGGATTTGGATATGCTGAAGATAATGTAAATCCATCAGGTAATGTAGCTAAACCTGAATTAGATAAATACCCACTTGGTGCATCAGTTGTAAATTTAATTGCCATATTATTTTGTATTAAAGAAGCACCTGCTCCTGGTGTATTATTAAAACAATATTGTACCCCTTGATTTTGGTCAGGTGATTCAATTCCAATAGTTGAATAATTACCATTTTGGTCAACATCATTTATTTCTTTATATTGAAATAAAATTTCACCATCACCTGTAATTGTTGGATTTTGCTGGGTATTAAATAATATCATTTGAAATGATTCTCTATCACATGCATCAGGGCAATATTCATCATTTTCTCCATTTGCAACATTTTCCCATTGTATTATAAATTGGCCATTATCTTCATCATAATAAGATAAAACTTCAAATGGTTCTGTCCCCACATTATCATCTAAATCATCCATAAATGGTGCAATCATTCCAGCTGGCCCCATTGGCATTGGAATAGAAAAATTCCAAAAGTGAGATATAGTAGTCGGCTCAAAACTTGTCCAACCATTTGAACATACTGTAATTTCATTGTATGTTTTTCCATAATATTGAAAATTAAAGCCAAGTGGAATTGTCGTTCGTGTATCATCAACTAAATTTAAATCAGTCCCCATTCCACCATGACTTGGGCTAATTTCTACCCAATTATAGGTTGGTGCTTCCGCATAATTTGTATCCCAATTATCATATCCCCAATACCCATAATTATCTGGTGGAGTTGGGTCAGATTCCAATAATGCAGGCACCATTAAATTTACGCGTTTAGATTGAACAACATCTCCATTTTGAGTAATATCTACATCAATAAATAATTGAGTGCCTATTGGAATTGATACATCAATATCTCCAGTTAATATACTGTTTAATAATTGATTATCAAATCCATTAATTTCAAAAGTATTAGCAGGATTAGGTGAAGCATTAAAAATACCTTCCGAAAAATTAACGAATTGCAATGCAAGGTCTGAGTAATTTTGTTGAGATGAATTTGAAATATTTAAACTTAAATCTAGATTATTCCCCGGTGTAACATAATTCATTCCTTCACCTGTTATAACATCAATGTCAAAATATGTAAAAACTTCAGGATTATATGTTTCACCATTATCAGAAGAAAAATTAAGTGTAATTTTTTGTTGGTAAAATTGAGATTTATTTAAATATAATTCTAATTCAGAGCCCAATTCTACATTTGAAAAATCAATATATAAATTACCATTTTCATTTGATAGTCCTTTCCCAACAAGGTCATCACCCACCATTAATGCACCTACAACCATTTCTAACGGATTATTATGTTGGTCCGTAATTGTAAGTGAAATATGAGAATTATTAAGTTCTGCTCCGCTTTCTAGGCTGGCATTCATTTCTTCAGGTACACCTAACCAAACTGGAATACTTGGATCCCCCATTACACTATACACATGGTGATAAAAATATACAACACCCGGTTTCCCATTTGGATCTAATTGGCCTATTTGATCTGGGAATTCAGTGATAAGTGATTGTTTACCCGCATGTAATGCGGGTGCCAATTCATGGACACCATCTTCTAATAAAGCATCCCACATTGCACCACAAATTACATTATTAAATCGAGTATCTGTATCTAAATCAGAAGGTCCTACCATTGCAGCAGCACCCTTTGGGATATTCAATGACCCATACGTAACCATTGCTTCACCATAGCATTTATCTAAACCACTTCCAGAATAATCATTTCCAAAATCACCCGTATTACATACAAAGCTCATGACAATTGGCAACATCCAGCCATTTGTTAAATTATTTACATTTTCCCTATGGAAATATGGTTTATGCCATCCATTTGCATCACCCCATCCTCTGTAATTAATAATTCCGACACCACTATTCCAACTACTTGCTACGAGAGGATTGCTTTCTCCATTTTGATAATTTCCTGCATGATAAAAAGCTGTATCAATTTGATTATAACCATATTCTTCCAATTCATCATATAACCACATTGAAGTCCAAACTGGAGTAACAGGCCATTGAACTGGTGGAACTGGATTACCATCATAAGTTGCATAACTTCCTGCAACAAGTAATGCTCGATCTAAATAATCAATAAATGGCGTATTTTTGATATATTCTAAAGTAACATATTTGATACTTCTAGAAATTAAATTTGATAAATCAGCATTGGTTTGAATACTCCATCTTCCCACAAAAATTTCAGGAGAAAAAGCATCATATTCATCGCTATTTTCATCATCTACAAAAAAAGTATATTTATAATCCGTTACATCAATATCTTCTTCATTTATGGATGGAATTGTAAATGTCGGAATTTCATAATTCCAGTTCACATCTCCGATAAGTAGAACATATTCTAACATAGGATTATTTAATTTATAGGCTTCAATTTGATTTCTCAATCCCTCTGCATCCAATCCTAAACCTTCAATAGACATTACTTCTACATCAAATCCTTGTGTCTTTTTAAAATGAATAAAATCACCAGCAGGATCATTGGATAATCTATCAATTAATTCATCCTGTGGAACTACAATTAAAAATATTCCTCGTCCATAATGACTTTCTACATTTCTATTCATCCCTCGCTGTGACAGTGGAACTACATTGGATGATGAAAAAATAAAAGCACTCAATAATAAAATAAATAAAATCTTTTTCATAAATTAATTTCCTAATAGTTCATTTCGTATTGCAATAATATCATAAATATCAATTTGGTTGTCTGCGTTCCAATCGGCAGGACAATGTTGATAATCGCTCAATAGTTGATATTCTATAATATGATTAATAATAAATAATACATCTCTAATATCAAAAACATCATCCTGATTTATATCTCCAACATCACAGGATTGATTTTGTTCAGAAACTAATTTTAAATGATTAATTTCTACTCCTCTATACTGGACAGTTGAATCTGCTGAAAAACCAATTAATAATTGATTCATATCTTGGAATATTGGAATTTCAATTTGATGCGTTTCCCAATGATGATTTTTTATTAAATATTCAGGTGTGTTATTTGTAGAATCAAAATCAATAAACCCAAAATCATGGTCCCATTCAAATTCGTTTTTTAAATCAATTATTAAATTATAATCTAAGTTTTCAGATATATTTAATTCGGTGTTATATTTAATTATACTGTGTCCAAAATCATATAAATAGTCAGATTGAGATTTTAATTTAGCTGATTCATTTACCCATGAACCGCTTAATACGGTCCAATTTTGTAAATTATCAAAGCTTTCATCAATAACCATATTCGAATATTTCATATTTACTTGAATGGTGGTATTCTCTTCTAACTCTAATGAAATGAATCGTGAAAATAATTCTTGTCCAGAAAACTTTACTTCATAATTATCTGAAAATAATGGAATGGTATTGTTTCCACTTGTTAAAATGAAAGAATATGTATTCAAATCTGATATGAATTCAACATTAATTTCATCTTCATATTCACTTGGTGAATTTAAATGTAAATTCAAATTAAATAATGATTTTGGAATAAGGCTGAAATTCTTTTCACTAATAAAACCACTTGAAGAAGTAACTGTTTCTAAATGGGGATTATATCCTTCAGCCTTTACTTCAATTGTAAATGTTCCATTAGATAATAATCGTCGATATCGTCCAAATTCATCCGTTAATCGTGGTTTTAACATTCCACCATCTAATTCTAAAATTCTAACCTGAGCATTCTCAATAATTGCACCCGAATTGCTATTTGTAACTATTCCTGTTACTTGATTTGCAGGAGCACCAAGAGCTCCATTAATAAACCCAATTGCTCGATTCATCATAAAAAAAGCACCATTTAAATTTCGATCAATTGTATTTTCAATTAATTCTATATCATCTGGTTGCATGTTTTGTGTACCAACTTCTATTAAAAATTGAATTGTACCTACTTGAGAATAAAACCAATCGTGTGCATTCCCTTTGCGAGATCCATGTGCAACGGGTAAATATCCACCACCCCCGTCTTCTCTAATAATTTTTTCGGCGATTTCAATACCAATTGGGTTAATGACTTCTAAATCAGGAGCAGGCTTTGCATCTTCCCAAAACCATGAATAAATTACTTTTTCGGAAACACTTCCAGATCGAGAACTATGATATGCAATCGATAAAAGAAAGTCTTCTCTAAATGCAAAATCTCGTATTGCTTGCATTTCTAATTCAGAAAAAGGTGCTTCTCCTTTATAATAATCAAAATGAGATTGATAGCTACCACTTCCATTATCATATTCATACGGCCCATCACCAAAATTCCAATTAAAATCATAATTTCTATTTAAATCTACTCCATCAGAATCATTACCAATTCCAACTAAGAAATCAAATACACCATCAAAATCAACATCTCTCTTATTTTTCCGGTAACTTTCATCCTGTAGCCAATTCCCATTTTCTTCATATCCATGCACAACTCTTAATCCTTCAGGGTTATGTGTAGGTACCACCCAAATTTCGGAAAAATATAATAATGCACCCATATTATATGCCCAATCTGGATTATCTTCAGGGTGAAGAAATTTTGAAATGATATCCATTGTAATTTCCACACCTAAAATTTCTTCCGCATGACATTGACCTAAAAATAATGTACGGGGTTCATCTTCTTTAATATCGGCATTATAAGAAAGGCGAACACCCCAAAACGGTAATCCATCATGTGTAGAAGTTCCAATTTGTTCTAAATGATAAATAATTCCACTACCTGGATATTGATCACTCGGATTTGAATTGTTTCCAAATTGTTCATCCCAAGCAAATAATGAATCTCTAATTTCATCATAGGTATGATACCGATCATTTAATCGGTTCTGTCCCATTAATGAATTAGCGATTATTAAACAAATAATTAAATATATATTTCTCATTTATTTAATGAATGAAACTTTTTGAATTTGACTAAATTCATCATTGTAATTTACTTTTATAAAATATGAACCGCTACCTAATTCAGTTGGTTGCCATTTTAATTGATGATTTCCCGCAGAAGCAAATTCATCAAAAATAACTTCAATTGTTTGCCCTAAAATATTAATAATCTCAATTTTAACATTTGCATGCTCAGGAATAGAATAGCTTATATGCGTTTCTGGATTAAATGGATTTGGATAAACACCATTAATTTTAAATTCAATAGGAATATTTGCTGTAATTGAATTACCCTCTTCTGTGATTGAAATTGATTGAGCGTAAATATTTTTTAAATCTTCTTTCCCCGTACTTCTTAAATCCATCCAAACCATATAAAATGAATTTTGTTCAGGTGTTTGAGAAAAAATCACTGGTTTGGACTGTTTGTATAATTCATTACAAAGTGGATATCCATTGCCTTCAAACTCAGGGATTCCATTAATTACATGCTGAAAATACACATCCTTCTCTAAAGCGACATCTTCACCTGGTGGTGTATTTCGTTCATCCTCCCACACAACAATAAATGACTCATCACTTCCTAAAATAACATCTGGAGAAATTTGGTCACCAATATCATCTGAAATTAATACCTCACTTTCAGAATTTAAATTTTCTAAATTAAGCGTATTACAATAAATATTATAATTCAATCCATCTCTATAATCTTCCCAGCAATTATATACTTCATTTGATGTTGGATTAAATGCAACTGATAATCCTTCTTGACCACCAAACCCAGTTACAATCGGAAAACCATTTTCAGGCCCCTTTAATTGACCTTCAAGTGAAATTATTTGTCCGAAAATATCTATTCCATTTTCATACCCATTTCGCAAGTCTTCCCAACCAAAATAAATATCATTCCCAATCATTTCCATTACTGGATTATTTTTTATATTTGTATCATTAACTAAAGAAGTACCCCATTCTTCCCATCCTTCAATTGTATTTCCATTAGAGTCAATAGCTTTTACAAAAATATTATACCCCGTTAACCAGGACTCCGCTTGCCAAGAGATAATAATCCCTCCATTCGGATATTGCTGAATATCTATTAAATGTTGATCTACAATTGCATTTGTATAATCTGATACTTCGATACCATTTTCTTCCCAAACAGGTACACCTATATCCGAAAATTTTTGTACGAATATTGATTGTGGGCCATGCTTCTTTGCAGAATAGGAAATATAAAATGAATTATCCTCTCCATTTATTATTTTAGGTGATTCCATACTCCAATTCACATCTTCAATAATTGGAGTCCCCATTTCACCTCCAATCATATTTAAATTTTCATCTAATAATTGATAATAAATTGAAGTATATGCACTCTCAACCATAAAAGTAAGTAAAAAATGTCCATTTAAATATGCAATTTGAGGATCTCCTTGGCTTGGATTTAAACATAAAGGTACACCATTTGTCCAATTTATAGGCTCATCGTAATTACTATCAATTATCATTCCAAAAGTAACTTCCTGTAATTCAGGTGCCCATCGATTATCAATCCAATATATTAATGTTTTACCATCTTCAACATAAATAGAATTAATATGAGAGTCTGTATCAGGGTCGCCTACATTTCCGGTAATTCCAGCAAATACTTTCATGCCGTTATCTTCAAATTGAGTTCCTGATTCAGGAGTTATTCGTTGTAAATATATACTATTTGAACCAATTCTATAATCGTCCCAAGCAGCAAAAACTCCACCATTTCCATCATTTTTTAATACGGGAGATAAAGAATTTTCAGCATTAACTAAGATTCCATTATCTTCAAATGTAAGTTCATTATCTGAATTTAAGTGCTGAACAAATACATCAACTTCTGGGAATGCACCATTTCTAAAATCTTCCCAAATAAAATAGGCACCTCCATTACCATCACTTGTTAAGCGTGGATTAATTTGGTATTGTTCATCAAAAGCTGTTATTCGTAAACCATTTTCATTTAAAATAGGAATACCATCTAAATCTATTTTATGAGCATAAATATCAGGGCGATCAGGGTTATGACGATAATCCTGCCAAACTAAATAAGTTCCTGAATCATCACCTTTTACTCGTGGTTTAATCTGTTCTCCATCTGCAATTGCAATACCTACACCATCTTGTTCTAATAGAATATTTCCATCTAAATCGATATATTGCATGAAAATATCACCAAAGTTTTCAATAGAACGATGGTCTTGCCATGCAACTACAAATTGCTCACCATTAACATAAGTAACTTTAGGAGATGTTTGAATAAATGGTGCTTCACAAATTGGAATTCCGCCATCAGAAGGCTCAGATAATATTGTATTACAGTTAATATCCATAATTTGAATATATATATCTTTATTTTCATCTTCATCCGCTCCAACAGGGATTGACCTTGACCAAGTCATGCCAGCAAGTCCATCACCAATCACTTCTAAGCTCACACCGCTTCGTGAAAATGAGGAATTATTTAGCGTAATACCTGTTCCTGGATTTAAAATAGTACCATCAAATGAAATATGTGTTCCTTTTACAACAGCAACACCATCTGATTCATCAACCCAAATTGCAAATACACCACCTAAATTATCTTTACACATATTTGGGGATGATTGCTTTCCAGCTACATTTGTAATAGGAGTGCCTTCTAATCCAAATTGTAATGTACCATCGGCAAATACATGCTGTCCATAAATATCACCTTTTGCTGGTTCATTTCTGTAATCCATCCAAATCATATAAAATCCACCAGCATCATCGGTAATGATAATTGGATCTTCCTGTCGTCCATCTGCTTGTGCAATTGGTATTCCATCTTTTAATCCATCTTCCAAGGCTACAAGCTCACCATCAGTTCCCCATAATAATTCACCTTCAGTTGTTACCTTCTGAGCAAAGATATCTCTTATACCATACCGACAATCAGACCATACAATTATTAATTCACCTTCATTTCCAATTTCAATTGCTTTCCACCATTCAATATGTGTTCCCTGTCTTAATGGTACCCCATTATCCTGCCAATCAAAGGGAGATTGTGCAAAAATTGTACTTATTAATATTATCCAAAAAATTGATTTCATTATTTTTATCTTTCTATTTTATAAATTTCTAATCCATCTCGAGTTGCAACAAATATATTGTTATTATTTATTCTAACAGAATTTGCATAACCAGTCTCAATATTACCTAATAATTTTACTGTGGAATTATCAATCCACTCATAAACTAAAACACCATCATATCCTGCAGATAATGCAATGATATCTCCATCAGTATCAATACCTCTTATATTATGTCCTTCAGCGAAGGATATATTATTTACAAAACGACCATCTTGGTCAAGAGAAGACATGTAACAACCTTTATTATATGAATGTCCTGTAAAGACCGTATTGTTAAAACTTTCTATTGTTAATATCTCTCCTGGTAAATCAAATTGTGCCGTTGGTGCAACAACATCTATAAATTCTTCAGCAGAATCCCATACTTCATTTCCATTTATATCGATATAACTTTCTTCGGCATCCCAAACACCATTCCCGACAGGATTATCAATTGAGCAAAAAATAACACCTGGTTGCCAATCATATTCACCACAATCATAAAAATCTTCACCTTCATCCCAAGTTCCATTTTCATTTGAATCTACAAAGTCTTCAGCCGAATCTTGAACTCCATTATTATTAAAATCGTCAAATGGTTCAACAGAATCATAAATTCCATTTTCATTTGAATCTACATATTCTTCGCCTTCATCCCAAATTTCGTTATTCAATTTTGCATTTGAATTTTGTTTAAATATTGAAAGACCCAGCTCTCCTTCACTAAAAGCAATCAAACTATCTGAAAAAGATACAAATTCACCAAAATATGATTTATTGACTCCATAAGTACATTCTAATTCAAATTCACCTGTTAATTCACTAAATGAAATTATTCCGTTTACAATTGAAGTTGAACCAGCATCATATTCTGCAGCCCCTTCAGCCATATCATGTTTTAACAACGGATAAATAAAAATAGAATCTAATTGAGAATCATCAATTACAAAATCACGCCAATTATCACCAAAACAACCTGTTAAATAATTTGTTAAATATTGTTCCCCATTTAGATTATATAAATAAATTCGGTCATTCATATCTAAAATAAAAACTAAATCATGCGATTCTGATATAACAACTTTGTTTGATTTTTCTTCACCTAAATTTGCTTCCCAATCAATTAGATGGACTCTTTCATCAATACTTTCAACTTCATTTTCTTCATTTAAATTTAAATCAAATAAATATGTACCATCATAATTTGCAGATAAAGCAATTAAATTGTCACTAATATCCACATCTAAAGCATAACCATTTGTTGCGAATGAATAAACTTCTGAATATTGAAGATTTCCCTCTGTAATTGGATTTAGAGGGGAATGACAAAATTGAATAATTAAAATAATTCCAGTTATTATTAATAATTTTTTAAACATAAATAATCCTATCGGTAAATATCATAAACACCATTCCAAGTTAACTTTATCCCAAATTCTGTTTTATAGAATGATTTAATATCTTCAACCCACTGAAATTGTGATAATGTTTGGCGATATCTCATTTTAATATAACCATTTATCTTGAAATTAGAGTTTATTTTTTTTGTTAATGATGTATAAATTTGATGATCAAAATGAATTCTCCCAGAATGTAATGGGTCATCTATTGATTCGTTTAGATATTTTCTATTGCCTAACGAGTAAGATATATAGAATTTATCTGACTTTAAGAATTTAATATGTTTTAATGAACGGCTAATCTTTATACTCGCTGTTCGATAAGACCTATCTTGAAAAGTTGAGTTTAATCCTGAATAATATGAAATATTATTTCCATCACCAATTCCAATTTTCAACCCATAACTTAGTTTAGAGTTAAATTTATGAGATAAATACCAAGAAAAATTATGAATTTCAGTATCAAATTCTGTAAAATTAGAATTATAATATTCACTTGAAATCTCCCATGATATACGCGTCCAATTCTTTTTATTAATGGGTACTGAATATGAAATAAACCCACTTGCTTTGGAATAAGTACAATCAAAATATTGATTTGAAAAAATATCTGCATCTTGATAGCGTTTTAAATAATTTTCAGGAGTAAAAGAATATCCTGTTTTCAACCAATGATAAGACCCAAATTTAATTTCAAATTTCCCTGAAAAAGAAATTGTATTTTTTTGAATAAATGATCTTACAATTTTACTTCGTAATTGAAATATAAAATTTGTTTCATATTGGTCTAATAATACAGGTGAATAAATTATTTTTAATTGAGGTTTATAATAATCACTGTCGTAATATTTTATTTCGCCTAGAGAATTACTACCTAATGTTTTAGTTTGTAAATCACTTTTAGAAAATGAGAAAACATTGGAATCATACCCCGTTGCAAAATTAAATTGATAATAAATTGGTACAACTAATCTGTCAACAAAATTTTGTCCTAAAAGAAATTGGCTTAATAATATAATTAATAAAATTCTCATTATTTAGGAATAAATTCTCCACGAATTAATACATTTCTATTGGGGGACTTATTAAAAATCAAAATTTCTGAATCTTTACTATTTATAGAAAAATAAGAAGTTCTTAACTTTCCAGGGTAGCTTTCTATATTTTCAATTTTACTCTGAGTTGAAATTGATGAATAAAAAATTGATGTTACAACTTTATTATTTTCATTAAAATTTAAAATATAAGGTTGGTAAAAATCACTCTCATTATTGTAAATACATCGAGAATACAACCAAAAATCACCTTCAAAATCTTCTGAAAAACTAAATAATGCATTACCACCTGTTTCTAACATTGAATATGGTGTCGATTTTTTTCCTGTAATTACATTTAATATTTGATTATTATTATAATCTGTTTCTGAAATAAAAGACTTCCTTCTTTTTGGTTTTAATTGGTGAGTTAATCGTACTAACATAGGTAATTCTTTAGATTTAATTCTAAATTGATGTTTACCTTTTGGAATATTTATTTGAATTTTACCAGATTTGGAAAATGAATGTGCTGGATGTTTTTTTGACTTTGTATTATCCGAAATTGAAAGTGTTTCTAAAAATTCAAGAGATTCTGTATTATCTAATCTTAAATTAAATGAAACATCAATTGGAATATTAATTTTCTTTGGTACAGGTTTTCTAAAATATAAATTTATTAATTTAGGGCCTTCTATTTCATAAATACATTCATTACCTCTTAAAATATAATAATCAATTTCATTCTTATTTATTAATAATGTCTCAATTTCAATATTATTTATTGGATGCAAAAGTTTGCCAAATGATAATGTAATTAAAATTATTAAATAAATTATTAACTTCATTTAAATTGTAGAATCTGGATTAAAAGATTTTAATCTATCATTCACTTGTTTATGACTATATACACCAATTCCTAAAATCATACTCAAACTAATAATTGTGCTTATCCAGGTAATTAATAAATTATATTTTTCAGTAAAATATATGACGCCTTTTCCAATTTTTTTCTTTGTTGGACCTTGAGGCAATATTCCATCTATTATCTTATTCACTTTAATAATACTCACCACAGGTACATTATTTTCCGCAAATGACTTTACCACACTCGGATTCATTTCTTTTTTAATTATTTCATCAGGAGTGAAAACAGGTTTATTTTTTAATTTTGAAACACCTCCAATTCCAATAGCCGAAACACCTCCACCAATATTTATAAATGCTGAATATCTATTTAATGGAATATAAGATTCATACTTATTTAATCGATGCTCAATACTTTTCAATAAATTTGACGAATCTCTTTCTACAAAATAAGGGATAAAATCAATATTATTTCGTTTTATTGAAGATTTAATTAAATTTCGAGATTCTGTTCCACCAAAATTACCAATTCTTTTTAAACAATCTCCCTTTCCACCAAGAGATGCCAATGTTGATTGATAATTAAACACACCTTTATCTATTAAAACCGATTCCATATCTAACCAAGTAAAGTTAGGGTCAGTTGCGCCCCATGTAGAAGAGGAGACAGAAGTAATTATTACAGGATAAACATCCAATGAATTTGTTGCACTAAAAAGGGCTATGTTTGCACCTGGATTTGAACCTGTTAAACACACTGCAATAGTATCTCCTTTTTCAACACCTGCTTCCATTAATTTATCAACCATAAATCCTGCAAAATTAGGCTTTAATGTTGCCTGTTTATCTGCCAAATTACCATTACTTGAACGAATTAAACTTTCTTCCTTAAAAATCAATCCAGTTAAGTTGGGGTCAATACTTTTAAATACCTGCATATTTGATTCTTCGACGAAAGATTTTAATGCGTTTAATGCTTTTTTCATCTTTTTAGATGCTGTAATTTTTTCATCATAATTAACAGACTTTTCTACTACTGTTGAATTAAACACCCAAAAAACTAATAATAAATTAATAACAGCCATAGAAACTAAAATTCTTGTTTTTTGTATCACAGGTCTAAACATGAATTTGACCTCCGCTAATTAATATCAATAATAATTGAACAGTTGCTCCTGTCATTAAAATCACACTAATTGTTCTAACGACTCCCTGTCTATCCATCCAGCTTGCAATCAACCCTGGAATAATATTACCAATTACCGCTAGATTTGCTTCTTCTTCACCTAAAAAATATATTTTTGATAAATATCCAAGTAAAAATCCTAATAAAAGACTTAGCACTAATCTTCTTTTTCCATAAATAAATATAAAGTTAGACAATAACTTTACAATTCCAAATGCAATTAAACTGGCAATAAATGTACCAATAACCCGTAATGGATCATGAAGATATAACGCAATATATCCCGGAACAATTACACCACCAGCCATTACTCCTAATGTTTCTGTTAGGAATAAACTAATTACAATTCCTAATCCTACCGCGATTTCAGTCATTAATTTTTGCCTGTTTCAATTTTGAAATAAATTCTTCTCCCCAGCCGACCATATTGCCAATTCCCATAATATATTCACCTGATAAATTATAAAAGTAATTTAATAAATCATCCGGATTTGATGATTCTGGAAATGTCAGAATTTCACAATTTTCTGAGTGATTATATAATTTTAAATTGGGTAAATTATCACCTCTTATTATAAATAAATGAGGTTGAATTATATTTAAAACTAATTCAATCATTTGAGTTGTTCTAAATCGACGATCAGATCTCGCATTTAAAAATATTGCGATATGAGATTGATCTGTCTGTTCTCTTAATAATTCAAATATCTGATAAGTTGATTGAGGGTCATTCGCCGCAAATGCATTTATAAAATTATTTGTTTCCGATTTCCCTTTTATTTTTAAAACCTGTAAAGCACCTGGATCGGGAGTTGCATTATACATTCCAGATAGTGCTGTTTTTTTATCTATTCCAGCCTGCTTGCATACTTCTAATGCAATTGCAACATTTTCATTATGTTCAAGATATGAAAACCCTTTCATCTCTTCTGATTCTATTTGCTCACCTGAAACTTCTACAAAAGTAGAATTGTTCTCATTTGATTTATCTTTAATGATGTTTGATGTGGGGCATTTAGTTGTAATCATAACCCCATTTTCAGGGACAGAATTTGAAAGTGATTTTGTTATATCTTCCATAGTATAACCCATTTCATCTACATGATCCATTCTAACATTTGTAATTACACCAATATCTGATTTTATCATTTTATGTTCAGAAACCCATTGATATTCTGGCATAACGGCCATACATTCTATCACAATATATTCTGGGTTTTGCTTAGAAAAAGTGCGTAATAATCGAAGTTGTTCACCAATAGAAGGTGACCGTAAACGATGAATAATTCGATCTATTCCATCAACATCAATTACTCTCGGAGAAGTACCTGTTACTTTCGCAAGTGTTTTAAATCCACCCGCCCTTAATCCACCCGCAATTAATCTTACTACAGAAGATTTTCCACGAGAACCATTTACATGAATCCTATTCGGTAATTTTGCAAGTACTGTTTGATGTAATTGATATTCCCAAATCCCAACCAATATGAGGACAAATATTAATGTCCCTAAAGCAAATACAGTCATTAAAGTTAAATTTTAAGCTATTCTACTTAACCTAAAATAATATTAATAATGATAATGATATCAAAAACATTTAAAACTCCGTCACCATTAATATCTGCAATGTACAATTCAATTGAATCTAACGAATTTGATGTTGGATTTAATATTTGATTTACAATTAAAATAACATCAACAATATTAATTACAGTATCTTGATTTACATCTCCCATTGTTAATGGTGTACTTGGACGAGTCGTAATAAATAATGCCGACTCATCAGCTAATGATAATGCAGTTTCAGGATATTGATTATTAAATGAATATTGTAAACCATCTGTACTTGTATGATCTTCTATTCCAACAGTAGCATAAGAACCATGAAATGCAGTAGCACCGCTATAATTTGAAGTATTATTAACAGTTTTATATTGAATTTTAATTTCTCCATCACCTGTTGGTGTTAATGTATCATATAAAATAATTTGAAAATCTTGATCATCATTTCCACCATCATTTCTCATATCAGACCACTCAATTATAAATACATCCATATTGGGGTTATAAAAAGTGTAAACATCGCCATTGTTAGATGTTTTTAAATCATCCCAAAATGCTGCAATCATGGGTGATGGTCCACCTGCACCCGGAACAGGATAGTTTCTAAAAGATGTCATTTCGGAGTCACCAAAAGTTATCCATCCATTGGTACAAATAGTGACTTGGCTATATTCTATTCCATAGAATGAAAAATCAAATGGTAAGTTTATAGTTGTCGTTTGTTGTAAACTGGGATTACCATCACCACTATTATTTAAATTTAAGTTTGTTCCAGAACCTCCATAATCAGGATCAATTTCAATCCAATCATAAATTCCTGCTAAGTTATATCCTAAATCACCTGAATCATATATATAATAACCATGTTGGTCAGGACCAAGAGGATCTGTAATAGTAGCAGTCCCTACTTGAATATGCAATGGTTCACTATGATTATATCCACTTGAGCTTGTTAAATTTAATTGTACAGGAATAACTGTTCCATTAATAATATTTTCATTTGCTGTAATTTCAATAGAATTAGATGATAGTACTGAGCTATTTGCATTTATTAAATTCCAAGAAATATTATTATCAGCCACCGTAAATGTGCTTCCTGGAATAATTAATTCTCCACTAATATTATCTACACCAATATTTCCAATATTTTTTAATTCAATTTGTATATTTTTTGTTTCACCCGGATTAATTGTACTTCCAGTTATAAATGTATAATTATTTACAATTAATCTTCCACCGACAACATTAACAGGTAAATATCCATTGGCTTCATTTATGTTTTCATCAGAAATTCTAATTCTTAATCCAAGTTCTTCACCATCCATTGCACTCTCATTTAAAGAAATAAAATACGAAAGTATAATTTCTTCATTTGCCCCTATACTTGTTATTGTCTCAATTGAATTTCCATCTAAAAATGTTATTAAATCAATATCTGCTGTTAATTCTACAGTTAAATTAGTCTGTGTTGAACTCCCAAAGTTTTTTATAGGAATAGCCAAAGAAACTGTTTCACCCGGATTAAATAAACCATCATTATTCCCAGTCAATGGAAAAGCCATACCATCATCATAAATTGAAATATTTTCAGCGACTACATTTACAGGAAGAACTGCATCTGTTACTGAAATTGTCCCTTCGTGTGGTATTTTATTTTTCATTGTTACAGTTACGCTTATACTTCCCTCTGGAATATCTTCAATATGAAAAAATGCATTCCCTGAATTATCAGTTAATCTATTTTCAAAGATTATATCATTCCCCATTAATAATGTAACCAACGCATCTTTAAGTGCATTATTATTTTCATCATTAACCGCAACTTCAATAAAATTTGAACCTAATGATAAATTAGAGTTATAGTTTACAGATAATTCCCTTGGGGTATCTGTCCATAAATGCGTTGCGGGATCACCCATTAAATTATTCCAATGGGTAAATATATTAACCATATTACCAGAATTAGAAGGGTATGTTTTTATTAAATGTAATTTACCATGGACTAAAGCTTCGCCTGCTGTTTGAGCATTACCAGGAAATAATCCCCAATAAATACCCATATCTACAATATTATTATACATTGTGTGGGTCCCTGAAGTTGCAGTACCAACTGATGCAATTGCACCTTTAGGGATATTCTCTGACCCCGCTCTAAAAAATGATTCTGACAATGCTTCACCACCCCACGAACTTCCAAAACTACCTGTATCACAAGTTAAGACTGTTGCAAATGGAAGCATATAACCATTATTTAGATTATTAATATTTCCACTACCAAATCCACTTACACCAATATAACCTCTATAATTTAAAAACAACACACCACTGTTTAACTTATTACTCATAAAACTTGACCAGCCATTGTTATACTGGGTATCTACATTTTCAAATTCATATTCATCTAACATATCATTAATAAACATATTTGTAATTATAGTAGAAACACCTGAATAAGAAGGATCGCCGGCAAGTGCAGCACTTTCATACCAGTCTGTACCTGTTTGTGCAATATACGATGCTTTTTCATAATGAATAATTTTATTTACAACGGTTGCAATATCACTTGAATTTTCAACCGACATTCTACCTATTACAACATCGGGATATAAATCATCACCATTTAACAAACCGTATGGATTATCTCCTTTACCACTATATCCTGACCAATTTTCCGTAAAAGCAGGAATACTATATGAACCACTCACATCACCAATTAAAGTAACAAATTCTGGCTTGGGGTCAAAATCTTCATATGCATTTTGAATATAATTTTTTATTGAATTCGTGCTTGTTCCTGTCTGGGAAGTTGAAGCAGTATAAACCGTATATCCCCTTTTATGCCGCCATTCTAATAAGTTTTCTATATTATTATTTGTTAATGCGTTTCCACCCCCAATAACTAATATTGCAGGCTCTTGAAATTCCATATCTTCAGTACGAGTAAAATTAGGAATTAAACTTTCATACATTTTCACAAAAGGTCTTGAATATTGAATTGTTTCTGTAATTGTAGATGAGGTTAATGGAGTGATATTAATATCTACATTATTATAAACAACTAATCTTTTTTCTGATGGGTAATATGTAAATGGTACAAATTCTATTGAGATAATATCTATATCTCTCATTGTTTGCGGACTTGAAACATTTAAATTATTTATTGGATAACTAGAAATTTGAGAAAACGAATTATTGATTAATAAACTTCGTGAGTAAACTTGTTTATGCTCGTCATCTTCTATATAAGGTAGTATATTGATATCTTCAATTGTATATGAATCTATAATTTCATATTGAACATTATATTGAACATTTTTATCAACCATATATAATGACGAAAATGTGGGTAAATCAGGCATTCCAATTTCTAATAATTGTCCTGTATGTTCAATTTTAATTTTCTGAAAATCTTCATGTGAATCAAATTCAATATCACCTATATTCAAATTTAAAGTTCCACTCCCATCTGACTGACTGACATATTGGAAATGACTAATTGATGAATTTGTTGTAGCAAATATGCCACTGATAAATAAAATAATTGATAATAATTTTTGCATTTTCTCTTTCTTTTTAATTTGTATTATTAAATTGATGATATCTTAAAAAAACATCTATAATAAATATACAGCAATCAATATATATGATAGTTTTCGATATGTATCAATTTGTAATTTGGTTAGATTAAATTTCATTTATTTTGCTTTTAAACAAGCCGATAACTTAATAGATAGACGAGAATTCAAATCAAACAAATTGTCACATAATATTTATGTTGTGTAATTTACTAGGCTGTGTAGCTTATAGCAAATTCAAACAATGAAAATCAACAAAGGAGAGACACTTGATTCAATTTAATAATATCAAGAAAAAAATAACAGAAGGGTTTACACTTGTAGAAATCCTTATCGTAGTTGTAATTATCGGAATTTTAGCTTCAGTAGCTATTCCAACCTATATGAAATATGTTGAAAGAGGTTATGCTTCTGACGCAAAAGTTCAAATTAAAAACATTTTAGAAAATGCAGAAATTTATAGACAAGAAACAGGTGAGTGGCCTGTGGATGTTCAAACTATGCTTGATGAAGGTGTTTTAGGAATGAAAAAGTCTGTTCTTAATAAATGGGAATTTGATTTACAATTAGAAGATGATGAATATGGTACTTCTGGTCAAATTACTGCTTCAAGCCTACCTGGAATGAAGGGTGGAGAAGGAAAGCAAATTATTTACCTTATTGAAGAAGGTGAATATGTTGGATATGGACAAAAAAGAGAACAATAAATGGATGTAAAAATTCATGACTTACTTGATTATGCATTAAAAAGTGGTGCATCTGATCTTCATTTAAGTGTTGGTTCTATTCCAATGGTGAGAATTCATGGAATAATGAAAAAATTACAATTACCTGTAATGACTCAAGACACAATGGAATCGATTAAAAAAGATGTTTTAAACGAACATCAATTAAAACGCTTTGAGGAAAAACTAGAAATTGATTTTTCTAAAAAACTTGAGAAAAAAGGTCGTTTTCGCGTAAACTTCTTCAATCAAATAAATGGATATTCTGCTGTTTTCAGAACAATTCCTTCGGCCGTTAAATCTACGGAAGAATTGATGATTCCTCCAATTTTAAACCAATTAGCGCTCAAGGAAAAAGGATTAATCCTTTTAACCGGACCTACAGGTAGTGGAAAATCAACTACACTTGCAGCAATGATTCAACATATAAATGAACATAAACAACATCATATTATTACAGTTGAAGATCCAGTAGAATATTATCATGAATCAAATAACTGTTTAATCAATCAACGAGAATTAGGACAATCAACACACTCTTTTGCGAATGCATTAAAGTCTGCTTTACGAGAAGATCCTGATGTTATTCTTGTTGGTGAGATGAGAGATTTAGAAACAATCCAATTAGCATTAACTGCAGCGGAGACTGGGCACTTAGTGTTAAGTACATTACATACTTCCAGTGCTGTTAAAACAATTGATAGAATTATAGATGTTTTTCCTTCAGGGCAAAAATCTCAAATTAGATCTATGCTTTCAGAAAGTTTATTGGCTGTAATTGCTCAAAAATTATTACCAAATAAAGCAAAAACGGGACGAGTTCCTGCAAGTGAGATAATGGTTGCATCTTCTGCGATAAGAAACCTAATCAGAGAAGATAAAATTTATCAAATACCAACATTAATACAATCAGGTGCAAAGGAAGGAATGCAAAGTTTAGATGCTGACCTTCAACGATTATTACACCAAGGCATAATTGACCGCGCAGATGCAATTCAAGTTGCTGAAAATCCTGAAGTATTTGAAAGAGGTATTTTTTAATTGAACTCAACTCTAAAAACATTAAAGGGATTTACATTAATTGAGGCAATGATTGGTGTATTAATTACAGCAATTTCTGCATCAGCGATTATGATGGGAGTTAGCTCAGTAAATCAATCATTAAAAAAAGTTAGAGTTAAAGAAAAAGCATACGAAGCATTACGAGATTACACTGATTTTCTAAAAGCACGTATTATGGCAGAAGGAGGAAGTACAATTGGTTCTCCATCTCAAAATGGCGATGAAGTAATATTATTTGAAAATGATCAAGGTGAACCTGTTTATATCGCAACGGTTAACTATCATCCAATTAGAAAATTAAGTGATCAAAATAGTTTAGGTGAAGTATATTCATTAGACACATATATTGTCTGGGATTTAAATGAAAACGTTAAAGATACAATTGAATTTAATACTGCCCAAATTAGGCTTCAACTATAGTGATGAAATTATTAAAATATAAAGCTTCTGGATTTACTCTTGTTGAAATGATGACAATTATATTAATCAGTTCGGTATCTTTTTTAGGGATGTTTTATATTTATGGTGATGTATCAAAAAAATTAGAAGGCGATTTAGCCCGATCTGAAGTAAAAACATATTGTAATTATGCACTTAATGAAATGGCTAATTATATTAAAATGGCAGATGATATTTCATTTAATATCTATGATCAAAATATACAATTAATTACAGATGGCAATTATTATGGGCGAAATTCCTTTTCACTATCAAGTGATGATGGAATATTAAAAAATGGTGACCCCATACACAATTCAACAACTCGAGATCCAAATAACCCAACTCGTTTTGTAAGAAATCATGTAATTAGATATACTTCAATTGAAAAAAATCAATTTACTCGGTACAAAATTAGAGATTGGGATATTTATTCTAAACCAAATGTTGATGGTACAACGACAAATGAAAACTCAGATGTCCGAAAAGCAACATTAATTGTAGAAATGGTTGTAGATATAATTATGGGTTGGGATGAAGATATAATTATTGAAACGCTTTCATTTAAAAAAGAGACTTTTTCTCCAACGGCATTTATTAAATATCGAAATTCATAATTGATGACAATTAAGCAAAAACTAACAGCAGGTTTTATTTTACCAACCACAATTGTAATGACAATGGTTGGAGCAGGAGTTGTGTTTGCTTATTTTCAAAAAGCAATGGCTGAACATCACCGAGTTTCTCTTAAAATTGCTAAAACAAAAGCAAAATATAACGCAGGGACAGGATTAGCAATCAAAACCTATGAAGATTTCTTCATGGAAGAAGTGATGATAAATAATTCAGATACCATTCGAAGATATGATGGCGAGATTGTAGATGGTATGGGTAAATTTGATTCTGTTTCAATTCGTATTAGAAAAAATAAAGGTGGACAATTAATTCGAGTTGCTAAAGCAAAAGGATACTCTACTGTTCAAACTTTTTGGGGAAATGGATCCTTCACATTAGAAGATTCAGTTAGCTTAATTACAGAACCACAAAAAACATTAGCTACATATTTATACCTTACAGGAAGCGAAAAAGCGGGCGGTGCTCCACAAACTATGGAAAATGGTGTTAGAAGAGAAGTTAATTTTGGTTCTGGAGATAATTTAAATGCCGGAGATATTCAATCTAATGGTCAATTAGTAATGAGTGACTTTGGATGTCCTGTATTTAATACAACAGTTACAATCACCGAAGAATGTGTCCAAAACCCTGATGGTACCTATGACACCGAGGTTAATTACCCTGATATGGGATTTTGTAATGAAAATTCTGTTTTCCAAGGAAGTCCACCTCTCGATACTTTACCACCTGTATGTTTACCCCCTCCTTCTTTCGATTCAAAAAAAGCATACGCTGATGTAAAATTAGATGCAACAGAATTATTAAAATGGTCACCGTTTGGATTAAAAGATACATTAATTATGACTGAAATAGAGTTTGTAGAAGACGGAGGGTTTTATGCCCGTCAATGGTGGTATTTAATGCCGCCACATTTAAAACCAGGAATATCATTAGTTCAAGCTTCAGCTCCTCAAGGGGCAGATTTAGAAGGTGTAACAAATGCGAATACACAATGTATGAACCCAAGTGATTTAAGGACATGTACCGCTTATGGAGAGGCACTAATAAATTACCATGTTAAAGAAATTGATTTTGAGGGTAATGAATCTTTAATTGATGATGATATTCAAGGTACTCATGGTTTTCATCACTATGATACTCATGTATATCAATATGACCCAAGCAATCCAAATTCAGCATTTTCAACAGGGTCTGCAAATGTCGTATCTGAAGAGTTTTATCCATATAACCATCCAACCGCTATCTATGTTAAAGGTGGGCAAGTATTAGTTCATGGTCGATATAAAGGAAAATATACGATTATAACTGATGAGTACACCACTTACCGGCGACATGCATGGTCACCAAACTTCTCGTCACCTATAGATACTATGTGGTGTAATATTTGGTTGGTCGATGATATTCGAAATGTAGATGGTTCCACAAATGGAAGCCTATATTCAGTTCAACCAGATGAAGATTGTACGGGTGGATCAAGTAATGTAATGGGGATTGTTTCTGGTGCCAATGTATTTATTGCAAATACAAAAGCAAATGGTGCAAGAGGAAGTTCTTATGGAAGTAGTATTGTAATTCATGCACATATAATTGCATTTAATGAATCTTTTTCGATGCATTATTGGCAAAATAGAACCCAATCACCTTATGGGTGTGCAAATGGATCTATTTGGGGTGCAGGATATGGAGACTGCAATGGTGACAGATATGGAGGGAATTTTAGTGGCCAAAGTGATTTAAGAGGTACTGTCAATTTATGGGGGGGTGTTGTTCAAAAATATAGAGGATACATGAAAAGAAATTCTCCCGGCCCATATAGTATATCCCCAGGAATTGGGATGGATAAAAGTTATCATTATGACAATAATCTAAAGTGTTTTGATCCACCATTATATCCAGAAAGTGTATTTTGTAATGATGAAAGCTGTGGTGGTGAAGCTACAGAAGGTGAAAATCAAATTAATTTAAAAATAGCAAGTTACAGGGAATTCTAAACTAAATGAGTATAGGTATTGACTTTGGTTACTCCAATGTTAAAATTGTTGAGTTATCCAAATCTGGAGCGAATTACAAAGTTGAAAAAATTGGGATTCGCCCATTAACAGCAGACCTTGCAAAATATAATCCTGAAAAAATTGGGAAATCTCAATGGGTTTCAGCAATTCAAGATTTATGCAAGGAATTAAATATTCAAACAAAAAAATCTAAAATTGTAATTTCAAATTTATCGGGACACCATGTAAGTGCAAGACAAGTAACAACACTTGAAATGAACCATGAAGAATTAGAATTAACACTGGAATTAGAAGCAAAAAAACATATTCCATTAGATGGTTCAGACCCAATATTAGATTTTCATATTATTGGACCGAGTGCAACTGAATTAGATAAAATAAATGTATTATTATTAGCAACAACTAAAAATATTGTTGAAAAACATAGTGATATCATGAAAGATTCTGGTTTCAAATTAGGAAAATATGATACAGATTCAATTGCGTTGTTAAATTGCTATTTAAATAATAATGAATTACCACAGACTGGAGTGGATGTCATTTTAAATATTGGAAGCAGTACAACTCAAATGATTATTTGGGGAAAAACCCACCCATTTTTTTTCCGTGAAATTGAAGTATCAGGCTATCATTTTTCGAAATATATTGCGGATAAAGAAAAAATAAACTTTGAAAGTGCCCAACAAATAATGATTGAGCAAGGGACAAATTATTCACCTCCAGCATCAGATAATTCGACTGATGAGCCTTCATCATTTATTCAAGTAGCTGAGAAAACAATTTACGACCAACTTGTAGATGATTTAAGAAAAACACTTCGATATTATATGAAAAATAATAATCAAGCATTTTTTAATAAGTTTTATGTTTGTGGGGGTTCTTCACAAATTCCAGGATTAAAGGAATTTATTGGAGATGCATTAAATATCAAATTAATGGAATTAAATCCATTTGAAAATATGGATATTTCTGAGTCGGTTGAAAATGTTTCTCAATTTGCTGTTGCAACGGGATTAGCAATCCGAGGATTGGAGCAAGATAATCGTGGATAAAAAATTTATATTAATTGATTTAAATAAAACAATTAGCCATGCTCAATTACAAGAAATGCAACAAGATCGAAATAGATGGATAATTTTTGGTATTATTGCTTTTGTATTTACATCATTAGCAGGGTGGTTCATCTCAATAAATATGCAAGCAAACTCAATTATTGAAAACCGAAACATAACAATTGAGAAATTAATTAATGATACGGATAGACTGAAAATGGAAGGTCAAATTAATTTATCTAAGAAAGATATTGATAATTTAATTAAAACGGAAGGTGGCCGAATTATTTGGAGTGAGAAATTAAAAATTATTTCTGAAATTACCCCTTTAGATATGGCTATTACTGGTTTAGAATTTAGAAGTTTAAATTTTATTATAAAAGGTATTTCAAAAGTTCATCCAGATGAAAAAGAATTTTTAATCGTTGAAGATTTTATAAATACCTTAAAAGAAAATGAGAGTTTTTCTAAAGATTTTAAATCCATCAAGTTTAAAGGATCTGAAAGAGATATATCTCGAGGCCAAGAAATATTTAAATTTACAATTGAAGCTCAATTAAATAAAAAAACCAACCGGAAAAAAAGGAGACGGAAATAATGAAACGAAATATAATTTTACTTTCCATCGTATTTGCCTTTTTTATATTTTTCCAAGTGGGAAATTCTTTTATCATTGCAGATAAACCGACGCAAATCGTTGATTTAGAAGGTGATACTGAAGTTGCAAATGAAAAATTTATTACAGCTCAAATTTTATCAAGTAGTTTAAATAAAGTATATAAATTATTTCAAATTAACTTATCATCTCAAATTAATAAATCTGAAAATCAAGAATCTTCAATTCCATTTTTATCTGATCTAACAGCATTATTGGCAAAATTAGAAATAAAAACCATTTTTATAAAGCCAAAATCAAAAGATAAAAAGGGAAATAATACACTTATTCCCTATGAGCTAGTCATTAATTGTTCATTTGAGAAATTTGGTAAACTAATTACAGAATTAGAAAGTAGTGAACGATTAATAGAAATTGAAGAATTTAATTTAGATAATGGTTTAGAGCGAATTCGTTCAACAAACAGAGAACAGCAACTTAAAGCTCAAGATATTACACTTAAAATTTCAACGATTACTCTGAATAAAGTAAAAGGTAAAAAATAATGAACGCAAGAGTAAAAGCAATTTGGAATTTAAGCATTGGGGTTTCAATTTTAATTTTATTATTTTCAAGTTATCAATTATTTAATTTGCAAGAAGTTATTAGCGAATTAGAATTAAATTTTGAAAACGAAGAAATTGGAACAGATAAAATTCTACAAAAAAATATTGAAAAATTAGAAACTAATTTGAAAAAAAGAGATGGATTTAAATTTATTATTGAAAATTCACCTACTGATTTAACAAATGTAGTTCAGTTTGATGGATTTGATCCTCGATTTAATCGAAATTCAAAACATATATATGTTACAGCAATTATTAGTTCTTCTCGGTCTAATATGAATAGAGCAATTGTGCTTTATCGAGAAGATGAATTTACGGTAATGAAGGGTGATTCCGTTGCAGGCGGATTAATTACTGACATTACAACTAAAGAAGTCCATTTTGAAAAAAGTGGAAAAGAGTTCGTTTTTTACAAAGGACTTGAAACCGAAATTTTAGAATAATATAGATAAACAGGAGAACGATTTGTTGATGGGTAAAACACTCAAAAATACCATTTTAGGGATGGTAATACTTATAAACTTTATACTGGCAAGTAGCCAGCCAAAAATAACACTTCATGCAGAAAATAGTAGATTATCTACTGTCTTATCTATTCTTGCAGAAGAAAGTGGATATAATATTGTAACTGGACCAAATGTTGGTAAAGAAGATATGATTTCAATCCATTTGGATAATGTTGACATTGAACAAGCAATTAACCTTATAATTAGAGCGTCAGGATTAGGCTATGAAATTGTTGGAAAATCAATTTTAGTCGCTGAGGCAAGTAAATTAAAAGCTGATGTAGGCGTTACATCACAAGTCTATGACCTTCAATATGCAAATGCTCAAGAAGTAGCAGATCTTCTTGTTAATTTAACAGACCAAATAACTGTTGATAAAACAGGGAATAAACTATTAGTCAATGCAAGTCCAAAAAAATTATCTGAAATTACTGAAATAATTACAAGAGTTGATATTCCTGCACTTCAAATTATGTTAGAAGCAAAACTAATAGAAGTCACAATTTCTAAAGATACCAACATTGGGATAGATTGGGCTAAATTAGCCCAAATTTCTACGGTGATTGCAGAAAATGCATTACCGATTACATTGCCAAGTGGAAAAGCAACTGGCGCTATTTACCCCGGCTATAACTATGGAACAGATACAAATGGCGATATTTATGAAGAAACAGGTACTTCTTATGGAAGTGATGGAATGCCAACAATGCCATTTGAAAGAATTGATCCATTTGGTAAAGGTTTACCTGGTTTCAGTCGAAAACTAACAGCATTTGATGTTACATTGGATATGATGCTAAAAAATAATCAGGCTGAAATACTTGCAAATTCTCAAGTTGTAACCTTAAATGGTAAAGATGCTCAAATCAAAATGGTTGATATATTCCCTTATGTACTCTCAAGCGGTGGTGTTGGTGGACAAGTACAAGTACAACGAGAAGAAATTGGAATTAAATTACAAATACAGCCTACTGTAAATACAGATGGTTATATAACAACGAAAGTGGTTCCAGAAGTTAGTTCAATTTATGATTTTATTGGCCCAGATAGAACAATACCATGGGTGAAGAAAAGAGAATCGACAACAACTATCCGAGTTAAAGATAATGAATCAATAATTATTGCAGGTTTATTATCATCAGATAGATCTTATGCTGAAGATAAGGTACCGCTACTTTGGAGAATACCTTATTTAGGTGAAAAATTCTTTACGCATACAGTCGAAAAAGAAAAGAAAACAGATTTAATAATTCAAATTACACCACGCATTATTAGAGATAATTATAGTGCGAATGGAAATATTGACTCTGGAATTTTAAAAAACCAAATTCATCAAAACATTGAAAACAATAGCACTATCAATAAAAATGATGAAGAGCAAGGAAAATAATATGAAGAACACGGAAAATAATATGAACATTATTAATTTAAAAAAATTAGTTTACCTTTTTATAATTGCTGGATTGGTGTTTATGGCATGTGACACACGCAATCCAACGAATACAACAAACTTGCCAGGTGCAGGAGATGTAAATTCATTAGATGTTTGGGTGAATTCAGGTTATGTTGTTTTAGATGGTATTAATGCAATTCCTAAAGATACAATTAATGCACAGGTTCTTGATGAAAATGGTGGACCAATAAAAAATGTAAATGTTAGTTTTAAAATGGTTAATACTGATTCCTATGGTTCATTAAGTACTACAAATGTATCTACGGATTCGACTGGTAAAGCCATGAGTGTTTATTCTATTGAACCTGGTGAAATCCCTACTGAAATAACTTTAATTTCAACTGATATTGAAATTTCAATTCCGAGTGCAGAAAAATCAGAAACAGTTAATTTAGAATTTGAAATCCATGAAAGTTGGAAATACCCAGAATTAAATGTTGAAGGATTTGGCTTTTATCCTAATGTTGAAAGTACAGTCCATGTGATAGGTTCCGAAGAAGAAATATCTGTAATTTCAAAAAATGGTGCAGGTGTTGGCATTTGCAATGTACCCGTATTTTTCAAGTTAGAAAGCAGTACCTCTACACTTTCTGCAGGTGAAATTAATAAGTCAGTTTCAGAATCATGTGAAGATAATTCGAATGGTGAAGAGGGTGGTGAATCAGGAGAACCAACAAGTGATTCAACTGCGGTCGCTGAATCAGGAATTTCATCATTAAAATATACAAATATAAATGGACATAATAATGGTGACTACGATATTTTAATTGCAATGGTAAAAGACCCAAATACAGATGAAGTATTAAAGTCTGATACGCTTAAATTGTATTCTATAAATCAAGAAGATTTAAATTTAGCTGAAATTCAATACATACATGTATGGTCCCAATCTTCTGAATTAAGTATAGATGACAATGAAGAAACCTATACTGATACTCTTTTTGCTGAAGCATTAGATGGATATGGAAGCAGATTAGGCGGAGTCCTATTTAATTTTTCAATTGGTGCAGATGATATCCAATGGGGTTCACTTGCCTCAAGCTCCGTTCTTGCAGATTCTTCAGGATTAGCTCAAACTTCATTCAGGACTTATCCAAGTATTTTTAATAGTTTTGATGATGCAGATCATCCTGTTTCAATAACAATTACTATTCCAGGAAGAGAAGACTTAACACCACAGTTAATTTCATTAAATTTAATGAATAACTTACCAATTTGTAGTGATTGTGAAGCACAACTATCATTGACCACAAGTCCAAATACTTTGCCTTATGGAGATCCTTCTATAGAACAATCTATTATTACAGCCTTTATGGTTGATTCCTTAGGTAATCCACCTGAAGAAGGTACTCTCATTGAATTTGAAAGTATTACTGAAGATGATGAAGGTGAATGGATAGATTTTGGTCATATTGAACCCTATGCATATTTTGATGGAAATGGTGAAGCATCGGTTACTTTTAATATGGGAAATGATGCCGGGTTAGCTACTATTATTGGTAATTCAAATGGATTATCTGATACTGCCTATATTGTTATTAACTCTACAAATGCTTCATATATTGAAATAATTCCTTCATACCCAAGTGAAATAACGGTAACAGGTGGTGGCGGCCAAGAAGCAACAGAGGCTGCCGTTGAAATAAAAGATGGTAATGGTAATTTAGTTACAGACCCATATAAGTTATTTTTCCAAATTGAAGCACCAATGCCAGAGGGTGTTCACCTAAATGGATTAGACGGAGTTATTCAAGCATTACAATCCTCTACAGTAGGACAATCAGCAGTAACAATTAACGCAGGTACAAGACCAGGGAGTGTAAAAATTCACTGCACTCTATTTTCTGATGATGTTACCGAAGAAGAAATTTTAGCTGGAAATTATTCTAGTGAGCAACTTATTGCTACTGCAGAATGGGAGCCAGTAACAATTGCTACTGGAGCACCTGAATTTGGTGAGATTAATTTTAGCCCAGTTGATATTACACCAATTAATGGTGGAATGTATGAACTTCCAATTTCAATTTCACTTTGGGATATTCATTCAAACCCAGTAAGTGACTCTACTGGTGTTTATGTTTGGATTGAAGAGAATGCAACTCCATGGGATGATACTGCAGAATATTTTGCAATTAACCCAGATACAGGTGAACCAGATATAATTAAATGGGGAACTACTGAATTTGATTCACTTGCCTATGTATGTCTTCAAGACCATAATAACGCTGATGAAATTATCTTACCGACAAATGAAGAATATTGGGAACGAATGCAGCAACCAGGTTTTGCAGATGGAACAACTAAAACAGGTGGACTAAATGCATCTGGAGATTCTTACCCCGGTATTGCATGGTCTAATATTTACTATAGTTCTGCAACTACATTTTCACGAATAGTAACTAAAGCTCAAACATTTACAAATGGTGTAGATGATACTGAAAATCAATATTTAATATTAGATAGTCGAGATAATCATGACGGAGAAGCAACGGTACTACCCTTTCAACCAGGGCAAATCATTGTTTCAGCTTCTATTCAGTTTTGGGATTTCAATCCAGATGTAAATGGAGATACAGGAGGTTTTACTGATCCAATTACAATCCAAGCAATGATAACTGATTATTATGGATATCCAATTGATAATGGTAATCTTCAATTAAATGCACCAGGTGCTTCATTTAATGGATTTATAGGTGCGGACCCTGATTTTGAGAATCCATCTCTTTCAAATGCTCAAGGAATTGTACAATGGACAATTGCGTATAATAAAGCACTTTGCGTTGCAGAAACAAATACGCCACCAATTACTTATGCGGATTTTATTTCATCCATTTCTGTACAATTATTAGACCCACAACAAATATCAAGTGATCCATTAGATATTACACTTGCAAACTCATCAATTGATGAATAATAAAAAGTAAATTAATGCAAAACTTTAATCCTCAATTTGAGAAAATAGGCGATATCCTCGTATATGAAAAAGTATTGGATGCTTCACAATTACAAGAAGCATTATCAATCCAAAATACATCATCAGATAAAATAGGTCATATTCTTGTAAATAAAGGATTTATTTCAGAAGATGACCTTGTAAAAGCGTATTCTCTTCAATTAGGGCATAAACACGCCAATGAAGAAAATATACTTAAAACACCTGAAGAAATTGTCAGTTTAATTCCTGAAGATTTTGCACGAGAACACAATGTAATTGCTGTTGGAAAACAAGGTAATACCATAATTGTGGCAATGGAAGATCCTGAAGATTTAATGGCTTTAGATTCTATTAAGAAAATTACTCAACTTAACCCCGAAGTTGTTGTTGCGGGTAAATCAACAATTGTGAATTGCATTGAAAACCTTTATGGAAAAGTAAATAAAAGTTCACAGATTCATGATGCAATTTCAAATATTAGTATTGTTGCAGGTGATGAAATTGATGGTGATGAACTTGACCTTGCGACAGAAGATGTATCTGCAGAAGATGCTCCATTTGTAAAACTTGTAAATTTAATTTTAAATGAAGCAATTAAAGAAGATTCTTCAGATATTCATGTTGAACCTGGGCGGGAAGAAGTTTCAGTTCGTATTCGTATTGATGGTGTTCTTCTAAAAATTATGTCACCACCGATGAGTTCTTTAAGCGGTATTGTTGCAAGAATCAAAATTTTATCTAAATTAAATATTGCTGAACATCGACTTCCTCAGGATGGAAGAATGAAAATTAAAACTAAAGACCGTGATATTGATGTGCGTGTATCTATTTTACCAACTGTTCATGGAGAAAAAGTAGTACTTCGTTTATTAGGTAGTGGAAATAAGACACTTACACTAACAAATCTTGGATTTCCCGAAGATAAGTTAATGGTTTTTAGGCGATGGATTAATCAACCTTATGGTATGGTTATTATTTCAGGACCAACGGGGAGTGGTAAATCCACAACCTTATATGCAGCATTACAAGAAATTCATAGCGAAGGTATTAATATCACAACATGTGAAGACCCTGTTGAATATCAAATCCCAGGAATTAACCAAGTACAAATGCATGATGAAATTGGTTTAAATTTTTCAGCATCATTGAGGTCCATTCTAAGACAAGATCCAGATGTATTACTTATTGGTGAAATAAGAGATGAAGAAACGGCAGGTATTGCTGTTAAATTTGCAATGACAGGTCATTTAGTATTTAGTACAGTTCACGCAAATGATGCTCCTTCAACAATTATGAGATTATTAGATTTGGGGATTCCCCCATTCCTTTTAGGAAGTTCATTAAATTTAATTATGGCTCAACGACTAGTCCGAACGATTGATAAAAATTCAAAAGAAGAATATTCTCCAAATGAAGAAGAACTTGGGTTAATTGGATTAAAGAAAAGTGATGTTAGCGGTACGAAATTTTATAAGGGTATAAAAAACCAATCTAATCATAATACGGGATATAAAGGTAGAACTGCAATCCATGAAATTATTGAAGTTGATTCGGATATGAAAAAATTAATTTATGACAATGCAAATCAAAATGAAATTCATGACCTTGCAGTTAAAAAAGGAATGGTTTCATTAAGGCAGGCTGGAATAAAAAAAGTGCTTACTGGGGAATCTACAATTGATGAAGTACTTAGAGCAACGGTGGAAGGTTAATTTTGGCTGATTTTTCATATATTGTTAGAACAAAAGATGGTATTCGAAAAGAAGGTCAATTAGAGTCTAGTAACTATAATTCTGCAATGGAGGAACTTCTTGCTGATGGTATGACTGTAGTAAAATTAACCGAAAGAGATACGTCTTTTGACTTTTTAGGTCCATTTTTAGACCGATTTAATTTAGCTATAGAAAAATTAAAAAACAAAATTCCATTAGACGTTCAAGTATTTTTTACGCGTCAATTAGCAACAATGTTCTCTGCAGGATTAACAATTGAAAAATCCATACACTTCCTTTCATTAGAAGAAAAAAATAAAAAGTTTAAAAAGGTTGTGGAAAATTTGGGTAATAATATCCAAAAAGGATTACTCCTTTCTGATGCGTTAGAACGGCACCCTGGAGTTTTTTCTAACCTATATATTGCATTAGTACGAGCGGGTGAAGTTTCTGGTAAACTTTCTGAAACTTTGGATGAACTTTCTGTATATCTTGAAACGGTTGAAGATACTCAGCGAAAAGTGAAATCAGCAATGTATTATCCTGTATTTATCATTATTTTTCTTTTTGGAATGTTATTCTTAACATTTACTTTTATTATTCCTAATTTTAAATCTGTTTATGACCAATTAGGCTCAGAATTACCTTTCTATACTATTTTAATGGTAAATATTGGTGAATGGCTTCAATCAAATATCTTTTCGGTTTTAGGAACAGGATTACTCTCCTTTTTAACCATTTGGTTTTTAACATTAACAGATACGGGTGCACTAATTAAAGATAAAATAATGCTCCGGCTACCGATATTTGGAAAACTTATTGAACAATCCACACTTGCAAAATTCAGTAAAACATTTGGACTATTGTTAAGTGCGGGTGTATACGTATTAGACTCAATGGGTTTATTACAAAAAGTTGTTGATAATAGAGTTTATGAACTTGCAGTTGCTCAAGCAAGTAAAGACATTGAAAATGGTATTGGTATTTCAAGAGCATTAAAAGCAACTGAAAAATTCCCTCCTATTCTCATTCAATTATTAACAACAGGAGAAGAAACAGGAGAAATTGATACACTTTCATTAAAGGCTTCTGAATTCTATTCCAAGCAAGTAAATGCAACCGTAGATAGACTTACTGCAATTATTGAGCCGTTATTAGTTGTTTTAGTCGGTGGGGTAATCGGTGTTATTATTTTTGTAACTTACTTGCCTATATTCCACTTTGGTGAAGCAATAGGAAACTAGAGTGCTTATTGTTGGGATTTTCACCTTTATATTCGGGTGTATTTTTGGCAGTTTTTATAATGTAATTATTTATCGCCTACCTCATCATCAGTCCATTATATTTCCAGGTTCTCATTGTCCATATTGTAAAAAAGAAATACCATTTTATAGAAATATACCACTTATAACCTACATTTTACAAGTAGGCAGATGCCATCAATGTAAGGGTAAAATTTCATTACAATATCCAATTATTGAATTAATCACTGGAATTTTTTGGTTATGGAGTTTTAACCAATATAATATTTCACATGCGGTCTATTTTATTTTAATTACAGGTATCTTAACTTGTATCGCCATGATTGATTTTGACCAAATGGAAATCCCAATTATTTTAATGTTATTGGTTTTAGTGATTGAAATATTCTTTACTATTTATAATAATGATTACTACCATAGTCTATATGGCGCTTTAGCAGGAATAGGCTATTTAGGGGCAGTTTTTATGGTAACATGGGTACTGTTTAAAAAACAACCCGCAGGCTTTGGAGATTTAATCCTCGTGCTTCTATTGGGTATTTGGTTAGGCCCCATCTCCATTTTAATAACAATATTTCTTTCAGCTCTTCTTACCGTTATTGCATGGGGAATATTAATATTTCTACAAAAAATAAATCATAATGACCGCATGCCATTTGCACCATCATTAATCATATCAGCAATTTCAATATATATGATTAATCCCGCTATTTCGTTTTAAAAAAATAACTTCTAATTATCCAACATCTGTCTTTTTCGTTCAAATAATATTGCAGACACCGCTGCCGATACATTTAGAGAATTAATCTTTCCACCCATTGGAATAGTTAAAAGAAAATCACATAATTTTTGAGTGAGCTGTCTAATTCCTGCACCTTCTCCACCTACAATAATTACAATTTTCCCAGTTAAATCCTCACTATACCAATTTTTTGCTTTCACACCGTTTTCAACACCAACAATCCAATACCCTTGTTTTTTTAATGCTTTAATTGTTTGAGATACATTTCCTGTTTGGTATAAAGGCAAATGAATAAATGCTCCTTGGCTCACTTGTAATGTTGCCTGGGAAATTGCTCCAGACCTATTTTTGGGTAAAATCATTCCATCAATACCAGCACATTCACTTGTACGCATTATCTGCCCCAAGTTTTGAGGGTCTTCGACTCCATCAGTTAAAAGTAAACAATGAGGTTCCTTTTGATTTTCAAAATTGGGTAATGGTTTTACAAAATCACCATTAATGTGAATCACAATCCCCTGTGTTCGCCATTCTTTATACAGGTTTATATATTGGTCTTTTTGTAATTTTCTCACTTTATATATTTTAGAATTAATATTATTCATAATCTTAGGTGTCTTGATTGCTTTACCACCTTCTAAAATATCGATTCCAATAATTGAAATCCGTGATTTTAAAATTTCAATACATCCATTAATTCCATAAATTGAAATATAATCTTTTTTAATTTTTTTATATCGTTTTTTGCTCATTTCATACAAATTTTGTTCATTAAATTTAGACATAATTATTAATTAGAATTTAGCAATGAGTGTAAAAGTTAGAATAGATAAATGGTTGTGGGCAATTCGTGTTTATAAAACAAGATCGCTGGCAAATGATGCCTGCCAATCGGGTAAAATAAAAATAAATTCAACACGAATTAAACCATCACGCACAATACAAATTGGTGACAGAATTACGGTTCAAAAAGGATATATTAAATTTGATTATGAGGTCACAGGAATAATTGAAAAAAGAGTATCGGCAACATTAGCACAGCAAAATTATATAGACCACACACCTGAAGAAGAAAAAATTAAAACAAATACAAAATTATTTACACCACAATATCAACGAGAAAAAGGTCAGGGTCGCCCAACAAAAAAAGACCGTCGAGATTTAGATAAATTATTAGAAAGTTTTGAAGAATGACAAAACTTATCTATGCATCCATAATTTTAGAATTTGTTAAAAATGCAAATTCTACTATAGCAATAGGTAAACAAAAATATATGAAGTCCAAAATGCCATTTTATGGTATTCCTAATCCTATTGTAAAAAAGTTAACAAATAATCAACTTAAGAAATTTCCAATTAATAATAATGATGAATATAAAAGTCTAATTAAATATATTTTTCATAACGCTATACATAGGGAAGAATGGTATTGCGGATTACATATTGCAATGAAATATAAAAAATATATTTTAGAAGAAAACTTACCTCTCTATTTAGAAATAATAAAAATTACACAATGGTGGGATATTGTTGATGCTGTTGCCTCCAACCTTGTAGGACCATCAATTATAAATAGTTCACAATTCCGTAGATATAATAATTCGTGGATAATTAATGAAAATATGTGGATTCGCAGAACAGCAATCCTCAGCCAACTTAAATATAAATCAAATACAGATGAAAAATTATTATATGAATTAATTTTAAAATGCGCTCATGAAAAAGAGTTTTTTATCCGGAAAGCAATAGGATGGATTTTAAGAGAATATTCAAAAACAAACCCTAACAGTGTTATGATTTTTATTGATAAAAATCGTAACTATTTGTCTAATCTATCAGTTAGAGAAGGGACTAAGAAATTGGTGGATTTCACCTGAAAATAGTTACATAATTTTCTCCGAAGAGGAGCATATCATTTGCTTTATTTTTTTATAAAATTTAATTATTATTATTGGGACGATATACTACATATAGGTATATTTTATTATTGGCTATGAATATCTTGTGGCTCCAAGAGATTCATAACCGAGGGAGAAACACAAAGAAAACCAATATTCCCCAGCCAATTCAAATGCCAGTCCAAGGATAAATGCTACGAATCGTTTGCGTACGAAAAAAACGCAGAAATGAACTATATATTTAAAAATTTATAATGGAGAGAATCGATGTTTAAGAACATGTTCGATCATCGAGGTAAAACAACTAGAGTTATTGGTGAATCTCGGATTAAGATTTATCGTGAATTATATAATCACATTGAAAATTTACAAGAAAATGGTGAGCTACCAACCCATGCAAATTATCTTGGAGGGAATGAACTTGCTGAAAATATTTATAGTAAAAAATATTTTATTAATGATTTAAATCAAACCCAAATTGAAAAATCACCTGAAGATGTTTTTAAACGGATTTCAACTTTTGTTGCAACAGTTGAAGGAACAAAAAGCAAACGATTAAAATGGTCAGAAGAATTTTATACTGAAATGTATGAAGGGCGATTTGTTCCCGGCGGAAGAGTATTAGCTGGTGCTGGAGATTTATATCGGTTAAAAACTTTAGCAAATTGCTTTGTTGCTAAAATTGAGGAAGACGATATTGATTCGATTTATAAGGCTGCTTTTGAATGTGCCCGAACGTACAGTTACGGTGGAGGCATTGGCGTTGATATATCATGTCTCAGGCCTCGAGATGCAATAGTTCATAATGCTGCAGATAGCTCAACAGGGGCTGTATCTTTTATGGAATTATTTTCACTAACAACGGGGTTAATTGGTCAGAGTGGTCGTCGGGGCGCATTAATGCTCACTATCGATGTAAAACATCCCGATGTAATGCATTTTATCAAAGTGAAAAAAACGCCGAATTGGGTTACAAATCAAATAATTGAACAATGTAAATGGTCTGGATTATTTGATGAATCAAAATTAGAAGCCATCAAAAAACAGGTCATGGAAAATACTCAAGTTCGATTTGCAAATATTTCTATAAAAGCAAATGATGAATTTATGAGTGCCGTAAATGAACAACGACAATATTCAGAGGATACATATCTTGTTTATAAAAAAAAGAATAAAGATATAAAAACTCAAGCAAGACAAAGCGAAGAACTCCATTATTCACCAGGAATTCCATCCAAAGATGTGAATGAATATGAATTATTAGAATCATTTGAAGACTTAATCGATTTACAAAAGTGGATGTCAAATAATAACTGCAATACCCTAAATATTGACGAATTTAAAAACACAGAAAATAGAGATATTTATGGTGATTATGTAATACAACTTGAAAATGAAACCTATGATTATTCTATACGACAATCCGGTGATTTTATGCTTTATTTTGGTAGTGAACAAACAGGAGATATTTGTGAATTAATTAAATCACGCGCTATTTGGGATCAATTTATTGAAGGAAATTATAAAACGGCTGAACCCGGTTTAATTTTTTGGACAACAATGAGTAAGTATTCTCCTTCTAACTATGTTGGTAAACCAATAATTTGTACAAACCCATGTGCAGAAGTACCACTAGAAGAAGGTGGAGCATGTAATTTAGGGTCAATTAATTTATCACGATTTGTAAATGATGGATATACTGAGAAAGCAAAAATAAATTGGAAACAATTAGAAAAAACATCTAAAACTCTTACCCGGTTTTTGGATAATGTTGTAAAATGGAATGAAGAATTAAATGCTTTAGAAAAGCAACGAAAAGCGGCACTAGAAACAAGAAGACTAGGTTTGGGAATTATGGGTATTGCGGATATGCTAAATCAATTAGGCATTGCGTATGATTCTGATGAGGGAATGGAGCTTATTGGTAAGATAATGAAATTCATTACAAATTCAGCATTTAAAGCCTCGGCTCAACTCGCAGGAGAAAAAGGTGCATCTATTATTTATGATGAAGATTCATACATGGAATGTCCATTTGTAACGGAAGCATTAGATGTTGATACTCAGCAATTAATTAGAGAAAATGGTTTACGAAATATTGCAATAATGTCAATTGCACCAACGGGTTCGATATCAAATATTGTATTAGGGTTTCAAAACGGAAATAAAAATTATATTGGAGTTTCTGGAGGAGTAGAACCAATATTTGCATTATTTTATAATAGACGATCAGAATCATTTAAAAAAGTATTCAGAGTATTCCATTCTACAGTCCAAGCATATTTAGATTTAAAAGGTTTAGATGTACAGACTGAAGAAAATATTGATTTAACAGATATACTTCCAGAATATTTTATGAGAACCGCACACGAAATTAATCCCATAAAACGGATAGAAATTCAAGGTATGTGCCAAAAATATATAGACCATTCAATATCTTCTACACTTAATTTATCAGAAGATATCCAGCCTGAAGTTATATCAGATATTTATATCCATGCATGGAAGAAAAAGTTAAAAGGGATTACTGTTTATCGAGATGGAAGTCGCTTTCCCATTCTTAGTGTTGATGGGCAAAAAACACAATTTCAAAAGCAAATGGATACTACATATAATATAACTCAAGAAGATGGTGAAATTGTAGAATGTAAGGGTGATGAAATTTTAAAAATGCCTAATGGAAGGCTAACAACAGTTTATCATTATTTAAAAAATAGTGATGTTAATATTGAACAAATAATCGACGAAACAAAATTTGAGGAAGTAGTTTAATGATAAAAATCAGTAAAAAAGATCCACATATTGCTGAGTTAAAAATGAAAAAGGAAGCTAAAATCGCTTCAGTAGGGCAAGCTCAAAACGAAATATATAAACCAATTGAAAATAGACCAGAAGTTGTTGACGCAAAAGTATATAAACTAAAAAGTGCATTTGTAAAAAATTCTGTTTTTATAACTTTAAGTTACTTAAAATTTGAAAATCATTGCAGGCCTGTAGAAATTTTTATTAATTCAAAGGATTTAACACGAGCACCTGAATATGTTGTACTTACACGACTAATTTCAGCAATTTTTAGAAGGTCATCCGACCCCATGTTTATCCTAGAAGAATTACAAGGAATTTATGACCCCAGCGGAGGTTCATTTAAAGAAGGAAAATATTATCATTCTTTTTATGCTGAGATAGCTGATGTAATTGAACGCTTCTTCTTTGATGTGAAAATTTTAGATAAACCAATACAGCATCCAATAGAAGATAATGGTTCGGTTACGCAAAAAGATGAACCTATTCAAAATACAAATTCTAATGAATTGAATTCACCATTTCGTATTTGTCCAGATTGTAATAACCCGACTTTAAAAATGGAAAATGGCTGTGATAACTGTGTTGAACCAGAGTGTGGATATAGTAAATGTGATAAATAATTATATCAATTATTGAATTTAAGCCTCAGTTATTCTAGGGCTTTTTTATTTCAACTTAAAATTATCCATAATTTCAATAAGTTTAGATGCAATTCCTAACTCAGTCATTGAATGACCTGCATCCTTTACAAGATGAAAATTAGCTTCAGGAAAAGCTCTGTGTAAATCCCAAGCTGATTTCATTGGACAAACTACATCATAACGCCCTTGGACAATTTCAGTTGGAATATGTCTAATTTTATCTATTTGATCTAATATCCATCCATCATATTCAAAAAAGCCCTTATTTATAAAATAATGACATTCAATACGAGAAAAAGCTTCAGCAATTTTTGAATCATTAAAATTATGTAGCGCTACTTTTGGGGGAATTAATTTACTCGTACTTCCCTCCCAAATAGCCCATGCTTTTGCAGTATTTATTCGTAACTGTTCATCATTTGAAGTAAGTCTTTTATAAAATGCCTTTACTATATCTCCTCTTTCCTCTTCAGGAATTACTTCAATATATTTCTCCCAAGCATCAGGAAAAATATTAGAGGCTCCATATTGATAAAACCATTCAATTTCAAATTTTCTTAAAAGAAAAATACCCCGTAAAATTAATCCTAAACATTTTTGAGGATAAGTTATTGCATACGATAATGCTAAAGTTGATCCCCAACTACCACCAAAAACAATCCAATTATCAATATTTAATAATTTTCTAATTTTTTCAATATCACTGATTAAATCCCAAGTGGTGTTGTTTTCCAATTCGGCATGTGGAGTACTTTTCCCACAACCTCGTTGGTCAAATAAAATAATTTTATATTTTTCGGGGTCAAAATATTGACGGTAAATATCTTCAATACCACCTCCAGGTCCACCATGTAAAAATACTACAGGTATACCTTCTGGATTTCCAGCAATTTCAAAATAAATAGAATGAATTTCAGATACTTGTAAAATATCATTAAAATATGGTTTTAAAGATGGATATAAACTTTTCATTTAATTAAACCTTTTAAATATTTATTAAATCAATAATATGTAATTTACATCTATATATTAACGAAGATTTACTGTGAAACAGATTTTTATTTTTAAGATTAATTTATTCTAAAGTTAATCAGATTGAATTTATAATATGGAAAAATCTATGAAAATTAATACCTTAAAATTATCCCATTATTTTCGGATTATCAGTAAATACACCATTAACACCAAGCTTTTTTAAACGATTTAGTTCTATTTTATCATTTACTGTAAATACACAAGTAGATAGTTTTTTGGATTTGGCCCACTTTACTAATTTTTTATTTGTATATAACTTATCAGGATGAAACCCATCTGGCTTTGAAATAAAATAAAGTGGTTTATACCATTTTAGCATAAATGGCGTTTCATCTTTACTCCATATTAATGAGGTAAAAATTTCAGGAGATAGTTTTTTAACTTTACGGAGGATCAATGGATTAAAACTAGAGACGATGCATCGTTCCATTAATTTATTTTTTATAATAAACTGTATGACTTTTTCAACAATTTTAGTCGGAAAAACCCTAATTGACTTAATTTCAATATTTAATATTATTTTATTATCAATTAATAATTCTGAGACTTCATCCAATAATGGCATTTTTTGAAATCCTATTTTTTTACCCCATTTTCCCGAAGCATCAAATTTAATTAATTCATTATAATCCAAAGAATCAATTTTTTTATCCTCACCTGTTAAATTTAATAAGTCAATATCATGATGGATAACAATTTTTTCATCAGCTGTCAATAATACATCAAGTTCAATTCCATCAACACCCATTTCAATTGCTTTTTTAAAAGAATATATTGTATTTTCAGGTGCAAAATTAGGTGTTCCCCTATGACCAAAAAATAAAAACTTCTTATTAAACGGATTAAATTTCATTTTTCATCTAAAAATTAATTATATAAAGTTCATCACTAAAAATAGAGTCGTTACAAAAAATTATTAATTAACATTTTTTTATATGTTAAAATGTATTTAAAATTAATCAATAATTTTCTTCCCATTTTTACATTTTTTTAATACATTTTAATAACATTATTTTGTTAACAACTTGTTAATAACTTAAATATTTACAGGATTTACATCTCTTGACTAACGGTAATTTATGGAATGATTGTCTAAACTTCATTAAGGCAAAAATTCCAGAACAAGCATATCAAACTTGGTTTGACGGTATAACCGCCACTCAACCTCATCAAAATGAAATAATGCTACAAGTACCAAATCAATTTCACTATGAATGGTTAGATTCTAAATATAGCAAACTTATAAAATTAGCAATAATGGATTGTAGTGGAATAGAATTAAAAATAAATTATAGTGTTGTCATTAGTGATCAAGAAGATAATGTTATACCTGATTTAATACCACAAAAACAACCTATAACCAATGGACATCAAGCGAGAAATGGATTCCACAAACCAAGCCAATTAAATAATCGTTATATTTTTGATAACTATATTGAAGGTAAAAGTAATCAACTTGCAAAGGCAGCATCTCTATCCGTTTCTGATTCACCCGGGCAAACACCATTCAACCCATTACTTATTTATAGCGAAACAGGTTTAGGTAAAACACACCTTTTGCAAGCGATTGGAAATAGCTTACTCGAATTATCTCCAAATGCTAAAATTGTTTATCTTACAAGTGAAAAATTTATGCTTGATTTCATCAGCTCTATTCAAATGCATAAATCAGCGGAGTTTTCTAAACAGTATAGAGATGTTGATATGTTATTAATTGATGATGTTCAATTTTTTCAAAATAAAGAACAAACACAGGAGCAATTCTTTCATTTATTTAATGATTTACACCACCGTGGCAAGCAAATAGTTATGACCACAGACCGCCACCCCAATGAATTAAGAGGGTTAAAAAATAGATTAATTTCACGATTTCAATCTGGGTTAATCGTTGATATTCAACCACCCGATTTAGAAACTCGTATTGCAATTTTATTAAAAAAAGCTGATTCTGAAAATCTGGATATACCATTTGAAATAATTGAATATATTGCTTCCAGTATTACTGAAAATGTAAGAGATTTAGAGGGTGCATTAATACGACTTTTAGCATTTGCGTCTCTTAAAAGACAAGATATTACAATGAATCTTGCAAAACAGGTGATATTAGACATTATGGGGGCATCAGCATTTCAAAATATTACAATTGATCATGTTTTAAAAACGGTATCCAAAGAAATGAGGATAACAGAAAGACAGATGATTGGTAAGGGCAGAACTATGGATGTTGCAATGGCAAGACATACAGCAATGTATTTATCTCGTGAACTTACAAGTAGTTCATTAATAAATATTGGGTTGCATTTTGGTAGAAGAGATCATTCTACGGTTATACATGCGTGTAAAACAATTGATAAAAAAATGCTCTTAAATCCGGAATTAAATAGAACAATTGAAAAACTTAAAAAAGAATTGGGAGGACCAATAACCGCATGAGTATTAAATCAATTTCAGATAAAAAACACCAAAAGATAATAATTATAGATGATGATGTCGATTTGGCTCAACTATTAGAAGAATTTTTAACCGCTTTTAATTTCAAGGTAGAATTATTTCATTCACCAAAAAAAGGAATTGAATTTTTAAAAAATTCAGAAGCTGATCTGATTGTTCTTGATATTATGATGCCTGAAATGGACGGGTTCCAAACTCTTCGAAAAATAAGAGAATTTTCAGCTATTCCCGTTGTAATGCTTACAGCAAGAGGGGAAGTGACTGATAGAATTGTCGGATTAGAATTAGGTGCCGATGATTATATGCCAAAACCTTTTGAACCTCGTGAATTACTTGCCCGAATACAATCTATTTTAAGACGAAGCCAATCCCCTTCTCAATTATTAGATGTAATTGAATTTGAAGAAGGATTATCACTTAATAAACTTAAACAAGAAGTTTCAATTAGTGGTGAACCAATTCATTTATCAACAACGGAATATGAAGTATTATTATTATTTGTTGAACACCCCGGTGAAGTTTTAGACCGTGAATTTTTGGTTGAAAATATCCGAGGAATTAAATGGCAATCTTATGATCGTTCTGTTGATGTATTAGTTAGTCGATTAAGATCTAAAATTGGTGAAAACCCCTCAGAAAACACATACATTAAAACGATTCATGGAACTGGATATAAATTTATAGGAGCTCCAAAAAATTAGAAAAAACTTAGAACGCCCATTTCAACAGGTATTATTTCTTAGAATTGGGGGTTTCTTTTTTCTTTTTGCGTTTTCAATTATTTCTGTTATTTATTATTTAACAGAGAAAACCTCATATACTCAAGATACAATTTTAGATGCACATGAATACTTTCTATATTCTAATTTAGTTGAATCTTGGGGGTACCCTCCTGATACAATTAAAGTAAAAAATACACTTGATAATTTAAAATTATTCGGCTGTATTTATAAAAATAACAAAAAAATATGGGCCAGTCCAAAATGGTTTAATAAAGATGAATATATGAGTTTTTCAGACAGTGATACATTAGGTCTTTTGTATGATATTGAAATTCCTGTTTATGTATCATTTGGGGAATTATATGTTCACAACCAAAATTATATAGCAACATTTGCATTATACAATGAATATGAATATTTAATTGCTATTGATGAATATTTGCCTTCTGATGTTACAACTAAATTTATTCCTGGATCTATCGTTACTTTGCTGGCAATTTTTCTTCTATTTATTGTAATCCGAAATTATCTTCAACCCATTCAATTAATGAAAAATAGAATATTATTACTCGAAAAAGGTGATCTCGACTCTAATATCCCTATTATTGGCGAAGATGAGCTTGCGGATTTATCTAAAGAGATGAATAAAATGATAAAAGAAATAAAAGATTTATTAACTCGTAAACAGCAGTTATTATCTGAAGTAAGCCACGAACTTTTATCTCCATTAGCTCGGATTAGGCTTTTAACAGAAATGCTACCAGAGCATAAAAATAAAGATAGACTTGCGAATGAAGTACAATTTTTAAAAGGCATGGTTACCAATCTATTAATGTCTGATAGGCTTTCGGGTCCATATGCAAATATGGACTTAACCAATATTGAATTAGAGAATATTATTGATAAATCTATCGCCATGTTTCCAGAATCTGAATCTAAAATTACTGTACTTGAAAAAATACCGAATCTAATATTAAATATTGATGTCACAAAAATTTCTTTAGCATTAAGGAATTTAATTGAAAATGCTATCAAATATGGTGATGAAGGAAAAAAAATAGAAATTAAAGTAAAACTATTTAATAAAGAATGGGTCGATATTTTAGTAAAAAATTATGGTAAAGGAATTAGTAAAGAAAATATTGACAAAATCACTATTCCATTTTACAGAATTAAAGATCAAAATATTACTAAAAAAAGTGGGTTTGGTATGGGGCTTTCAATAACAAAAAAAATAATTGATGCTCATAACGGTGAATTATTAATACATAGTGAATTAAATAATTATACTCAGTTTATTATAAGATTACCAATTCATGCATAAAAATAAAATAATTCTTGTAATTAATTTTAATATTTAATAGATTATTTGTGTGAAATATTATAATTAAGTCCAAAATATAAGGAAAATAAAATGCAGAAAAGAAGTGTCAATAAAGTAATATTAGTAGGAAGAGTTGGCCAATCACCCGAAGGTAGATATACTCCTTCAGGTCTTTCAGTTGTCAATTATTCACTTGCAACCAATGATACAAAGTCAAATTCAGATGGTAATAAAATAGACCACACAGAGTGGCATAACATTGTTTCCCTAGGGAAACAGGCTGATTTTGTTACAGAATATGTTAAAAAAGGTCAATTAATTTGTATTGAAGGGAAGTTAAGAACTCAAAAATGGGAAGATAAAAATAAAGTTACCCATTATAAAACTGAAATACTAGCTGATTCAGTCACCCCTTTAGAATGGAAACAAGATAATGAAAAGGTGGAAGATAAAGTATCCGAACCGGCTGAAAATGAGGAAGAATTACCCTTTTAATATTTTTTAGGATTATATCACCTCTTATTAGTATATTTTGACACGAGCATTTAATTAAATATGCTTTGTTTTATTGCAATGGGAGGCGATATGAAAAATTTATCAATTATATTATTAGGTTTATGTTTTGTTTTTGCGGGGAATAAACCCTCGGTAGTTACTGTTGTTTTTTCAGGTGATAATTTGATAAAACTAACATCACAAAAAAATCAATTAGATTTAAAACGTAAAAGTGACATAACATCTTTAAAGAAAAAAGATGATATTTCTACTGAAAAACGACGCCACAAAAGAAGGCGTAAAGTAAGACCACCTAAACAAGGCAAATAATTAAAATTAAAGGCATCATTAATTGATGCCTTTTTTTATGTTTTAAAGGAACCTATATTGAAAATTAAAAACCTTCCATCATATAAAAATTTAGAAATTGTACCTAATAATCATTCAGATAGAAATTATGAAATAAATATTTCAATACCTGAATTTAATTGTGTTTGCCCTAAAACAGGCTTACCTGATTTTGCAATTATTAAAATTAATTACATACCTAATAAAAATATAGTCGAATTAAAATCTTTAAAGCTATACATGGTTCAATATAGAAATGTAGGAATTTTTCATGAATTTGTTACAAATCAAATTTTAGATGATTTTAAAAAAGCATGTAAACCAAAAAAAATAACAGTAATTGGAGATTTTCACCCAAGGGGTGGAATTAAAACAGTTGTAAAAGCAAATTGGCCAGAAATAGACTAAGAAACCATTGATTCTGGACAATAAATCCTAGTAAAATACCCCCTTAGATTTTAAGAGTAATTTTATGTTTTCAGACCGAATAAATAGAATACAACCATCACTAACTTTACAGATGACAAGTAAAGCAGGTGAACTGCGTTCAAAAGGATTTAATGTAATTAATTTAAGTGTTGGTGAGCCTGATTTTGATACTCCTGAAAATATCCGCAATGCGGGCATAAATGCTATTAATAGTGGTAAAACAAGATATACACCTGGTGCTGGTATGCCAATTTTACGGCAAGCTGCTTGTGAAAAAATGGAGAGAGATAATTCCTTATTTTTTAAACCTGAAGAAGTTATCATCTCTTGTGGTGGCAAACATTCTCTTTATAATGCATGTCAAGTTCTTTTTCAATCAGGGGACGAGGTAATAATATTTAAGCCATATTGGGTTTCATTTCCTGATTTTGTTTCTGTTACTGGCGCAAAACCAGTATTTGTGAATACAAATCCTGAAAGTCAATTTGAACCTGATTTTGAAGATTTAATTAACTCAATTAATCCAAATACAAAAGGTATTATTATTAACTCACCATCAAATCCTACTGGAGGTGTTTGGAGTGATGATGCTGTAAAACAAACATTAGAAATTGCAAAAAAACATAACTTATGGGTATTTTCTGATGAATGTTATGAGCAATTAACTTATGATGTTGAATTTAAAAGTATTGCAACATTAACAAATGATAATGAAAAGATTTTAACTTTTCAAAGTTGTTCAAAAACCTATGCAATGACAGGCTGGAGAATTGGATACACGGCTGGTAATTCCAAAGTTATAAAAGCAATGAGTAAGCTACAAGGACAAAGTACTTCGTGTCCAAATTCAATTGCCCAAATGGCAGCTGTTGAAGCATTAACGGGAAATCAGGAAGCCATTCCAAAAATGAGAGAGATCTTCAAATCAAGACGAACATTAATTATGGAGAGATTGAAGTCAATTATTGGAGTTAATTGTGCTATGCCTGGAGGAGCATTTTATGTATTTCCTGATTTCACTCACTTTATTGGAAAAATATTAGATGGAAAAACAATAAATACAGCCACAGATATTGCAATGTATTTATTAGAAAACAAACAGGTGGTATCCGTCCCTGGAGATGGATTTGGATCACCAAATAATATTAGATTTTCATATGCAGCATCTGACCAAAATATTAATGATGCGATAGATGCGCTTGAAAATGTATTAAATAAAATTAATTAAAAGGATAATTATGAAAAAGGGAATACACCCCGAGTATAAAATGGGCACTGTTCATTGTGCATGTGGAAGTTCATTCGAAACACGAATGACTGTTGATGGAATAAATGTAGAAATTTGTAATGCATGTCATCCGTTTTTTACTGGAAAGCAAAATTTAATTGATACTGCTGGTCGAATTGAAAAATATATGAAAAAATATAATCTTTCTGAGGCAGATCTAAAAAATTAATTTTATATTAATCAAAGCTAATGATTAATAAATTAAATAGTATCGTTCAAAAATATGATGAAGTTACTAAAGAGCTAAGTAACCCTAATGTTGTTTCAAATATTGAAAGATTTAAAGAATTATCTAAAGAACATAGTGATTTAACAGAGCTTCATTCCAATGCAAAGAGCTATATTCAAAAACATAACCAATTAATTGAATATGATGAAATATTAAATGGAGATGATTTAGAATTAAAGGAACTTGTTCAGGATGAAATCGATGGATTAAAAAAAGAAATTTCTGAAATGGAAGAAATGTTGAAAATAATGTTAATTCCAAAAAATCCTGATGATGATAAAAATACTATTCTTGAAATTAGATCAGGTACTGGGGGTGAAGAGGCTGCTCTTTTTGCTGGAGATCTTTATCGTATGTATATGCGTTATGCTGAACGACAAAATTGGACAATTGAAATATTAAATTTAAGTGATTCTGAAACTGGTGGATTAAAAGAAGCAGTTGTCGGAATTACAGGTAAAGGTGCATACGGAGAACTTAAATTTGAAAGTGGTGTCCATCGTGTTCAACGCGTTCCAGCAACAGAATCAAGTGGAAGGCTTCATACTTCAGCTGCAACAGTTGCCGTATTACCCGAAGCAGTAGATGTTGATATTCAAATTAATGATACAGATATAAGAATTGATACATACCGTGCATCTGGTGCTGGGGGTCAACATGTTAATAAAACCGAATCCGCTATTCGGATTACTCATATTCCATCTGGATTAGTTGTTACTTGTCAAGATGAATCTTCTCAACATAAAAATAAAGATAAAGCGCTAAAAGTATTAAGAACTCGCCTATATGAAGTTAAACAACAAGAAATTAACTCAAAAAGAGCCTCTGAAAGAAAATCAATGGTTTCCACAGGTGATAGAAGTGCAAAAATTCGTACCTATAATTTCCCACAAGGACGCGTTACTGACCATCGAATAAACCTTACTCTTTATAAATTAGATGAAATTCTTGATGGTGATTTAACAGAAACAATTGAAGCTCTTAAAATGGAAGAGCGTAAAAGCCAACTCGCTGAAGTTTAATAAATTCCTACCATAACCACTAAAACAAAACAGGTCTGGACAATCCTCGATATAATCAATTGGGGAAAAGATTATCTTACAAAACATGGTATAACGAATGCCAAACTCGAATTAGAATGGTTTTTAAGTGACTTATTAAAGTGTAATCGGATTGATTTATATATACGATTTGAAGAACAATTACATCAATTAGAATTAGACAAAATCCGAAAATTTATTACTAGACGAAAAACTCATGAACCGTTTCAATATATTTTAAAAAAAGCTCCATTTTATGGAAGAGATTTCATTGTAAATAATTCAGTGCTCATTCCAAGACCTGAAACAGAAACAATAATAGAAATTATTAAACAAAAATCTGAAAGTGGTAATTTTTTAGATATTGGAACAGGGTCAGGATGTATAGCAATTTCTCTTTTAAAAGAAAAAATATTTAGTACAGGAGTGGCAATTGATATTTCTCGAGAATCATTATTTATTGCGAATCAAAATAAACTAAAATTTCAAATTGAAAATTTAGAATTTAAACAATTAGATTTTCTAAATGAAAATATTAACCAAACATTCAACTGTATAGTCTCTAACCCTCCATATATACCACCTGAAGAAATGAAGTCTCTCAAAGATGGTGTAATAAAATTTGAGCCTGAAATAGCACTTACAGATTTTTCGGATGGACTCTCTTTTTATAGAAAAATTGCAATTGATGGGAAAAAATTATTAAATCCAAATGGCTTTATTATTTTAGAAACGGGTGGTGAAAACCAAATTATACAAGTTAAACAGATATTTTTAGATCAAAATTATATAGTTATTATTCATAAAGACCAAAATGGAGAAAATAGGTTTTTAGAAATTACTCCAAAATGATTATTTCATTAGTAAAAATGACTCGACCTATTAATGTTTTTCTCTCCATTATTACGGTCATAATTTCTGCATATATTTTAAAACAAGACCTAAATTCTTATAAAGTCATTATTACATGTCTAACCGTTGCAGGGTTTACAATTTTCTCAAATATATTAAATGATATTTTTGACATTAAAACCGATATGGTAAACTGCCCTCAAAAACCATTAATAACGGGTGAGATTTCAATCAAAAGAGCATTTATATTTTCATTTATAATTCTAATTTTATCATTTTGGTTATTATTTCAACTTAATTCAAATAGTACAAATTTAGTTATTTTTATTATTTTACCTATAATAGTTACCTATACTCCAGTTTTTAAGTCAGTACCATTAATTGGAAATATATTAATTGGTTTTATACTTGGACTTGTTTTTTTATTTACTGAAGCATCTCTAACAAATAAAATTGAATTACTTTGGATTCCAGCATTACTTGCAACCCACTTAACCATACTAAGAGAACTATTAAAAGATATTGAAGATTACACGGGTGATTATAAATCTAAGATTTATACTTTCCCAGTTTGTTTTGGGGTAATAAAAAGTAAGATATTATTTTTAATTTCAACACTGTTATTATTAGGGTGGGCTGGATTTATGCCTTTATTATTAAATTTGAATCTATATTATATTTTTTTATTTTGGGGAGTTTTTGCTCCTCAAATATTCTATATTCTGTATTTATTATTTGGAGTTAAATCAAATGATTATTCAACAATTTCTACATTATTAAAAATTGCAACCATAATAGGTTTGGGTGTAATTATTACTTTTGGATTATAAAATTTGAATATTTTAAAATCATTTAATATTGTTAATTTTAATCTTCTGCAATTAATAAAAAATAAATAAAAATAGGACAATTAATTGAAATCACTAAACTATAATGATGTTTTCCTTATACCAACCTATTCTACACTCGAAAGCCGAAGCAATGTAAACTTATCTGTAGAACTTTTTAAACACCCTACATTTCATACAATTAAAATGCCTATAATTGCTGCAAATATGAAAACAGTAACGGGTGCTGAAATGGCATCAACTTTATATAAACTTGGTGCAATGGGGATATTACATCGGTTTCAACAATCACAAAATGAGTTTAATAATGATTGTCAATTTTTATTTTCAAACAATTGTCCAATTGATATTTCTGTTGGTGTAAATAATCTTGACCAATTGATAAATTTTGAACATGGTGAATTAAAACCTTTTCTTAGAAGTATAACAATTGATATTGCTCATGGTCATCATATTAAAATGAAAAATCAAATTTTAAATGTAAAAAATTGGTTAAAAAAATATAAATTAAATAATCAAGTGGATATTATTGCTGGAAATGTATGCACTCCAGAAGCAGTAAAAGAATTATCTGAATGGGGAGCAAATATATTAAAAGTAGGAATTGGTCCAGGTTCAGCATGTACCACTCGAATTATGACAGGATATGGTATCCCACAATTTTCATCAGTCCTAAATTGCGCAGAAAAAAAAGATGAACATAATGTAAAAATAATTGCTGATGGTGGAATTTCAACTGTAGGAGATATTGCAAAAGCATTAGCTGGAGGTGCAGATGCAATTATGGCAGGAAGTTTATTTGCCGGAACAAAAGAAAGTCCAGGACCAAAATTAAGAAGAGGAAATTATCCAAATGAAACCTTTTACAAAAGCTATATGGGCAGTGCTTCTTTTGAATCTAAACTAAACACCGGAAATATTGGTAATCATACTGAAGGGGTAAGTATGGAAATACCATATAAAGGAGCTGTTAAATATGCAATTAAGGATATTCATGATGGCATTTGTAGTGCTTTTAGTTATGCCGGCGCAAAAAATTTAAAAGAATATCATAAAAAAGTTAAATGGACAATATAATCAATAATAATTTTTCTTATTCATATGATAAAACATTTTTAAAAAAATATTAAATAAAATAAAGAAAATCATATATTTAATTATTTTAATTTTCTATTAATTATTTCCATACCTATTAACGTTAAATTAGGTTCAACATGGTGTTTAAATGAAATACCGGACGAAATAATAGTACTAAAACCGCCCGTTAAAATCACATCACACGCTTCCCATTTCATTTCATTTTTAATTCGCATTATCATACCCTCAACTTCATCAACAGCACCAAACATAATTCCTGATTGAAGGTTTGTTTCTGTATTTTTACCCACAGCAAATTCAGGAAATTGAAAGGCAGTATCTCTAAGTAATGCAGCTTTTTGATATAAATAATTAGCTGACACATCTATTCCAGGAGCAATTGCACCACCAATAAATGCCCCTCTCTCATCCACAACGTCGTAAGTCGTTGCGGTTCCAAAATCAACAATTATACAAGGTGAGTTAAATTGTCTTTGTGCAGCAATCACATTACAAATACGGTCAGCTCCAACAGTATCAGGCTCATCTACTTCTAAAATTAAACCATCAATATTATTGTGTTTTATAATAAAGGGAGTGATATTATATAAGTTATAACTCTGCATTGTATAATTTTCAGTTTGTTTTGGAACAACAGAACTAATAATAATATCAGTTACATGTTTTAATTCTAAATTTGAAAGACCAACATTTGCAGGAACATTTGCTTCAATTCTATAAATAGATTGTAAATTATCCTTCTTAAAACAACCAATCGTTACATTTGTATTTCCAATATCTATTGCAATTAGCATTAAAGTATTAATTCTCCTCCAGGATAAATTTTAATTTTTCCATTATTTTCAATTTTGGCATATCCATTTGAACTAATCCCTAAGAATTTTCCTGTTATTAATTTACCACCAAAATTAAATGAAACAATTGAATTGATATGTGTACAAGATTTCATCCATTTTTCACAGATATTATTTAGTTGGTTCAAATATAAATTCTCGATTGAATTTAAAATAGATGCTAAAAGTAATTCTCTCTGAATAATCTGATGATTTTCAATTAATAAAGAAGTTGATAATTTCCTTATATCTGATGGAAAATATATTAAATCATCATTCACATTTATTCCGATCCCAATACAAACATATATTTTTTTATATATTTCTTTAGTTTCAATTAAAATACCGCCCACTTTTTTATTCTTTATTAGAATATCATTTGGCCATTTTAATTTACATTCAATTCCGCAAGATTGTTTTATACCGTCGCAAATACCTACTCCAGAAAGAAGAGATAACAAACCTAATTTATCGCTATTTATATTAGGTAGAAGTAAAAATGAAAATGATAAGTTATTATTTGGTGAAGAAAGCCATATATTTTCACGCCGTCCTTTACCTTTTCGTTGATTATCGGTAATTACAAGGAAGCCATTACTCGCTTTATCTTCAGACACTTTTTTCCAAATATCTTCATTTGTTGAATTAGAGTTGGAATAATATTCTATTTCTTTTCCAATAAATTGAGTTTTTAAATTTGTATTAATTAATTGGGTGGAGATCAATTAGGCATGAATACCAAATTCAGTTCGTAAAACATCGCTTATTTCACCCAAAGTTGCATAATTTTTAACAGCATCAATAATACCTTCCATTAAATTTCCATTTCCTCTTGAAATAGTTTTTAATTCATCCAATGATACTTGAACTGCTTTTGAGTCTCGGGTATGTTTAATTTTTTTGAGTCGAAATAATTGAGATTGGACTGCTTCTTCATTAATTTTTAATGTTTCAGGTGCGGGTTCTTTTTCATCTTTAAATTTATTTACCCCTACAATTATATTAGTTTGATCATCTATTTTTTTCTGATATTGGTAAGCAGATTGACCAATTTCATTTTGCTGAAATTCCATTTCAATGGCAGGAACAGCACCACCCAAATCATCAATTTTTTGAATTAATTTTAATACTTTAGATTCTATTTCATCCGTTAATGATTCCATAAAATGAGAACCTGAAAATGGATCAACTATATCAGGAATACCCGATTCATGTGCAATAACTTGTTGAGTTCTCAATGCAAGCCTTGCTGAGGACTCTGTTGGCAATGCTAAAGCCTCATCAAATGCATTTGTATGTAAAGATTGAGTTCCACCTAAAACAGCAGAAACAGCCTGTATCGTTGTTCTTACAACATTATTATCTATTTGTTGTGCCGTTAATGTAGAACCCGCAGTTTGTGTATGAAATCGGCACATCATCGCTTTAGGTTCTGTTGCACCAAATCGTTCCTTCATAATTTTTGCCCATATTCGACGTCCTGCTCTAAATTTAGCAATTTCTTCATAAAAATGATTGTGTGCATTGAAAAAGAAACTCAATCTTTTTCCAAACTGATTTACATCCATTCCAACATTTAATGCAGATTCCACATAGGCAATACCATTAGCAAATGTAAATGCTAATTCCTGTACTGCGGTTGCACCTGCTTCTCTAATATGATACCCTGAAATTGAAATTGTATTCCAATTGGGAATATTTATTCCACACCATTTAAACATATCTGTAATAATTCGCATACTTTGTTTAGGAGGATAAATAAAAGTACCTCGCGCAATGTATTCTTTTAATATATCATTTTGAACAGTACCTCTTAATTGATCTTTTGATATTCCTTGCTTTTCTGCGGTTACAACTAAAAATGCAAGCAAAATACTTGCAGTTGAATTAATAGTCATTGAAATTGATACTTTATCCAATGGAATTCCATCCATTAACACTTCCATATCTGCCAATGAAGAAATAGGAACACCAACCCGTCCAACTTCTCCTTGGGCAAGAGCGTGGTTAGAATCATATCCTGTTTGAGTAGGTAAATCAAAGGCTACAGATAAACCCATTACCCCTTGATTTAATAAATATTTATACCGTTTATTACTTTCTTCGGCAGATCCAAATCCAGCATATTGTCTCATTGTCCAATGACGACCTAAATACATATTAGGGTAAATTCCATGAGTGAATGGAAACTCCCCCGGCTCTTCATTTATTGATGAACCATAAAAAGATTTTAAATTAATATCTGAATTTGTTGATTTCATAATTATTTATATTTACAATTTAATATTGTAAAATTAGTTTAATTATTTCCAATTAAAGATTTAATAAACTATGTATCATCCGATTTACCATTTTCACAATGAAGCAAATAAATATATTGGAATAATTTTAACTTCAAATCTTTCTAGCTATTTTTAAATACAATTAACTACTAATTAATAATACATAAAATAAATTGGAAATTATTTCATCATAATCATTTTTTTAGTGATTGTGACTTTATTATTTTTTAATACATAGATATATAAGCTTGCCGAAACATGTAAACTATCTTGATCCGTGCCATCCCAATCGACTTGATAATAGCCAGCATTTATTTTTTTATCAACTATTGTTTTTACCAATCGACCCATAATATCGTAAACAGATAAATTCACATACGAATCTTCAGGGATTGCAAATTCAATCGTCGTATTTGGGTTAAATGGATTAGGGAAATTTTGACCTAACAAATATTTTTGTGGAATTGCATCCATTTCAAAAATTTCAATAGAGCCAGATGATAATGGATCTATACCAAAATAAGGTGATTCTAAATTATAATCTACTCTTAATTCTTGATTTAGTTTATTATTCCATAATCTCAGCTCAATTTCATCACCAATTTCATATCCGTCTATATCAACATCATATCTTTCAAAACCTCCCGATGCAACTAGAACAATTGGCATATTATTATCTATTATTTTAACTCCACCTACAAATTGCCCCTGTGCATAAGCTGAAATTTCATCACCGATATTATAGTTTCCACTAATTGATTCAATAATAATTGGATGGGAAATTCCTGTATTAATTTGCGGATAATAATTAGTTTGCTGATTTTTATATTTTTCTTCGAAATTATCCATATCAATATAAGATGATAATGAGGATAATGGGTAAGAAAAATTAATCACTTCATCACCAGTCAAATAAACTTGATATGCTTCACCAAAATACATATGCGTTAATGACATTTCACCAATTGATGGAATGTAAAATTGTCCTTGATCATTTTTTACTAATAATATATCATCCTCCATCCCATTAAATATTTCAGGAATAGTCATTGAAGCAAATGAAAAATATGGCAATAAATTAATTTTATTTGGCTCTAAAACTAAATTAGTACTTGGATCAATTGGTTGACCAGACATGTGAATTGTTTGTGATTCATTCCCAGAAATCACCATTCGATATCCTTCAACCTGTCCAATATCATTAATTTGATTTACTGAAAATTGTGGTACAAACCACTGGCTATTATCATTTGAAACAACTAAAACATCAATGCCTGATAAAACAGATTCAATGCTATTCTCATCTGGAATTACCCCAAGAGAAATTAAATTTTGTGCCATCGGATTAACATTAATATCGACAGAGACAATTGTTGTAACTACAATTTCACTAGAATAAGTCATTACCGGAATTGGGTTTTCATCTGGATCTGAAAATACAACATCAAAAATATCTAATTCAGTCGTTCCAGAACTTACACCTTGGAAAGTTAATGATAATATTGAACCACTCCCTGGTTGAATAACATCACCAAATCCGACTAAAATTAAATCATTATCAACTTCATCTCCATTTACAATAAATCCTTGAGTTCTTTCAGTAGTTTCAACACCTATGAATCCAATTAAATCAGGTGTATCTTTAATATAAATTTGAAAACTTCCAACCGCTGTTTCATTTTCCAAAGATACTTCCACTACAATTTCTTCTCCAGTATTTAATTCCCCACCTGAAAGTAATAAATCCACAGCTCCCTCAGGTACAATAGTAATAGATCCAGAATTAGCAAATAATGGAATTTCAAGTCCACTTGTATTTCCGATATATACATCTTGGAAAACTAAACTTACTTCTTGTGGACTTAATACAAAATCAGAGGTACATGAAATTTCAAGAATAGGTCCCTCTCCTTCTAACAATGGTGTATTTGATATATCAAAAGCAATTATTATATAAGAACCATCATCCTGTATATTAGCTTCTAACATAAAGTTTTCAGTTCGCTCTGTTAACTCTACAGAAGTAAATTCAATTATATTGGGAACAGGTAATAATGAAAACTGAAATCCTGCAACAGACTCTAAATTATGCAAATCAATTGTAAATGTTAATTCTCCATCTCCCATCATATTTGTAATTGGTGCATTTAACACTGAATAGCCTGCTGGGTCAGGAACAGTTCCACATACTGTAGATGTTGGATTAGATTCACCTTCAGAATATAATGCTTTTACTTTATAACAGTATTCCTGATTAAAATCAATATCTTGATCAATATAAAATGTTTCTACCGTATGGAATAAAAATTCATTATCTCTATAAATATTAAATCCTTCCAATCTATCTCTCATGTCAAATGGTTCAAACCCTGAATTATCTATAGGTGTTTTTTCAGTCCCACCGATACCATCGCCTTCACAATCGCCATCATCCCAATCCCATTCTTCACATAAGAAATCAATACCAAAGTTACCATCATCACACCATCCATCATCAATCCAAGAAATATATTCTCTATTAAAACAAAAACCAACACAATCCATTACACCTTGCTGATTGTCTGTAGTTATACAGTCTGATCCAATCCCACTATTTTCAAAATTTTCACCCTCACCAGAAACAATAAATGCACCTAAACAATTTCCATCTGGTGCGTTCCACGACAAACCAACATAATCTTGCCCAACTTCAGCATCTACGGTTAATCCCTCAGGTGGACACATTGGTCCAGCATCAGGTGTATCACATGCTTCAGCAGTTGGCTGTGAAGGACCTTCGTCATAATTTGCTACAATAAAATAACAATATTCAGTACCATTTTCTAAACCACTGTCTATATAGCTCGAAACATCACTATCAACATTTGTAATTAAATTCCCATCTCTAAAAATATCAAATCCTAATAAATTTCGATTTAAATTCATATCGAATAATGGTGGACTATTAATTTCATTAATTGTGGTAATTACCTCAAGTTCGTTAATATTTTCAGGAACTCCTCCCTTTTCACCAATAGCAGGTAAATTATAAATTGAGTTACTTATAGTCATTACAGTTCCGTTTGGACCGAAAGAAACGCTCTCTTCTGCTCCAAATTCACCTCCACTTGCAAATACATTACCAAATAGAGATAAGCTATAATAACCTTCACCATATCCACAACAAATTCCATCACCAAATGAATCAAATATTGTAAAAGTATAATCACCTGGAACTAATTCAATTTCCCAATTATAAACTGTAAAATCAATTGGAGCATCAGAAACCATTGGAACAGAAGATACAATTTCACCATTTGAATTTGTGATTTGCCATGAAGTTTCAGTTGCCCAATCATCAGTCATAATCTCGATACCAAGCAACATTACAGATCCTGGTTGATTCCAACTTAATTCAATAAATCCATTCCCAGCATTTGTTGATAATCCAACAGGTGCACCAAGTTCCCACATTGCACAGGCTTCATTTGATGGTAATGATTCTCCCGATGGATAAGTAGCAGTAACAATATAACAATATTCAACATCATGTTCAGCAGTGTCATCAAAAAATTCAGCTGAATTTGAATTTGCAATTAAACTTCCATTTCTAATAATATTATACTCAATTGCACCGGCACCACCAACCCAACTTAAATGAACACTACCTGCTTCCCCTATTGCAACTAAACTCGTTGGTGCCACTCCTGTTATTGGAGTTGAACAAGTTTCATTTGATGCTTCTGAATCTCCTTCATCATAAACAGCAAAAACAGTATAACAATATTCTAAATTATTTTCTAACTCTGTATCTGTATAAGTTAAAATATCAGCCTCTGTATTGCCTACATCTTGACCATCTCGATTAATTCGATAACCCAATAATGAACGATTCATTAATGATGTATTTTCAGTTGAAGCATTCCAAACTTCACTACTATTTTCAATATTTAATTTATGTAATTCATAAGCTTGATTTTCTCTAAATGAATCAATTAATTGCTGATTAAACCCTTCACCTATCATTGGTGGTTGATTAACTAAATTTGATTGTGTAATATTTAATTCATAATTTCCAACACCACCATTAAATCCATCAACGACAATAAAATATTCTCCTGGTTCTAAAAATATTCCATTAATAGTAGATTGTAAGAAATCAAATTCACATGTTGCATCATCAATATAATGCCCCGTTGTTGTTTCTATACATTCAAAATCAGCTGTAAAAATTTCTAATTTAGTATCATAATCAGTCAGTGCACTGCAAAGTGTTACATCAATTGTTGTTGGAGTAGATACATTAAATAAATAGGATTGATCAGCACCTTGCGAACCTTGAACAAGCCAATCATCTGTTGCATCAACATTTGAGCCAATATGATAATAGGGTAGATTTCCTATGCTAAAATCGGCACATCGAGATTGAGCAGTTGGCTCATCCCAATTTAATATTACTTCGCCATCTCCAGCATTCGATGTTACAGATAATGGTGAATCTAATTCCCAATGAGTACAAGCATCATTTGTTGGCATTGATTCTCCCGAAGCATATAATGCAGTAACATAATAACAATAATCTTGATATACAGTAGAAGAATTGTCAAAATAACTATTTTCTGTAACTGATGTTAAAAATTCATTATCTCTATAGATTCGATATTCAATTACTAAATTAGATCCTGCATCCCAACCTAAATCAATTCCACCATTTGTTCCTAAGGCATATAAATTTTCAGGAGCAATTCCTGTAATTGGCGTTGAACATGATAAATTAGAATGTCCTGATTCACCTTCTTCATATAATGCAGTAATAGAATAACAATATTCAATATTATTTGTTAGACCAGTATCATCGTATTCAAATACATCAGCATTTACAGATGCAATAAATTCATTTTCTCTATAAATATTATAATTAGTGATATTTCGAGAGGAATTATTACCATTCATTGCAATATTCCACTCATTATATTCAATATTTTCACCCGATTTTCTTATTTCATGAGCAATATTATCTCTAATTGATGGTGGAGAAATTGGTTCAGAAAATGTAGAAGGTGTAATATTAATTTCATAATT
>JACKQG010000275.1_pt1 | contig 75517 bp, 75 predicted proteins | sample 8237621 | NCBI WGS metagenome assembly JACKQG01 (sample SAMN15677084, study PRJNA649215) | marine metagenome | biome: marine; feature: Black Sea; material: saline water; isolation source: suspended particulate matter (SPM) from the Black Sea western gyre | collected 2013-06-09/2013-06-10 | depth...
GACGCCGGTAGCTCAATTGGCAGAGCAGCGGATTCCAAATCCGCAGGTTGAGTGTTCGAGTCACTCCCGGCGTGTTTGGTTAGAAACACAGAAACATGAGAACAACATGAGCACAACAATTTACAAACAAGGTCAGGGATACTGGGTGCGATTGATGTCCGCCATCGGTTTTGGCCTTTTGGTCATGATGGGTGTGATTTGGATTTGGGACCAACTCAGTGGCGTACAAATAGCAGACCTAGAATCTGTGTATGTGCAGGGTGGCTTTTCTGTCATCATCGTTGTTATTTGCGGCATAATTGGGTTTCATTTAATAGGAAGAAAAGCGAAATTCGTTGATTTTATGATTGCAACAGAGGGCGAAATGAGAAAGGTGAATTGGTCAACAAAACGAGAAATCGTTGGTTCGACCATCCTTGTAATTATGCTCACGCTCTTTATTGCTGTTTTCTGCCAAATTGCAGATTTGGCATTTTCAGCGTTTTTCCAATGGGCAGGTGTGTTGCAATCATCTTAAAAGTGCAAGGGATCACGATGACAGATACAGAACAAAACATAGAATCAACCCCAACTCCAGAAGTGGCTTGCGAGACTCCAGAAGTTACAGATGATGTTGTAGCAGAAACTGCACCAGTTGAAGTTACAGAAGAGATTCCTGCAAGTGAAGAACCACGCACACAAGAGGGCATGAATTGGTTTGTGCTTCGTGTCGCTTCAAACAAAGAAGACTTCGTTCGAAATGCACTTGACAAGAAAGTGCAAATAGAAGGGGTACAGCATCTAGTTGGGCGGATTATGGTTCCGACCGAGAAAACAAAAACGCTGACAAAAACAGGCAAAACAAAAATTACTGAAACGAAGTTGTATCCAGGATATATCTTTGTAGAAATGAGACTTGTTGATGCTCGAATTTCTCAAGATGTCTTTTTCTTGATTAAAGAAACAACAGGAGTAGGAGACTTTGTGGGCACTGCAGGTAAGCCAACCCCAATGTCTACAGACGAAGTTGACAAAATGTTGTTCGACTCGCAAGCGCCCGAAGAGGTTACAGAAGTCAAACTTGAGTTTGCCAAGGGCGATCATGTGAATGTAAAAGATGGTCCATTCATGGGCTACGAAGGTACTGTTGATGATATTTTCCCAGAGAAGGGTGTCGTTCGAGTACTCGCAACGGTCTTTGGTCGTCAAACACAAATCGATATTGAATACTGGATGATCGAAAAAGCTGAATAACGAATTGGACTGGCACAAGTGTTGCAAAGCAACACTCAGATGCCTTTCCCATACTGTAGATGCAAGAAACGACAGTCCCGGAAAAGGGGACAGTCCCTATTTGACGCAAAACAAGCTCTAGTACAAAAGTGCTATTTTCGTTGAATGACTTTTCACGTCCACAGTTTATGGACAGTCCCGGAAAAGGGGACAGTCCCTATTTGACGCAAAACAAACTCTAGTACAAAAGTGCTATTTTCGTTGAATGACTTTTCACGTCCATAGTTTATGGACAGTCCCGGAAAAGGGGACAGTCCCTATTTGACGAAAAACAAGCTCTAGTACAAAAGTGCTATTTTCGTTGAATGACTTTTCACGTCCACAGTTTATGGACAGTCCCGGAAAAGGGGACAGTCCCTATTTGACGCAAAACAAACTCTAGTACAAAAGTGCTATTTTCGTTGAATGACTTTTCACGTCCATAGTTTATGGACAGTCCCGGAAAAGGGGACAGTCCCTATTTGACGAAAAACAAGCTCTAGTACAAAAGTGCTATTTTCGTTGAATGAATATTTGCGTCAACCGTTTGGGGACAGTCCCATTTTTGGTATCGTGCACACATGGAAACAGGAACAATTTCACTTGAAGATGCGGCGAAAACATTTTTTGAAGATTACGCAAAACTTCGGGCTGAAATTGCAAAAGCAGTTGTTGGGCACGATGAAATAGTTGAAGGCGTTTTAATATGTCTATTTGCTGGTGGACACGCACTTCTAGAGGGAGTGCCTGGTCTTGGCAAAACATTGTTGATTAGAACGTTGAGTGAAGCTCTACACCTACAATTTGCTCGAATACAATTTACGCCAGACTTAATGCCGGCTGATATTACTGGCACAACCGTTGTTGTGGAGACAGACGGCGCTCGAGATTTTGAGTTCCGCAGGGGACCACTCTTTGCACAAATGGTTCTTGCGGATGAAATCAATCGAGCAACCCCAAAAACACAGTCAGCGTTGCTTGAAGCAATGCAAGAGCGAACAGTCACTGTTGGTGGAGAAACACACCAACTTGAAAAACCATTCTTTGTGATGGCGACCCAGAACCCGATTGAACAAGAGGGAACCTACCCACTTCCAGAAGCACAACTTGATAGATTTTTCTTCAAACTACATGTTGGATATTCCGGGCGTGAAGAGTTGATGGAAATTATAGATCGTACGACAAGCGGAATTTCTGCAGACGTACAGCGTGTGCTTGATACACACACAATTCTTTCATATCAACAAACAGTACGTGAAGTTAGTATTTCTAATGATGTGCAAGACTATGCTGTGCGAATTGTGTTGGCGACGCACCCTGACGAGACAATTGCTACTCCAAAAGTAAAAACATTTTTCAGATTTGGCGCATCTCCACGAGCAGCCCAAACACTAGTTCTTGGAGCGAAGGTTCGTGCGTTGCTTGCAGGTCGCACAAAAGTACACACAGATGATATTAAAGACGTCGCACTTCCCGCACTTCGTCACCGTTGCATTTTGAATTTTGAAGCAGATGCAGAGGGAATTTCTTGCGATGATATTTTGGCAAACCTAATCGAAACATTGCCAGTTTCAATAACTTGAGAGACTTTTTATGATTGATATTGCAATAGTTGCATGTTTGATGTTATCGCAGTCGAGCGAAGAAGCTCAAACATTTGATACAAAACTCGATTTTTATTATTTCAATCAGTTTGAATCTTCTGTTACAACTGGTGGCAATGTTGAGGTTTCTTCTAGTGGAACGTCGCTTCGATTAGATTCACAAGTTACAAACGATGATAATCTTTTGTTTGATTTTCAATTTCAGAAAACAGATTGGAATTTTGGTGGAACAACAGGATTAGGTGGAGATGATCCATGGGGAACAGTGAATACGATTGAATTTGTTGTTCAATGGACACACAAATACACTGATAAATCGCAGTGGTTTGCTGCGGGGTTCGTCCGGGCAAGTTATGAAGATAGTGCTTCAACTGATACAAAGGCAGGTGGTTCTTTTGGCCTTATTCATTCTTTTTCATCAGACCTCACCCTTGGGCTTGGCGTTGGTGTTATTGGCGAAGTTCAGGCAGATCCACTCGTGTTCCCGTTATTTGTCGTTGAGTGGAAACTTACTGACACGCTACGGATTAGGAGTGCAATGGCTGCTAGATTTGCGGGCAGGAGGGGTCTTGAACTCGTTTGGACTCCCCAAGATTCTTGGACGTATGGAGTTGGTTTATCTTATGAGTACAACAGATTCAAATTGGACGACAGTGGGATTGCTCCAAACGGTGCGGGTGAAACAACCTCATATCCACTAATTTTGAGGGCAACGCACAAAGCATCTTCAAGCTGTGACATTACATTTTTGGGAGGCATTGTTTTTGGTGGGAACCTCGAGGTAACAGATCAATCACGGCAACTTATTCGATCAACAGATTATGAAAATTCCGGTGTGATTGGTATTTTTGGTCAATTGCGGTTTTGAATGGTGTAGTGTTATGAAATAACAAAACGGCCTTTTTGTGGGGTTCGGGGGTTCTGGGGTTTTTGGGTTTTTGGGTTCGTGGTTCATTGTGTAGCTAAAAATCGGGGAATCGCTCAATGTTATTCCAATCAGAAAGATCAACGACAATAGGTGTGGGGTGTATTTTCCATGGCACGCATGGGAGTGGACCTGTTTCGACTTTTTTGGAATCGCCATGAGTTCTCGCGACCGCGAAGGAAAGACTATCTTGTTCTGTCCAAGAATTTGGTAGTTCGATTCGAACGGACCAGTTGTGTTCTTTAATAACTTTTGAAACAGTCATTCCATTTGGAACGCGTTCCTGAGCAGGTGAGATAGTGGCAATTGTGTTTGTGTCAGGATGTAGTATTGAAACGGTTTCGATTCCACGAAGTTGTTCAATTGTCGAAATAGTTTCAGGTAGGTTACAGTTGTTGGAATTACCCTTGCAACTAATAAATAATTCCCACACACCGAGTATTTTTCTCAGTTGCACAGTTGTAGCATTATCCTTGTCAACCACAATTGGTTTTCCAAGCTGTAGGCTTTGAAGATTCCATAGAGGGTGTAAAACTTGAAACTGAATGCTTGGTGGAGTGATTGAAATGGCTGGTGGGACAATAGGAAGAGAGTATGACTGTTTGCCTATTTGAAGGTTGAGCCACTGTAATTGAGATTCAACAGTTACTGGTCCGAATATTGAAAGATCAACAAGTGGTGGTCGTGTTGCATGTGCTCGAAATGTGTGCGAAGCTGCAACCTCAACCGCAATGGGAATATCGCCTTCATCTTGCCATTTAATTGATGCAACAACAGGTTCAAGAGTAGGGTTAGCGATTGCTATTGTTATATTTTCTCCATACACCTGTTCAAGCCACTGAACATATGGTCTTTGGTCTTCAACCCAACGCAAAGCCCTTGTTGCAAGTTGCCTTGATGTTGTGGTCATATCGAGCATGATTGATAATAAACGCCGAAGTGAGTCTGGATTAACTACCCAGCAAGCGTATAAGTATTCAGCATCGTATGCGGTGTTAGTCAGCAAATCTCTGCAAGCCGCTGCAACACCTCTGCTACTGCGAGCAAGCCGATTGAAACCGAGACGCCATAACTGCGATTCCCTTAAAGCAACTAGTCTTTCGACTTCGCTTAAGTTTGGTGGTTCTGGAGTAATTGCGTCTAAACGTGATGCAAGAAGTGTCCACCGCCAATATTCAAGAGGATTCCATTCAGGAAGATTGTATGGTGATTCAGCACGAAGTTCAGTTTTCTTTCTGTAACTTGAAAGATTAATGTTGGGTAGCGATGGTGGCAAGTTAATCCACTTTGGCATGAGAGTCATACCACCGAATTTTATGGTTCCATATCCTTCTTCAGGAAGTTCGACAAGAAGTACTGGTCCGGTGGAGTTATCTTTTGGATTGATTAAGAGCGAATCATCATTGTGAGTTACTGGGCGAACAGTAAATGGGTTACTTGTCCACAAAGAAGTATTTGGATTGGCTTCTATCCACCCCACAACACCAGTTCGATGTACTCCACCCTCAAAAACAACATCAATTTCAAATGGCCAATGTTTTCCATTTGATTCTGTAATAAGTTGGACCATGAGTACGCCCCCTCTTGGTGCAAGAGGGCTTGTTTGTTTTGATTCTATGCTTTCAATTGGAACAGCAAAGACGCTTTGAGTAGCGATGGATAAAATAAACGCCAGTAAAAATTTCATGGAGTAGTTGCAGTTTTGCTACGAACTTTTTGAATAATTGCGATTGTTTCAGCAATTGCAAGTTCAAGATTATCATTAACAATGAAATATTCGTATGCGCCACTCTCTTTTGCCAATTTAATTTCGCTTTTTGCTTCTCGAAACCTTCGTTCGATTGAATCAACGTCATCTCTTCCCCTTGTTTTAAGTCGATGAAGCAATTCATCTTCATTTGGAGGAAGGATGAAAATCCTGACAGACTCAGGCATATTGGTCTGAATTTGAATTCCACCTTGAACATCGATATCGAGCAACATAATTCTTCCACTAGAGAGAACTTCTGCTACAGATTTCTTTAGCGTGCCATATTGATGACACCCAAAGACCTCGGCATGTTCTAAAAACTCGCCGTTTTTGATTTTTGTGTTGAATTCTTCGGGGGTGATAAAGAAGTAATCTTGCCCATCGATTTCGGAAGAACTTTGTGGACGAGTCGTTGCCGAGACGCTAAACACCGCATCGAATGCATCTCGAACCTTGTGCACGATGGTTGTTTTTCCGACCCCAGAGGGTCCTGAAATAACAACCAGTATTCCTTGTTCTTGCTCGGGCATTTGATAATTGTATCGCATATCAATCTTGGGTCTGACCCAAGGTCAGGCATGGGGTCTTAGCAGTGGCCAGACCCCCATAGGTGTTGTAGTGGTACAATAGTCGGAATGTCCCTACCCAGAATCGCTATTGTTGGCAGACCTAATGTTGGAAAGTCAAGCCTGTTAAACCGGCTCGCTCGGCGTAGGGTGTCAATTGTCGACCCAACTCCAGGTGTGACTCGAGACCGAGTGAGCGTTGTTTTAGAGATTGACCCACCATCAAAAACTTCGAAGGGAACAGAATCTAGACTAGCCGAGATTCACGATACGGGCGGGTGGGGAGTCTATGTTGTCGAAGGAGAGCACATTGATGACGCCGGGAAGGATTTGCGAGATCTTACATCCGACATCGAATTCCAAATCAAGGAAGCGATGAACACTTCGGATCTAATAATCTACATCATTGATGCGCAAATCGGCATCACTCCTCTTGATGAGACGGTGGCAGAAATGTTACGTCGATCAGGTGCAGGTGATCGGATTCTTGTTGTTGCAAGTAAAGTAGATTCACGAGCATGGGAACCACACGGCCACGAAGCAGCTGCTCTTGGTCTCGGCGAAGCAATTTGCGTTTCATCTACAAGTGGACACGGAATAAAGTTTCTTACAGATCGAATTTGGGAACGTCTCGAAGGTGTGACGGGTCACCGTGACGAAAACCCCGATATGAAACTCGCAATAATTGGGAAGCGCAATGCTGGAAAGTCATCTCTGACAAATGCACTAGCAGGTGAAAATCGTGTAATTGTTTCAGAAATTGCCGGAACAACCCGAGATTCAATAGATGTTAAGTTTAAGATTGAAGGAAAATCATTTACAGCAATTGATACTGCGGGAGTTCGCAAACAAAAAAGTTTTGCTGATGATATTGAATATTACGCGTATCGAAGAATGCTCCAATCGATACGGCGTGCCGATGTCACAATGCTGCTTATTGATGCAACCGACAGAATTTCTCAGGTAGACAAAAAACTTGCAATGGAATTACAGAGGCAGTTTAAGCCGACTGTGATTGTTGTCAATAAATGGGATCTTGTGGACGAGTCGATTTCTCCAGAGGATTATCTGGAGTACATCACGAAAGAATTAAGGGGTCTAGATTTTGCTCCAATTGTCTTTGTTAGCGCGGTTGAAAGTAATGGAATCAACGACGCAGTATCGATGGCATTTAACTTGAAGGAACAGTCTGAACACCGCGAGACAACAGGAAAATTGAACGCAGTCGTGAAATCAATTTTGAAAGATCGCGGTCCTTCGTCACGACTCGGTACGATTGCTAAATTATTGTATGTTTCTCAAATTGCAACAAAACCACCAACAATTGCAATGGTAGTTAATGAGCCATCAATGTTTGAGGGACAATACGAGCGATATCTCATGAATCGCTTGCGAGAAGAACTACCATTTAGTGAAATACCTATTCGACTTTTATTTACAAAGAGACGACGAAAATCACTTCATGATCTCAAGCACGGGGAAAAAGAAGATACAATCTCAGAACTAACGCGTACAAACCCCTCTATTGGTCAGGCGAAAGAGGGAGCCGAAACCCAACCTGACGACATAAAAATAGTTGATGACTCCACCCAATAATAGGGTGATTGTCATTCGTGCCGCGATAGAAGTAAAGTTATGCAAATAGTTCCGCTCCCAGTCTTTGAAGAAGACGCAGATCCATCAAAACGAGACTCACTTACGCTTGAGGAACAACTCGAGCAGATAGAAGAACCAGAAACTTTGGTTGTACGTTTTGGATCTCTCCAACTGATAGGTGAATACAAACAGGCTGGCGGAATTAAAGCTGGGTGTGGCTCAAAACTTGTTGCACGCACACATAGGGGTACGGAATTGGTTGATTTATTAACAACTACCTGTTCAAACTCGGGATGTTCAAAATCGATTAGTCGTTCAGAAATGTTAGAGTATATTGAAGATTCTGGAGGCAAAAACTTTCCTTTCCACACAAACGGTCGAGTAATCCGAATTGCAACAAGTGATGATCTTGGGCGAATGAACGAGTTGAAAAGCCGTATCTCAGAGCAACTAAAAAACGCAAGAAAACTTGTTGAAGAACATCGGCTAGCAATGAAAATTGTGGAGGTTGAGCCGATTCTTGGAGAAGAATTGTTAACCTTCTATTTTATCAGTGAAGACAAAGTAGATTTTCGAAAACTTGTTTCTGAATTGGCATCAAAATATTCCACAAGAATTGAGATGCGTCAAGTTGGATCTCGTGACGAGGCGAGGTTGGTCGCAGATTACGAACGTTGTGGTCAGCATTGTTGTTGCAAAAGTTTTTTAAAGGTTCTGTCGCCAGTTTCAATGCGTGCAGCAAAGCAACAAAAACAAACACTCGATCCTAAAAAAATCTCTGGTCGTTGTGGTCGATTAATGTGTTGTTTGAGGTATGAAGATCAAACATATCGCGAACTTAAAAAGAATCTTCCTCACAAAAAGACGCGAGTTGGTACTCCAGAAGGTCCTGCAATTGTTCAGGACGGTAAAATTCTGACACAACTTGTATTAGTAGAACTTGAACACGATAAACGTCGAGTTGCATTTCCTATTGAAGAATTAAGCGATCCAGAAACATGCCCAAGACCGTGGGAAGTTAAAGAAATAGTTGAGGAACAAAAACCAAAGGGCAAACGAAAACGTAGAAAGAAAAAGAAACCCTCACAAGAGGGAGGTTCCAAAGAAGAACCTAAGTTGGCCAACAATTCAACCAAGAAAAAGCGTCGCGGGCGCCGAAGAAGAAAAAGAAAATCCAACAAGGATTCCGATAAGAATTAAAGTATGGAACAAAAGGCAAAGAAAAAAACAAGCATCATAGAAACACTGCAGTCATTAGTTGTGGCATTTGTTTTAGCTATGGTCTTTCGCGGCTTTGTTGTTGAGGGTTTTGTAATACCAACTGGTTCTATGGCTCCAACACTTCTTGGCCAACATTTTTTAAAACACAGTGACCAGACGGGTCAAGATTTTACTGTAGGTTTTGATCAAGGGATTTCGGTTTCTCCAGAACGTTCTACCGATCCTTTGCTTGGGAGAAATGTACCTCTTTCAATGGCAGAAGCAAAGAAACTAGAGCCAAGGCGTGGGGACAGAGTGTTAGTGCTCAAAACCTTGTATCCTTTTTTTGAACCAGAACGATTTGATGTGGTTGTGTTTAAGAACCCAACAGACACCCAAGGGACGACTTCAAATTACATTAAACGGTTAATAGGTCTCCCTAATGAAACACTTTGGATTGCAGACGGCGATATTTTTGTAAGGCAAGACAGCGTGCCTGATTCAGAGTTTGAGATTCAGAGAAAACCAGAACATATTCAGCAATCGTTATGGAGAACAATTTCTGATAGCGATGCTATACCCACAGATACACTTGCGCTATCGCGGCCATGGCGCGGATCACCATGGCGTGGTAGTCCAGATGGAGCGTGGAAACTCAATGATCGTACTTTGGTTTGTACAACCGCATCCCCTTCAACTCTTACTTGGGACCACAATCTGATTCTCATTGATGATTGGCTTCCATATAACATGTTAAATTCTAATCGGCGCAACCAACCTTTATCAGATGTCCGTGTATCTGCGACACTAACTCCTGAAAAGGAAACCCTCAATGCAAGTTTTTCACTTGAAGCAGTACAACACCGTTTTGTTTGGATGATTTCTTCTGGTCAAGCAGTTCTTTCAATGTCAACTCTTGATGGCGATGTCGTCAAAAAGGTAGAAGTTGATGTCGATGTGTTTCCTAAAATAGTTTCAGGTATAAGTAAGCCCATTCGTTTAGAGTGCTGGCACGTTGACCAAATGATGGTGCTCTATCTCAACGGAGCAAGGGTTGCAGAGTTGTTGTATGATTTTTTACCCGAAGAAAGAATACGCTTCGCATCTAATGCGGACCCATCGGTTCCTATTGAAGAAATTGCAGGAAGTGGTGGGAAACCACCATCTCTGCAGTGGCAATTCGATGGTTCTCCATTGACTATTACAAAACTTCAAGTTGGTCACGACTTGTATTACAACTATAATCACAGGGGCTTGACAGAACGAGCAACGAAGAATCCCACAAAAAAGGGTAACGAAGAATTGGTTCGGTATGGATCTCCAGCATTTGGAACCCATCCAGATAAATTGGCTGTTTTAACGGATGATCAGTTTATGATGGCTGGTGATAACAGTACACACTCGCTAGATGGTCGTCTCTGGGGCAATCCTGATGAATTTGTTGCAGCTCAGATAGATGATTCACCGTTCATTGTTCACCGAGACCTGCTTATAGGGAAAGCGTGGGGTGTGTATTGGCTTCCCCCTCCGATTATTCCAGAGTTTAATCGGTTCCGTTTTATCAGGTAATTCAATTACGCGGGTGTTTTACCAATCTAAGTGGAACATTCCAATCTTCTTCCCAACACTTCGTAGAGAGCGACAACCGTAGAGCCGAGGGAAGTCACATGGGATTGTTTGCATGGTTGACACGACGAATTTCACCTCAACCCATCGCTGTTCATTATGGAAGCGATGTTGTACGGTTCATGCAAATAAAAAATAAAAAGAACCGTATCATCCAAGGCGCGGTTGAAGTAGCGCCAGATGATTCTGCTGGAATTTCAGAAGCATTAACTTCATTTAAAGGAAGTCGATGTGTAGTGTGCTTATCTCCAAAAGATGCACTTGTTCAACATATTCGTACAGAATTAAACGAAGAAGAGGAACATATTCGTGACCGACTTATTGAACATGATGGAAGGTGGGGAAACGCAGAAATACGTTATGTTTGCGTGAAAACAACTGGGTCAGGAATCAGCGTAGGGCAAGAATTATTATGTGTTGGTGTTGATCGAGCACTTTCTGCTCGTGTTATGAGTACGTTAGAGGCGGCAGGTGCTCGAGTTATTGCAGTCACTGTTCCAGTTTATGCTTCAATACGGGCTTTTGATTCATTGTATCGACGTGATGGCGATGAAATTATTACTTCTATGCTCATAGATATGGATGAACGAATGTCTATGGTTATGATTTCGCATGGTGCAAATTGTGTGTTTGCGCATAGTGTTAAATCGTGTACATCAAAGACAGAAGAAATGTGGGAACCAGAACAAAGAAAGGAACCCTCTCTGTTGCCTATTTCAAATTCTGAGAGGCATGAAGACGGACGTCACCTTGAAGATGACCCGATGGGGCTACGAGGTATCCATGGAGGTAGTGCAGTGGAAGAATCGAAGTTCGTAGAAGAACTTAAACGATGTTTGCGACATCATGACACGTTGTTTCCAGATAGAACAATCGACCGAATTATCTTCACAGGATATGGAGCTCTTGACACGCAAAAATGTGCATCAATTGCTTCGGAGTTTGGAATTTCTGGCTACATAGCAGATCCGTCCGCGTGGATTACTGGTGCAGCTGAAATTGCAGGCGGTCCATCTTGGACTACAACAGCAGGATTGTGTTTACGGTATGCGGAGATGGCAGCATGAAGCACCCATTTGACGATTTTTTACCACCTTCTTTGCACGCCCGTCGGGAGGCACATCGTATTGTTCGTGTCGGTGTTATATTGGTTGCAACGGTTTCTATTGCAACAGCGGTTGCCTTTGCGACAACGCTCAATGGCTGGCGAGGTTTACTAGAAAGTAGAAGTAGTGTTGCAATTCGTTGGGACGATGCAAACCAACGAATGGTTGCATTTGTAAAAGCGCAGAAAGAAATGCAAGTCGCAATGGACTCTGCAGAAGAAATAGATCGAGTCATCGATAGTGTCCCGCGTTCAATTATTCTTTTTGAATTAACGAAAGGGCTTCCAGACGATTCAAATCTAAATGATATTCGTCTTGAAACCCGTTCGAGAACAATTGAGAAAGATAAGGTAGCCCGCACACAGCAAATTACCTTGTTGGGAATCGCGCCAAACGATGCTACTATTTCTTCATACATTGAGGCGCTATCAACATCATCATATTTCACCGCTGTTTCATTGATGTATGCACAACAGGTGGGAACCACAACAAAACGTAATTTTTCAATTCATCTAGCAGTTGATCCTATGGCAACACTTGTAATGGTGGAAGAGCAATGATTAGTCAATCTCGATATCTCATGTTGGTTGGATTGCTGGTGTTGATTCCCGTTTCTGCGTGGGCAATCATTTACAGACCTATGAACAAAGCATTGAATTGTGTAGCAGAAGAAATACGCACCAGAACAACATCTTATTCACACTTTGATGAGATTAACTCTCATTATAGACAATTAAAATATCTAACTAGAACCTTAAAAGATTCAACTGCCGAAGCTTATTCACGTATTCCACAAGAACACGGTGCAGACCAATGGCTCGAATCGGCATCTGATGCAGCACTTGAATTGGACATGGTTGTCAAGTCGGTTACGACATCAGGCGAACGGGTTGAGGGAGAATTTGGTGTCCTACCAGTAGACATAAGTGTTCAAGGGACACTTGATGGCGTGTACCGTTTGTTACAACATTTTGAACGGATGGATTATATTTCAAGAATAGATCGAATGGGAATTCATCTAGTAGAAGATGATGTTGTAGAAGCCAGAATTGTAGTCCACCTGATATTTTCAATAGGCGGTAATTCATAATGCAGGCCTTCAATAGAGCAACACAAAAATATGACGCAGCAACAATTTTTATATTTGTTGCGACACTTGTTGTAATTGTTAAACTTTCCTTGATGCGAGTTTTTGTTCCCACTTCTGTAGGTGCTGAAGAAATAGGAAGCGAAATCCTTATGGAACAAATGTGCACGAGCGAGAAATTAACAGAAACTGCTTCGGAGATAGAAGAGTGGAATCAACAAGTACAGGTCCTTTCAACTAGGTTATCGAGCGACCCAGTCAAGTGGCAAAAAAAACTCGTTACGACGCATGCGTTTGGACAAAAGAACGCAGAAGAGTTTATCTCGAAAAGTAATTCACGTAGTGAATTTATATTTGCAGCGAATTATGCGGAAAACAACCTGTCCCTTCAATCAGTAATGACCGGTCGTACTACGCTGGCAAATATTAATGGGAACATATATCGAGTTGGTGACATAATCTCGATTCGTGGAGGAGAAATTATGCTTCGTATCGTTGAACTTGGGTCAACATATGCCGTTGTTCAACTTGACAAATATGATCAAGGCGGAGACACGAAGCGAACTATCTATTTAGCAGATAGCCAAAAAATGGTTGGTGGAGGATTTGAGCCATGAAATCACTAGAGACAAAAGTAAAGGCAAAAAAAAGCAGGTCGTACTCCGAAAAACTCTTAGGTCTTCTTCAGGATTGGGATTGTATAAATGAAGAAGACTTAAAATTAGTTGACAGGTTACAAAAGCAAAGCCACGGACGCTCATTATCGTTAATACTTCAAGACGTGGGAGTTGAAGAGGAACACCTACAAAAAGCAGTGGCAGAAGTTTCAGGGCTGCACTTTTCTAAACTAACAATCGAAAATGTGGCGGATGATCTGGTAACAAAACTTGGGATAGGTTGGTGCACAGAGCACGGCGTAATACCAGTTCGGTTCAAAGGAAATGCTTTTATTGCATCCTCCACAGTCGACGAACTCTTTCTGACTGATGATATACGCAACAAATTTTCAGAGTCGGTCGGACAAATGCTTTCAACACATTGCGACATTCAGGGTATTCTTGGGCAATTAGCTCAAGCAGACAAAACAGTTGAGAAAGATGATGATACTAAAGATGGGGCGGAGTTTTATGAAGAAGAAAACAGTACTTCTGTAGACTTACAAGAAGAAGCCAACCATGCAGAATCATCCCCAGTAGTAAGGATTGTTGGAGAAATGATTACTTCTGCAGTTAGAGAGGACGCTTCAGACATCCATTTCGAACCAGGGACCGATTGCTCTCACATCCGATTACGAATTGACGGCATTCTTCATGACTTTAAACAGTGTGAAAAAAATATGCACAGCGCAATTGTGAGTCGCATAAAAATTTTAGCAAACTTAGATATTGCTGAGCGTCGAATACCGCAGGATGGAAGAATTAGGGCAACAGTATTTGGACGTTCAATTGATCTTCGTGTTTCAACCGTTCCAACCCCAAAAGGCGAAAAGGTGGTGTTGCGTCTCCTTGATGACAGAAATATCCGCATAGGTCTTGATGAACTTGGTTTTTGCAAAGAATCTCTCTCAGCATGGAAACACGAAATCAGTTCTCCGCACGGAATAATTTTGGTAACAGGTCCAACGGGTTGTGGAAAAACTACAACTCTATATTCTTCCTTGCAAGAAATGGATCGTGAGAGATTGAACATTTCAACCGTTGAAGATCCGGTGGAGTACGAACTCTCTGGTATCACTCAAATTCAAGTACATGAAAAAATAGACATGACATTTTCACGTGCACTTCGAGCCTTGCTTCGGCAAGATCCAGATGTAGTTTTGTTAGGTGAAATACGCGACATGGAAACCGCAAGCGTTGCAATTCAAGCAGCGATGACAGGGCACTTAGTTTTGTCAACCTTGCACACAAACGATGCGCCAAGTTCATTAACTCGTCTTATTAATATTGGCATAGAGCCATTTCTGGTTGCATCAGCGGTGAATGGGGTTCTTGCACAGCGGCTTGCGCGTAGAGTTTGCCAAAAATGCGTGCAAATGAAGAATCCAAACAAGAGAGAATCAAAACTTCTTGAAGGATTTAACTGTGAACAAATTCCTCATGCTGTTGGCTGTTCATCCTGTCGTGGTAGTGGCTATTCTGGACGACTCGGAGTGTATGAGTTGCTCATAATGGATGACGAGCTCCGAGATTCCATTGCTGGGAATCCTACGATAACTTCGTTTAGGAAACTCGCCCTAAATCGCGGCATGCAAACCCTTCGACACGATGGTTTTGCAAAAGTTGCTGATGGCTTAACAACAGTAGACGAAATTTTGCGATTGACCGCTTAATTTCAGCAGTAGTCGGCAAATCCACAGACTCCCACCCATTACAGACACGCATATGGTATTGGGGACAGTCGGTATTGGGGACAGTCCCCAGGGGACTGTCCCCAATATCAATAGCGATAACAGCCATTGTTTTGTGGGGTCTGTCCCCAACCGTATCACATGGTGCCTGTCCCCATGTTTTCTTTGTTTACGTTTCAAAAAAAGCGATAATCTTTCTTTTTTGTGGGGACAGTCCCCTGGGGACTGTCCCCAATATCAATAGCGATAACAGCCATTGTTTTGTGGGGTCTGTCCCCCGTTGCGTGCTCTGGGGACTGTCCCCAAAACAAGACGGGAGAAATAAGTAAGACGCACCAACAAATTGCTGCGATGCCAGTTTTGCCAATGATGCCCATGACTCTACCGATGGCTGCTCCGGTTGCTGACTTTGCAAGTTCACCTGCTGGTGCAATTTCTTTGTGACTTAGTTCTCCGAGCAATGCTCCAAGAAATGCGCCAGCGATTGCCCCAATTAAAGTTCCAGCAAGTGGAATCGGAATAACAAACGTGCCAATGAAGGCGCCAATCATGCTTCCCAATATTGCGCCAACCATCCCGCGTTTTGTTCCGCCACCAGCCTTTGCACCGAGTCCAGCTGCAGCGGTCTCTATGATTTCACCACAAACTGCAAGCCCAAGGACTATGCCGATTGTTACCCAACTCCAAATCGGCGAATCACTCCATAGCGGATTACACAATGTAATGGCAAGTGCACCAGCGACCATCAACCATGTTCCAGGTAAACCCACAAGGGTAATAAGTACGCAAATTGAAGCGTAAAGGGCAAAAATCACCAGTATTACAATAGAAATCCAGTCCATCGTTTCCTTACTTGCTTATTGGGGTTCTATCTGCCATCATGTCATGCATGGTACTAGCAACAACCATTGCGTGTTCACTTGTCATTGGGTTGGTTGATGAACCCAATGCTGCCGATGCATGGAATGAACTCTTTCAAGAGATTGAAGATGTGGAGTACCCCTATGATTACGATTCTGAATGGACTGATGAAATTCAAGCTCGGTATGAAGAGTTATCCCCAGTTTTTCAGCAGATTCAAGAAATTTCAGCAATCGAACATTGTGACTGGGAACTTGATTACTCCAAAGGTCTCGATTTACTTGTTCCACACCTCTCTCAACTCCGGAATGCACAGTTACTTCTTGGTTTTTCTATGGATGGAGACATTCGCAACGGCAAAACTTCTTCTGCAATAGAACAATTGAATTCAATGCTCGATATCACCAAGCACCAAAACACCACATCATTAACGATTGGTTCACTTGTTGCAGCAAGTTCATTTTCAATGGCCTCGCAACATGAAGACTTGATTGATGCAACAAATGACCTCGCCCAACTCGACTCTATGTTGGAAAAAATAAATTCATTTGACTCCTTCGACCCATTTGGCATTCGTGCGAGTGTTGGTGAGGAGCGTAAGAACGTGTTGGACTGGTTGCAGGTGACCGAAAATCCAGATTTTTCTATAATTACTTCGGTTCTAAATCAAGCAGATGTTGATAAATCTGGATGGGACATGAAACAAGAAATTGAAAATTATTCCAAGACGATGAAAAAAATGGAAGTAATCTTCCAAATGCCGAACAAAGAAGAAGCGATGAAAGCGACAGTTGCGTTGGAGCAAGAAACGAAAGAACTTGGAAATTTGACTGAACTTCTTTCTTTTTCAGCGAGTCCACTTCTTGACACGGCATTTACTGTAACGAGTAACGTGGAAGTTTTTAAAGCGTTGCTTGAGCAAAGAATCGAGATGCTTCGTAATCCCAATTCAGCAACATATTTTTTGAAAGCAGTCAAAGTGTACAACGAACTTGACCCTGAAGAACGGGTCAAAGCACTAACAGAAGGTGACTGGTCAGTTCTGAATGTGCCAGTCGAGCTACTCAGTAGAGCGGTTGAAATGGAGCCAGCAAAAATTACACTTGCAGAAACTCCAGCCACACCACTTTGGATTCCTTCGCTTCTTTCTCTAACATTGGACATGCTTGGGCATGGCAATATCGAAGACATGGCTCTTGCCCTGCAAGTGGCAGGGCACATGAGTCAACAAGATAGGATTGCATCCTCTCTTGCCGCAGCATGTATTGTGCGAACAGTGGTGGATTCTTTACCAGATCAAATGATAACCCAAGAGCGAGAGCAGCTTTTAAAATCGACACGTAGTATCCCAACTGCTGACGCGTTTATGGTTCTTGCATCAGCAGAAAGTGATACAAGACGGCTCGCCAAGTTTTTATGTATTGAAAAACCGTGGAATCCTTCAATAGGATACGTCATGGCAGAGACAATGAAGTTGCGGGAAGACGAGGGAGTGTGCGATGCATGGGGTCTTTTTGTTGACAGGATGGGCGTTCCAGAAAACCCGTTTGATAACAATTGGAAACTCAAACAATTCAACACCAATTTGCAAGAGGCAAAGACATTGCCATTGCTTTTGAGAAAAAAACTTAGTCGCCCCAAAGGGCGGTAATAGAATCGTTCACCGCTTCGCCAAGGTTGGCTAGTGCAAGGTTCAAATTCCACTCTTGAGTTTCTCTGTTCCCAGTCGTGTTTGATATTGAACGAATCTCAATAGCTGGCGCACTTACTCTATGTGCAGCATGTACAACAGCCGCACCCTCCATTGCTTCGCAGATTGCACCAGTGCGTGAAGCAACAAGCGTCGCCTGCGCATCACTGCCACTACACGTCGCAACGGTCGCAATCGTGCCAACACTACCAAGTGGAGAAAGCCGTTCAAGCATCCATGTATCAACAGGTACTTCGTTACCTTCAAAATTACCAAGCGAAAAACCCATTTGTTCCATATCTTGGAAACCAGATGGAGTCATCAACCCTTCTTCTGCATACACACATGAATCTGCAACGACGACATCGCCTAACGACAGTTTGCTTTCTGGAAGAGCGCCTGCAACCCCAGCATTAATCACCCACTTGAATGGACCATCCGAAAGAATAGCCGCGGTGGTTGCCGCTGCAGCGTTTGTTCGCCCAATTCCACCAGCGACAACAAAAGTTCCTTGTGGTCTTCCAATCACGTCGGACTCTGCTTGGACAGCAGTTACGATAAGAATTCTGCGTGCCATTACGAAGTAAGGTGTGAAAGAAGATGATCAATCGGTATGTCAACTTGCTCGCCACTTTTCATATCTTTGACTGCAAACATGTTTTGTTCAAGTTCTTTCCCGAGAATAACAGCAAATGCAGCTTGGGTCTTTGCAGCTTCGGTGAGTAACTTGCCAACATTGCGGGTTGTTTTGTAGGACCGTCGAGCGTGCAATCCATTTTCTCTCAACATTGCAATTGTCGAAGAAAGTACTTCATCACCTTCATCACACGCGCTCACAACAAAGACGTCTGGAGTTGGCATGTAGTGCGCTCCATCTTTAAGTAGCCCCTTATCCTTCAGAACAAGTGAGAGCACAACATCGCCCATACCAAATCCAACTGCTGGAACGGAAGGCCCACCAAACATTTCAATTAAATTATCATACCTGCCACCACCAGCTATAGCGCGTTCAGCACCAGAGCGTTCGTGTATTTCAAAAACGATGCCGGTGTAGTAAGCAATCCCACGAACGATATTAAAGTCGAATGTACACCACTCCTGAATACCCCACGCGACGAGTTCTTCTTGTAATGAGGTTAACTCTTCATGTTCAATTGAAACATCGCAGTCAAATTGTGTAAACGATTTGGTTTCGAACCCATGTTCTTTTGTTTTTTCTTCGAAAACCTCCGCAGACATTTTTTCACGTTTATCAAGAAGCGTAAGAGCAACTTGAAGTTTATCTTTTGGAATGCCGCTATTGAGTAGCATTTTTGTTACAACATCGCGGTGACTAATGCGAACAACTACATCCTTGTGAGTTAAACCCAGAGTAGCAAGCGCTTGAATTGCAGTGGCAATTACCTCCGAATCAGCAGATGGATTGTCGATGCCAAGCAAATCCACATTCCACTGTTTAAATTCACGGAGTCTACCGCGTTGTGGTCTCTCTGCTCGAAAGTGACCCGGTATGCCAAACCACTTTGTCGGTAAAGGTAGCGAACGACCTTTTGCAGCAGCCATACGTGCGAGGGTCGGTGTAAACTCTGGACGCAGAGCGTAATCAACATCACCACCAGAACGTTTGAAACTAAAAAGATCGTTGACAATCCCTTCGCCACTTTTTACCGTGTATAAATCAAGGTGTTCAAAAGTCGGACCTTCAATTTCATCAAAACCAGCATCTATAGAAGCGTCTCGCCAAGCGGTTTCAATGTGACGAAGTACAGCAAGGTCTGGTGGAAAGAAGTCTCGTGTACCTTTTGGTGCTTGGTGTGTCACTGTTTACCACTCGGGTCCGCCACTGTAGCGACCAAAGACATCGCCCATGGCTTGAACCATTTCACCAAGTGTACAACGTGAGAGAGATGCTTCGATCAAACTGCTCATAACGTTTTCATCATTACGTGCGGCTTCTCTAATTGCGTCAAGTGCGGACATTGCTTTGTCTTCATCTCGCGATTTTAAGAATGCATCAAGTCGCTCACATTGATTTGTTTCAACGGAGTGAGGAATCTGTAGGAGTTCTACTTGAGCTTCCTCGTTGCCATCAGGGTACGCGTTAACACCAACAATAACTCGGTCGCCTGCTTCCATTTCCTGACCAAAACGGTATGAAGCTTCGGCTATTGACCGTCTGAAATAACCTTTGTGAATACCTTGAACAACTCCACCCAAATCATCTATTTCTTCGATGATGGAGTTGGCATCACTTTCCATTTGATCAGTAAGTGATTCGACAAAGTAACTTCCAGCGAGTGGATCGACCGTTCGATGTACTCCAGTTTCATGTGCTAGTACTTGTTGTGTTCGAAGTGCAACACGAACAGCAGTTTCGGTTGGAAGCCCAAGTGTTTCGTCCATCGAGTCCGTGTGTAAACTTTGGCAACCACCCAGAACGCCAGCCATCGCTTGGTATGCAACACGCACGATATTGTTCAGTGGTTGTTGCTCAGTGAGAGAACATCCAGCCGTTTGGACATGAGTTCGCAATAACCAAGATCGTTCATTTTTTGCACCGAAGCGATCCCTCATTGCGTGAGCCCAAATTCTTCGAGCAGCGCGGAGTTTACAAATTTCTTCGAAGAACTCATTGTGGCTGTTGAAGAAGAATGAGAGTCGCGGGGCAAACGAGTCTACATCTAGACCACGTTCTATGCATGCCTCGACATATTCCATTCCATCACGAAGTGTGAATGCGAGTTCTTGAGTAGCCGTTGAGCCGGCTTCCCGGATGTGGTATCCACTGATGGAAACACTGTTCCACCGTTTGGTGTTGTTGGTAGCAAATTCAATTGTGTCTACAACGAGTTTGACGGATGCTTCTGGTGGGTAAATAAATTCGTTTTGAGAGTGGAATTCTTTAAGAATGTCGTTCTGCAACGTGCCACCTAGAGAGTTCCAATCTATATCGCGTTCTTTTGCCATCGCGAGGTACATCGCCCAAATTACACAAGCTGGGCCGTTGATAGTTTGGCTAACAGTGACCTCTCCGATTGGAATGTCTGCATACAAACGGTGCATATCATCGATGGTGTCGATGGCAACCCCACAGCGACCCACTTCACCAACCGAAAGAGGGTCATTACTGTCTCTCCCCATCAATGTTGGAAGGTCGAAAGCTGTAGAAAGACCGGTATTCGTTTTTCCACCCTTAGCATTTGCAAGGAGATATTTGAAACGAGCATTCGTATCATCTGCGGACCCAAAGCCGGCGAATTGCCGCATTGTCCACAATCGAGAGCGGTACATTGATTCATGGACGCCTCGGGTGTAGGGAAACTGGCCAGGAAGACCGATATTTGGGTCTATTTCACCGTTTTTTGGATTGTAAAGTGGGTTGATTACATATCCCGAAAGCGATACGGCATCTGCATCGTGTTGTTGGGCTGTGGCCATCATGCCATTATAGCCATTCTTCCTCTGAGGTAACCTCTGCGTCTTCCTCTGAGGTAACCTCTGTGTCTACCTCTGAGGTAACCTCTGTGTCTACCTCTGAGGTAACCTCTGCGTCTACCTCTGAGGTAACCTCTGCGTCTACCTCTGAGGTAACCTCTGTGTCTACCTCTGAGGTAATAATATTGTCGTTAATGGTCGTAGCCGTTAACTGGATCCGATGTGTCGAACTCGCCGCCCTCACTCGTCCACCAATCTGGTTGGTCATTGACCTCATCAACTCTAAGTGGGCGATCGCTTATGGGGTTAGAGTATTCGCCAGAATCTCTCAATGTGATGTCAATTCTTCTCGACCACCCATTTGGGACGGTCATCGAGTTGGATAGTGGGCCATACCCAACACCGCTTGGAAATACTTCCCACATCATTAAATCTGGGGTTAAAACGTTGTTATCACCCGAATCCTTAATAAAATCGATTACAAGTTTTTTCCCTACTGGAATTTCCATCACAAAAATTCGCTCGCCACTGCGAGTGTCGATGATTGTTACAGTTTTTGGAGATTCCTCAGTTGATTGCCAAGTAGCAGCACTGTCTGGACCATTAAAAAACGGGTTTCCGCCCGGAACGTACATTTGACACCCGCTGATTGTGACAGAAATGCCGAAGAATAACATGAGTGTTCGATGGAGCATAGGTGCTATTACATCGGCAATTCGCTTTGGGGAGGTACAATGTACATCTATGGATATTCGAGTTGGACATGGTTTTGATTCACACCGCCTAACCTCACCAGAGGGGGGTGGCAGGCAGATGTGTATTGGGGGAGTCAAAATCGATTGCCAAGTTGGACCCATTGCTCACAGTGATGGGGATGCTGTAACGCATGCCGTGACAGATGCAATTCTTGCAGCATCTGGCCAGCCAGATTTGGGAACTCTTTTTCCAAACAATGCCCCTGAAAACGAATGTAGAGACTCAATGGAGTTTCTTGTCGAATCGGTTACTCGAGCAAGCGAACAGGGTTGGGCAATTTGTAATATAGATATCACCGTGCTTTGTGATGCGTGCAAAATTGTTACGCACAAAGAACAAATATGTAATTCACTTCAAAAACACATTGGCGCACCAGTGAACATTAAAGGAAAAACCTTTGAGGGTACTGCTGATATTGAAGTAATAGAAGTGCACGCTGTAGCGTTAGTGCAAAGAGGAATTCACGAATGAATAATTTACTTTGGCAAGAAGCGGCTGCATTCGCCTCAAATGCTCACAAGCATCAAGTTCGGAACGATGGACGTCCATATGTATCACATTGCTTCCGAGTGGCTATGACAATAAGTCTTATTTTTGGGTTTGATGATGCTGAAGTTTTGGCGGGTGCACTATTGCACGACACCATAGAAGATTGCGAAGTTGATTATGATGAAATACTAGAACTGTTTGGCCGCAACGTTGCAAACTATGTTGCAGTGATGACAAAAGACAAGCGTCTAGAAGAACCAATTCGAGAGGTCTCATACGACAGGCAACTTGCTGAAGGTCCTTGGAAAGGTCGACTCATTAAACTTGCAGATGTATATGACAATTACAGTGACTCACCAAAAGAAAAGCGAGCGACTTACGTAGAGAAGGTCTCGCGAATACTTGAATTAACAAAAAATGATCCACAACTTCAGGATGCATACGCAAAACTTCAAGAACTCCTACAGGAGAGTGCGGCATGTTAGTGCAATTTGCTATTGGTTTCTTAATTGCAGCATTAACGTCTTGTTTTACATCAAGCGGGCTAACTGTTGAAGAAATTCTCGACAATGTTGAAACTGCGAATGTTGCATCAGTCACGGCAAATGTGGCATATACACGTACAGATCCGATGTTAAACCGTAAAGAAATTCGAACAGGAAAAATTCTTTTTCGAACTCTTGATGGCAACAAGCGTGAAGCAGCAATTATGTTCGACACACTAATCATTGGTCGTAGAAAAGAAACAAAACAAAAACATTACATCTTCTCGGGACGCTGGATGGTAGAAATTGATCGCGAAAAAAAACAATTTATTAAACGAGAACTTATAGCACCAGACAAAAAAAATATTGATCCGTTTGAACTTGGTAGTGGACCAATTCCATTGCCTATCGGACAAAAAAAAGAAGAAGTGCTTTTAAAATTTAAAGTAGAACGAGTTTCTAAGCCAAACACTGGTCCTTTGGCAAAATTGGATGACACTGTGGTCGGTTTACACTTAACTCCAAAAACAAAAGACGAATGGGAATACATTGATTTGTTTTATGATCCCTCGACATGGTTGCCTGTTGGAGTTTGCACCGTTGAACTAGATGGAACAAAACGAGAGAGTCGTTTGACAAACATTAAAGTAAACGCATTAAGCAAGGAAGAAGCCTCTCTCCTTAGCGTGTTGCCGCCAGACCCAAAAGAATGGTCAATTGATATTCGTCCTTGGGTAGATTAAACCCGCAGAGTTTCTTGTTTTTCGATTGTGACACTTGGCCTTGCAAGTTCATCTCTTGCTGCATCGACAACAAAGGCATGCACTCCGAACGTCATAGCAACCGCATCAAGAGCGCCATTGGTGAGAAACTCAACACCCAAATCGTGCGATTTTGCTCGGTCAATGAGGGATAATATTTCATTTTGCTTGGGCTCTTGAGTCATAGGAATCTCCAATTCAAACAGGTACTATCTGTATTCTTCGGCTCATGTCAAGTACAATATGGAATGACCTTTATTTTTGGTCGAAAAATGGAGAAAAAAGATGTCAATACCTAGTGAAATCAAAGTTTGTGAGTGTTGGGCACGTGATGGGCTTCAATCGATTCCAAAGGTTATTCCTACTGCTGAAAAAGTAGAGATGATAAATCGAATCATTGCATCTGGAGTTAAGAAACTTGAGGTTACAAGTTTCTCTCATCCAGGGTTGCTTCCACAGTTCGCGGATTGTGTAGAAATATTGCAACAAATAAATCGCAAAGATGACGTGTCATACGTTGTCCTGATGCCAAACTCAAAAGGGTTTGATCGATTTGAACAATGCGTCAAGGATGGGTATGGTGCGGATGAGATTATTTTGATGATCTCAGCAAGCGTTGCCCACAACACAGTGAACTTCCGGATGGATCATCCAACAGCGATGAAAGCACACGCTGCAATTATGAAACGGTCTCACGATTTAGGCGTCAAAATAATTGGTTGCCCAGGCACTGTGTACGGGTGTGCAATCCAAGGCGATGTTCCAATGGAGGATGTGTTGAGTGTGACACGTTTTTACGTTGAGGAAGGCGCTCAAACAATTATGCTTGGTGACACAACTGGCGCAGCGAATCCAAATTCAGTTAGAGAACGAATTGGGATTCTGCTTGAAGAGTTTCCAGAGACCGAGTTTATCGCTCACTTTCATGACACACGTGGAAACGGAATTGTTAACTCGATAGCAGCGCTTGAACTTGGTTTGAATTACGTTGATACTTCCCTTGGCGCAATTGGAGGGCAACCAGCAACTGGTGCAAACAAATATCAATTTGGTTTTACAGGTAATACGTGTAGTGAAGATTTAATTTGTTTGCTCGAAGAAATGGGTGTTTCAACCGGAATCGATATCGATGCAATGATTGAAAATGGAAAGCGCGGCGAAGAAATTATTGGCCAGCAATTGCGGGCAAATGTTATTCGTTCCGGTCCCGTTAATCACGACTCAAAGGAATACGCCCCGACGGCATAGATCGAAACGCAGGAGTGTTGAATGGCGCTTGGACTGGCCAACATTCCCCCCATCCATCAACTACTAGAAGAACGTCTTGGATATCTACGATTCCGTCGTTATTGATATCTTCGTCAACATACGTATTGCCTATGTTGCCTATGACTTCGAGCAAATCCGTTGTGTTTATATAACCATCTGAAGTAATGTCCGCTTTGCAGCCAGCATCTCGAATAATTTCTCCAAGCATTGCGGCAAAAAACGCTGCCGAAGTCTCGTTTTTTGGATGTACGTTTCCAGAGTCAAGAAAATCGCCATTTGAAAATTCAATTAAGTTAATAGAGTTGCTTCCAAACTCAAACGAGTCGAACCCTTTGTAGAGTAACCAAGGTATTGCTGAAGAACCTGTAAACAATGTTTCATCTGTTGCTGCATAAATGGAAGCTGCTGCAACATTTTCGAAACCTGAGGCAATGTCAAAAGCCGCATTTTGTTGGTTTTGTAAATATTGCCTTGTCTGTTCATCATCAGCAGACATGTTTAAAAGATGTGAAATCACAATAAGGTGTTGTACAGAAGTTAACCCAACCATAGAAGCAGAACTGTTTGCTTGCTCGATCATATCCAACATGCGTTCATAGGAAGTGTCGTATCCAAGCGCTTCGGGAGCGAAGTACCACATAAAAACAACAGTCTGGTCACGGTCAAGGGTCGTGACATCAAGCCAATGTGTAAATTGTTCTAATGAAAACTTTTTGTCATGATGGTCGCTTCCTGCAATGTCGCACCCAAAACCGTAATAGGACCAACTATCATCTGCCATATAACTGTAATAGAAACCATTTTCTCGATTACCTGATTTGTCTTTGTGATAATAGACACATCCAGCGGGTTCTAAGTATTGGTTTGTCCCTGCGAGAGGTTCAAGTTGCTCTAGTTCCATTCTTAACAAACCAGAAAGGTTGTTTACTGCTGGGAAGTCGGTTGCTACAGCATTTATTTGCCTTGGAATTGCCTGCCTTACACCAGCAGTAGGATCTTCGCCAAGGTGCCAAAATGGGCGAGCACCATTTTGCAAATCTAACGTTCCGACGTCTGCACCGTTGTCAAGTATTTTTAGTTCTTCAACCTGTTGGGACAACTTTGACGGGCAACGATATAGAAACCTGAAAGCCAAGTTGTCTCCGCTTTCTGTAAAGTCACCATGAACACCATTTGATAAAAAATCTTTTCCAACTGAATTCCACTTATACTCAAACAGTGTGTCATCTCCTAGATCGTCGAATTTTTTAGAAGTAAAAATTTCGCGTAAGCCCCGAGTTGGTAGTGAAAAATATGTTTCGTCTCCTTCTCTCTCAACTGTATATCCTAAGTCATCGCTAGATTGGATATCAGAAACAGGTGCACAATCAGAGGTGCACCTGAAAAGGTGTGAACCTGTTGACGCTCCACACCCAATTGCAGAAATTGTTGGAATTGGCCAAACTCTAAGTGAAGCAAGCGTTACGCGATGAAAATACGGGGAAGAAAATGAGTCGCCCATTGCAATAAGGCGCACGTCACCCCGCAATGTCTGCGCCATGTTTTCAAGTCCTACAGATGTTGGCACATCGGAATATCCGTGTAGACAAAATATAACTACCACAGCGGAAACAATAATGGACTGCATAATCTCATTATTGTGATAGCAAAGGGTCTTGAAGTCAAGAAAAACGAGTAATAATAGTGCTTGCGAGCCGAGGTGATGCGGTAAAAACAGTGCTTATCAGCCGCATGGTGGTATTTGTCCAGATCTCTGGTTTTGGCCTGCGTAAACAACGCACGATTGCATTGGCAACTTTTTCTGGTGGTTGCATGAGCCAAGAGGGTGTTTGCGATTCAAAAGTGGAAACGCCTTTTCCACTTCTCGTTGCACTGGCGTCGAAAAATTCAGTGCGAGTGCCTATGGGATGCACTGTGCTGACAAAAATGTTTTTATGCTTAAGTTCCATACGAGTGGATGTTGCAAATGCCTCCAAAGCAGATTTACTTGCACAGTACGCACCGTGGCTTGGTGTTGCGAATTTAGATAGACAACTTGCACAAAACAAAATGTGCCCTTGCTTTTTTTTCATCATTTCATTTGCAGCAAGAGAAGCAAGTTCAACTGCAGCAAATACATTCAATTGAAACAACTCTTGAAACTGAACCGAGTTGTAGTCTGCTATGTTTTGGTCTAAACCATGGCCAGCGTTTGCAAAAACTGCGTAGAGGTCTCCAGATTGTTTAAGCAAGTATTCATTAAAGCCCGCTTCAGTCACATCACCAACAACAAATGAACAACAATCACCAAGTTCGTCTGCAAGTGAGCGTAATTTATCTTCTCTTCTTGCAGTCATGACGCACCTCATCCCAGCGGAAACACACGCTCGCGCAGTTGCTTCGCCAATTCCACTACTTGCCCCTGTAATGAGAATTGTTTTCCCCTCAATGCAAACGCTCATGTTTGTAGCACGCCGGTTTTGTATTCACCAACTATTTCAAAAGTTGATGCAATCGAAAGAGCGTTGATTAACTCTTGGCGTGTTTCTTCTGGGTTAATCATTCTATCCACCCACCCACGCGCGGCACCGTAGAAAATATCTTGCTGCTCATCGTAACTTGCCGTTATCGCAGCGAGTAATTGTTTGCTTTCATCTGGATCGATTTCTTCGCCCCTTCGCTTACGCGCGGCAAGGTCAATTTGAAGTAACGTGTTTGCCGCGGATGAGCCACCCATCACTGCATACTTTGCAGTAGGCCACGCAAGTGTAAGAAAAGGGTCAAACGCACGACCGCACATGGCGTAATGCCCAGCACCGTAACTACTGCCAACAATCAAACTTATTTTTGGCACAATAGAGTTACTCATAGCATTTACCATTTTTGCGCCAGAGCGAATGATTCCTGCTTGTTCGCTGTCGCGACCAACCATAAAGCCGGTCGTGTCGTTCACAAAGATGAGAGGAATTCGTTTTTGGTTGCAGTCCATGATGAAACGTGCTGCTTTATCAGCTGCTTCGGTGTAAATAACGGCAGGCATGTTTGCAGATGTTGAGGGACCAGCCTTGCCACCAGCCATTTTCTTTTGAGTTAAACATCTTTGATTTGCAACGATGCCACACGGCCATCCGCCGATTCGTGCATACCCACAGACCATAGAACGACCGTAGTCCGATTTGTATTCGTTGTAACTTTCATTGTCGACAATGCAAGTTAAGAGTTCGTTCATATCGTATTGTTCATGGGACGCCGCCTTGAAAATACTGTCTATGTCTGCTGGTTTTTTGGCCGACGCAACAACTTCGTATGGAGGATCGAGTACGGGGTGAACCGACATATCACTGTGTACAAGGGCTTGTATCCGTTTGATACATGCCTCATCATCTGGTTCTTGAAAATCAATAGTTCCAGAAATTTCAGCGTGCATTTCTGCGCCACCAAGATCTTCGTTTCCAACTTCTTGACCAATCGCCGCCTTAACTAGGGCTGGACCAGCAAGGTAGAGCCCGCTTCCCTCTGTCATTAGAAGCGTGTCGCAAAGTACTGGTAGATACCCACCACCTGCAACGCAGTTTCCCATGATGGCAGCGATTTGTGTAATGCCTTCTGCAGAAATAACTGCGTTGTTCCTGAAGACGCGTCCAAAGTCATCGGTATCAGGAAAGACATCTTCTTGCAGTGGAAGAAAAACACCCGCTGAGTCAACAAGATAGAGAAGTGGTAATCGTGCTCGTTCGGCAATGGTTTGCGCCCGTATTATTTTTTTGCACGTCATTGGAAAAAATGCCCCAGCTTTTACCGTAGCATCATTCGCAATAATCATGCATTGTTTTCCACCAACCTGTGTAACGGTTGTGACAACACCAGCTGATGGTGCTCCGCCGTATTCCTTATACATATTATGTGCAAAGAAAAGACCGCACTCAAACCGTGGCGCGCCTTTGTCTGCAAGTTTGTTAATTCGTTCACGTGCAGTGAGCCGTCCATGACGGTGTTGACGCTCGATGCCTCGTTCACCACCACCGAGTTTTATTTGTGCTGCTGTATCGATGAGTTTTGCAGTTGCTAGTTTCAATATAGACGGTTCGCTCATACTGCACAGGATACCGCATCTCTACAAAAAACTCGCCAATCAACGTTGTTGATTGGCGAGCAAAAGTCCTGAAAGGGGCTTCGCACCTGTAAACCCGATGGGTCTACGGGTTCAGGTTACGCGAAGCCCTCTTATACAGTCACATAATTCGATCACTGATCACCTCCTTTGAAACGCTGCCATGCCCAACCGTCGCGTCCCACTTGACGCCGCCAAGCCATTTACCCCTCCAACTTCAGGAGGGCACACCGCCCAAGGCACATTGCCTTGGTCGTCGTGGCGCCTAATCTTGGATTCTGGTTTTTGACCAGGTTCAAGAATGGCTTGCCACAAGTACTTAATTTCTATCGGCAAATAAATTGCGCAGAGCCACACAAAATATCCCGAGATATTATTTTGGAAGAACTATTCGAGGTCAGAGTCTTCTTCTGCCTCAAGTTGCTGCATCTCATCCCAATCTTCAAGTGATATGAGGATTTCACGTGCAACCGAACCTTTGTGTTCACCGACGATACCAGCAACGGCCATTTGATCAACTAATCGCGAAGCTCGTCCATACCCAATACCCATTCTTCGCTGCAGAAGTGAAACAGAACCGCGTCCACTCTCAATCATGATACGAACACTCTCATCGAACAAATCGTCACGTTCATGGACATCATCAGAGCCATTGCTCCCAGAGCCTCCACCGGGCTTGATTTGTACCAAAGTACGCTCAAAGTTAGGTGCAGCAACTTCTTTGAGGTGCTTTACAACAGATCGAATTTCTTTTGGAGATACAAATGTGCCCTGTGAACGATTCGCAGTCGTAGAGCCAGGAGAAATGTAGAGCATGTCCCCGTTGCCTAGTAAAAGTTCTGCACCCTTTGTATCCAAAACAATTCGGCTATCCATACCACTACTTACTTTAAAAGCAACACGACATGGCATATTAGATTTAATTAAACCGGTGACGACTTTTGCTTCGGGTCGCTGAGTAGCAAGTATCAAGTGAATTCCAACTGCACGTGCTTTTTGCGCAATTCGTACAATTGCTTGCTCAACATCTTTCGCGGTCATCATTAAGTCAGCAAGTTCGTCAATAATGAAAACTATATACGGAAGTTTTACAGGAATGCGAGCTTTTGCTTCTTCGGTTTGTGGATCGAGAATTTTATAAATTTCATCTTCGGTAAGTTCGTTGAATCCAAGTAAATCGCGAACTCCTAGTTTTTGGAAAATTTGATACCGTTCTTCCATTCGAGCAACGGCCCATTCCAAAATGGCCGCAGCACGACCCATCTCAGTAACAACAGGACATGCAAGATGTGGAATGTCAGAGAATTGACTTAGCTCAACCATTTTTGGATCAACCAAAATAAGTTTCAATTCGTCAGGGCGTTTCGTGTACATCCATCCAGCAATGATGGAGTTAATGCAAACACTCTTGCCCGAACCAGTAGTTCCTGCGACAAGCATGTGTGGCATTTTCGTAAGGTCTTCCACCATTGGTTCACCCGAAGCGTCTTTGCCAAGGAACATTGGAAGTTTCATTTTCTCTGCCCGCTTGCTGCTCATCAATTCTTTGATGCAAACTGTCTCGCGTTCTGGATTTGGTACTTCGATACCAACAGTTTTACGTCCGGCAGTATTTGGAACGATGCGAATATTTGGCGCACCTAAACTTCTTGCAATGTCACTAGCGACACCGTTGATGCTCGACACCTTTGTTCCCGGCGCAAGGTCTATGGAGTACAAAGTAATCGTTGGACCAGCTTCAATACCGGAGACTTCTCCATCAATGCCATACATCTGTAAGGTTTCTTCAAGATCAACCGCTTGTTGCCTGACAAGTTCCTCTATGGAATCACCAAAACCTTCTTCTGGATCGTCAAGTAAATCGAGAGACGGAAAGATGTACCCCTCAAAATTATCGGGGCGCTGAATATCAGATTCTTTCGCCGCCTTCCCGCTGCTCGCAACACGAACAGGTAACTTTGCAATCTTCTTAACTAATTCTGATGGTGACAATTTCTTTCTTGGTTCTTCTTCTTCGTTCTCATACTCATCTTCCTCGTAATATTCATTATCAAGATACTCTTCATCGTCCCATTCTTCTTCTACTTCTTCGCCCACTTCAAGAACAGTGCTTCGTCGTAATCGGAGCTTCGATAACGCTCGGGTGTTAATTTTTGGAACCTTGAATCGTGTGATACGTAAAAAAGCTGAGAGTAAAAGGTGTGGAATCGCAAACGCGATTTGTTCTGCTGCTACAACAAGCCCAATAGCGAAAGCGGCAAGAACGATGAGGAATGCTCCGAAGTTACTAAAACTTGTTGTAAGTTGGGTTACTATTGTCTTTGCAATTAGACCCGCTTTTGCGCCCGCTAATGTCCCCACTTCGGGCAAAAACAATTCGTGGAAACATGAGATAGAAAGTGCGATAATTAGTAAGCCCAGAGCACGGACTGAAGTGTGGGAGATTTCCTTGCCACGGAACACAAGTGTTACCCAAGTGCCGACGCCAAAAATGAGAACCCAAACCCCGAACCCAAGTACGTGGTATGTCCAATATGCAATCCAAGCTCCAACAATCCCACACCAGTTTGAAACTGGATCGTTATGTACTGCAACCACGTGACTCGGGGCATCACCAATATCGAATGAAAGTAGTGCTACAGCAACAAAAAGAGCGATTGTTGCACTAGATATCCACAAAATCCGAGAGGATAGGGCGGCGGTGGTCAATGAAGAAGGGCGTTTTGAAGACGCTCTGCGCGTACGTACAGCGGTAGTTCCCATAGCAACCTACATATCGGCAACGTGAGCACTTCGACTGCGAAAAAATGCGTAAATTTGGGCGCGGTCGTAAAAGTTGCAACGTGTTGCAAACAAACAGATTATGTGGCTTGCATAGGTTCTTTTTCGATAGAAAGTAATCTAGAACAACGTTCTTGGCTCGTTATCGTGACATATTTTTGAAGATGTGGAAGGTTGTCCAGATACAAATCACGGATGATTTGTGGGGAATTGCATTGCCTAGAGAGGTGGAGCAAGACAATATGCTGCAGGGTCGATTCTGAGGCAATGTGGCAGATTGCTGCGATAGACTCTTCGTTGGAGAGGTGTCCATCTCCATCCATAATTCTACTTTTAAGTGACTCTGGACGGTTGCTCTGTCGTTGCATCGTGGGGTCATAATTTGACTCAAATGCTATGGCATCAAGGTCTATGAACCGATCAAGAAGTTGTTGTGGAACTCGACCTAAATCTGTCGCATAACCAAGCCGAACTCTTCCAGTATCGAAAATAAATCCCACTGTTCCAAGTGCATCATGTGAAAACCGAATGGCCTCAATCTCTATTCCATGTAACTCAAGCCGATTGTTGAATGGAACAATGCAAGAATCATCAAGACCCGCTCTTTTTGCGCGAGTTACATGATGTTCGTGTAAATGTACACGAATGCCACGATGTAAAAAAGTTCGACACCAGACTGGGTTGAAATGGTCTCGGTCAAAATGTGTTACTACTACATCTTGCACATCATCAAGTTGTACGTTGTGTGTTCGCATACGATCTTTGGTTTGCTTCATCGAGAAACCAGCATCAATCATTACCCAGTTGTTGCGCAATCGTAAAAGCGAGCAATTACCCGAAGAGCCACTGCCTAAGACAAAAAAATCAAGTTTATTCATTTGCTGCAACAAAGCCCCTGCGTTCACTTCGTTTTGCATGAAATGGTGGCACTAGGCCTCTTCGTGACGCGTCGATAAATGCTGCATATTCGAGTGCAATCGAATCGCCATCTTCACGTAATTCCTTTAGAGAAGTGTTTATTGTGTTGCCACTTTTATAGAGTAACTTGTACACTTCCTTTCGCCTCGTAATTTCATCTTTGTTCATGCCACTTCGGCGCATGCCAATAATGTTTACCGACCCAACAATGTTCGGACCCGTAATCATAAAATATGGTGGAACATCATACGAAGCATAACTTAATCCAATAATCATTACACCTTTTCCAAGGGTTACGAATTGGTGAATGTTCGCACTTCCACCAAGAATTACATTGTCTTGAAGATGCACATGACCCGCGAGTGAAACATCTGTGACAATTGTGCAATTATCTCCTATTTGGCAATCGTGCGCAACGTGTGAAGTTGTCATAAACATATTGCAGCTTCCAATAGTTGTTGGCAAATCTTTTGTAGCACGATGTACTGTTACACCCTCACGAAATACATTGTCATTGCCAATCAGAATTCCCGGTTCATATTGGTCATGACGAAAATTAATATCTTGTGCTGCGAATCCAATCGTAACAAATGGGTAAATGGTGTTGTTTTCGCCTAGCTCAAGTTTTCCTGTGAGATAGCAGTTGCCAATGAGTCGAGTCTTGCTTCCAATTGAGATCTCACCTTGCAAAACGCAGTGTGGGCCAATAATGACATCATCGGCAAGAGTAATATTTCCGTCTAGAATTGCAGTAGGGTGTATTTCAGGCATCTCTCGCGTATCATCCCAAGAATCGTAATGTTGTGCCAACTAGAAACGTCTGATCTTGGAAAAATGGCCTATGAACCAGTGCTTGAGTTGCAAAGAGTGGTTCAACAAGGTGTAATTGAGCGTCGAGGAGGGAGTAATACATCTCCATTTCACCTTCTCCTTGTAGAACATGACCCACCCGTCATTACAATTAGCAAACGACCTGAAGTAAAAAAACATCTTCTTGCCTCGACAGAACAACTACAAAATGCTGGAGTGCAACTTTGCCAAACTGATAGGGGTGGTGATATTACATATCACGGACCTGGGCAACTTGTTGGATATCTCATCTGTGACTTGAATGCTTTGTCTTTGAGATTACATGGATACATGCGTTTTTTAGAAAGCACAATTATTAAAGTGCTCGACACGTTTGGAATCAAGGGACACCGCGATGATTGTGCAACTGGGGTGTGGGTTGAAAACGCAAAGGTGTGCGCGATGGGCGTACGTATTTCACGATGGGTATCAATGCATGGGTTTGCGTTAAATGTAGCACCAAATATGGATCATTACAATCTCATTGTGCCTTGTGGTTTAGCAGGGAGAAGTGTAACGTCGATGCAACTCATCATTGACAAGCAGTGTCCGACAATGGAAGACGTTAAAGATGTTGTAACAAATACGTTTACAGTGGCTATTGCGAATCAAGCCCAAGTTCAGAAAGAACCTCTTCAGTAATATCGATACCTTCTGGAAGCCTTAGTGCTGAGCGTAGCCGAATCTGCATAATAGTTGCGTCAGGATTATCCTGTTCAAACTCCGCATCAGGTGGGATGAAGCGAAGCACAATGTCAATATCTAATCGTTCAGCGACAACATTTACAGCTTCAACAACTTCGTTGTATGACTCCTGCATCTGCTTGGAGTACAATTTGCCCCGTGCCTCAGCACCAATATTTTGAAGGTGTTGGAACCTATCGTAGATTTGTTGCCATCGTTGGCGAACGTCAGCAGCGTCAGGGTCATCTGGCAAGAGATTTTTTGCTTCTTCGGTGACGGCTTCTAGTCCCGCACGTGTCTCTTTCATCTCTTTAGAAAGTTCGTTATCAAGTTCTTTTCGTGCCTCAATAAAATGATCTGCTTTGAGGAGTTGAGACAACGCCTTTCCTGTTTCCATGAAACCAACTGACCACACTCGGCTAGTTTCCTTTTCGCCCCAGGAAATTCGCCCATCTTCATTTTTAATAGTTAAATCTTTTTCGCCCGCGAGAGTAATTGAATCTATGGGACCAAGTTTTCCAGGGTCGTCTCCGCTCATTACAGTTGAAGTTATAACGCCTGCGAGTAGAATTACTGCTACTAGCCCGTAAAATTGTTTTGTTTGAAAACTCATGATGTGTTAATCACCTTGTTCTAAAATTGATAAAAATGCGGATTGTGGGATGTGTACGTTGCCGATGGCCTTCATACGTCGCTTCCCCTTCTTTTGTTTCTCAAGTAATTTTCTTTTTCGTGTTATATCACCACCATAACACTTGGCAGTAACATTTTTTCGATATCCCTTGACGGTCTCGCGAGCAATGATTTTCCCACCAATTGCTGCTTGGAGGGCAATTTCAAACTGATGACGATCAATTTGCCGGCGTAATTTCAACAAAATTGCACGGGTGCGAACTTCCGCTTTTTCTTTGTGGCAAATAATACTCAAGGCTTCAACTGGGGTACCGTTGACAAGAATGGAAACCTTAACGAGTCGGTCTGCTCGGAACTCAACGATTTCATAATCCATAGTCCCGTATCCACGGGTAATTGATTTTAGTTTGTCGTAAAAATCATAAATAATCTCAGCAAGCGGTAACTCGTAGTCGAGCATTTGCCTGCCTTCAGAAACAAATCTTTGCCCCTTGAAAACACCACGACGGCCCTCGCACAGACGCATCAAGTCGCCGATTGATTCATCAGGACAGATAATTTCGACTTTGACTATCGGCTCACAAATACTCTTTATTTGTGAGGGGTCTGGCAAGTCAGCAGGATTATGAATGTCAAGGACAGTCCCGTCTGTTAACTCAACTTGATAATTCACAGTTGGCGCAGTTTGCACAATTTCTGCACCGCCTTCTCGCTCAAGTCGCTCTTGCACAATTTCCATATGTAACAAACCAAGAAATCCACAACGGAATCCGAATCCGAGCGCTTCACTGTGCTGAGTTTCATATGTAAAACTTGAATCATTTAACCGCAACTTCTCTACTGCCTCTCGAAGTGTTTCAAACTCGGTTTTTTTACTGCCACTCTCACTTGAAGCAGGATAGAAATCACAAAAGACCATCTGTTTTGGTTCTTCATATCCAGGAAGTGGCTTTAGTGCTGGATTAGATTCGATCGTAATAGTATCGCCAATTCGAACATCATCCAATGTCTTAATTGCCGCAACCATGTAACCAACCTCTGAGGTGCCAATAGTTTTTGCCTGTTCGGGATTTGGTGTATATCTACCAAGTTCTGTAATAGTAAATGTTCGTTCAGTTCCCATCATCCGAATCTTGTCACCCTTTGAAAGTGAACCATCAAAGACTCGGAAGTAAACAATAACACCGCGATAGTCATCGTAGTGCGAATCAAAAATTAATGCCCGGGTCTCTTCCATGACAGCGGGTTTGGGTTCAGGTAACTTTTCGCAAATAGCATCAAGCAATTCAGGAATACCTTCGCCAGTTTTTGCAGAACAATAAATACAATCTTCTGCAGGCAAACCAAGAATTTGTTCAATTTCCATAGCAACTTTTTCTGGATCAGCAGAGGGTAAATCGATTTTGTTGACGACCGGAATCAATTCCAGTTCATTTTCTATGGCTAAGTATGCATTAGCAACAGTTTGCGCTTCTACGCCTTGTGTCGAATCAACTACAAGTAACGCACCCTCGCATGCAGTAAGCGCGCGTGAAACTTCGTATGTAAAATCCACATGACCAGGGGTGTCAATAAAATTTAGTTGAAAATCTTCACCACCGAAAGAATGGTGAACAGTTACAGAAGATGCCTTAATCGTAATACCGCGTTCTCGCTCCAAGTCCATCGAGTCAAGTAATTGAGCTTTTGCATCCCGTTCGCTCACGGCTTTTGTTTCTTGCAACAACCGATCGGCCAATGTACTTTTGCCGTGATCAATGTGTGCGATGATTGAAAAGTTGCGAATTGGCATTAACAGTACAGTCTAACGCAATGGGAGCGAGACAACCTTTTCTAATTCATCAGAAGGTCGTGCAATAAGGTCATATCCATCACAATCAGTAATTGTGCATCGAACGAGTGAGCCGATAGTCTGTTTTTTCTCCGACATCAAAATCGTGCACGCATCAACATCTGGGGCTTGCTGTTTCGTGCGGCATTGGTAAAGGTGCAATGCCCCCTCCCCAGTTTCCCCAAGATAGGAATCAATCAATATTTCATGTTTTTCACCATCTGTTGCTGCCTTCTCTGCTTTGGAAAACGCAATCTCTTGTTGGGTGAGCATCAACTCTTCTTCTCTTTGTTGTTTCACATCATCAGAAACACGAAGTGCGGCATTATCTTCCATAGTACCCGCTACTGTTCCATCTTCCTTTGAATATTGAAACACGCCTAACGCTTCAAATTTGTGTTCCTGAATAAAATCAAGTAACTGTTTGTGATCTTCCTCGGTTTCACCAGGAAAACCTGTAATCATCGTTGTTCTGATTGCGACATTGGGAATTGTATTTCGAATGGTGTTGAGCAAATCTGATTGTGCTTTGGCAGAGACATTCCTACGCATCGATTCAAGCATTGCATCACTTGCATGTTGCAATGGAATGTCTATATAAGGAACAACATGCTCTAGTTGCGCCATTGCTTCCATTGTCTCGTTCGTAAAGTTGTTCGGATACGCATACATCAGTCGAATCCATCCACCGCCCCCGACCCCGCCCCCGACCCCGGAGTTGGCAACAGCATCGTTGAGCGCAGTGAGCAAACCTACAAGCCCCTGTGCATATCCGATATCCTCGCCATAACTCGTCGTGTCTTGTCCAATTAAATTAAATTCAAAAACACCAGAAGCAAGTAACTGCTTCGCCTCTTCGACAATTATTTCTACTGGCTTAGACCGCATCTTTCCACGAATGGAAGGAATGGTGCAGAATGCACAGTTCTGATTGCACCCTTCGCTCACCCTCAAATATGCCCAATGCCTTGGCGTTAATTGAAAGCGATTGGAATCATCTTCAAAATAACCATTTGACTCTTGCATCCCACGTGCACGAGCTGCGAGGACCGCATTTGCTTCGATCCATTGTGGAACTTTTTCTTTTTCTGGTGGTTCTTGCATAGCATCGACAATATGGTCTCGGTCAAACACGCCAATCATTGCGTCTATTCCGGGACATAACTCAAGTAAATGTGCACGTTGCCTTTGCACCAAGCAGCCCGCAGCAATTACACGTGTTACATTCGCTGTTTCTTTCAGAGCGACCGCTTCGTTGATAACCTCCACAGATTCATCCTTGGCCGATTCAACAAAACCGCACGTGTTAATGACAATTGCGTCCGCTTCGTTGTGATCTGCAACGAGTTCGTAGCCAGCATCGACTAACGATGCAAGCATTTGCTCGCTGTCAACAAGATTCTTTGGACAGCCGAGTGAAACAAAACCGATTTTTGTAATCATTGCCATGGACTGCGTATTTTACAGGTATAGTTGGTGTTCTGCGATATATTGGGCAACCGTAGGCAGAACAAGTTCTTCAATAGATTTTCCATCTTGTATAAGCCGGCGGATATCTGTAGAGCCAGCGGTAATTGGTTGTATCGGCAATACACGTTCATCACTAACCTCAAGGTTATCACGTGGCATAATGGCAGGGTTTGCCAGCTTGATAACATCTTCCCAACGTCGCCATTTATTAAATTGCTCCCATTGATCTGCGCCAATGAGCAGTCGAAGTTCGTCGTATTCGTCCTTTATTGCTTCGATGGTCTCAATGGTGTAACTCGTTCCTTTCCGATCGAGTTCGATAGTTGAAATGGATGCCCAAGGGCAATCAGCAAGTGCAAGTTTGAGCATCTCAAGTCTGTGGTGGTTGGAGGTTGGCATGTTATCTTTTAGTGGTGACCTAGAAGCAGGAACGTACAGAATGTGATCAAACTGAAGAAAGTTCATTGCATCACGAGGGATTTCAACGTGTGCAATGTGGGGAGGGTCAAACGAACCGCCGTATAAAAGTGTGCGTGTCATGTTGGCAACTCAGCGTTGTCAATTAGGCGAATGTGTCCCAGACGAGCTGCGACAAGTGCGCGAGTCGGTTTGTTATCAATAGGCGAGAGCAAAGTCTGTGCATCTCTGATAACAGCGTACTCCACCTCAAGCCCGTGGTCATCGAGTATCTCTAACATTGATTGTTCACTTGTGCAATGCAAAGCTTTATGTAAACCAAGTGCTTGGGAACGTTGATCAGTTGTTAGATATGCATTTCGGCTACTCATTGCGAGCCCATCGGCGTCTCGAATAATTTCTGCCCCAATGATTTTTAAGTTTTCCCATCGTTTGCCTTCTTGAGCAATGAGTTGTTTGATGACAAGATATTGTTGATAGTCTTTGAGACCAAACACAGTAACCACTGGTTGCACGATGTCAAACAACCGAGCAACCGCAACACAGACACCACGAAAATGTGTTGGCCTGCAAGCGTCTTCAAGTTGTGGTTGCGTTGCTGACTTTGGAAGACAGATGTTTTCTGGAGCAGAGGGATACATTGTTTCAACTGATGGAGCAAAAACAATATCCGCACCAACGCTTTTTGCAAACTCGCAATCTTGTTCCAAGTTACGTGGGTATTTTTCTAAATCCTCTTCTGGAGCAAATTGTTCTGGATTCACAAAAATGCTTACAACGACTGGTTTACCTGTCTTTTTTGCTTCACGTATCAACGAAAGGTGCCCATCGTGTAGCGCACCCATGGTCGGCACAAACGCACACCCCCGAAAGGGGATCAATTCATCTGCATTGGCGATTACTTCCATTAATACAGTTTAGGGTCTGGTACGGACCTGGTACACCTTCTGGAAGAGAAGGTGTACCAGGTCCGTACCAGACCCTGCTATAATGTGATATTGGAACAATATTTAGGAGATATCCAGTTATGTCAGTAATTATCACAGAAACAGCTGCACGAGAAATCAGCAACATTATGACCCAACAAGAGTTAAATCTAGAAAAAACGCATCTTCGTGTTGGCGTGAAGGGTGGAGGCTGTTCTGGGTTTAGTTACATTTTGGACTTAACCGAGACCAAAAAAGAAGGGGATGAACAATGGGAGTACTCTTTTGAAATAGAGGGCTCGCCACTTGATTTGAAAGTGATTTGTGACCCAAAAAGTTATCTTTATCTTAATGGTACAACCGTTGATTTCAAAGACGAAGTGATGGGCAGGGGATTCGTCTTTGATAATCCTAATGCAACAAATACGTGTGGTTGTGGCAGCAGTTTCAATGCATGAGTGACGCTAGTTCTCAAGTTATAGAAGAAGTCGTTGAGGAAAAGCTACATTCTTTTGATTTGTTCGTTGCAGTCACGGGTATTATCGCATTATCACTATTAAGTTGGCGATTGTTCTTAGATCCAACCTGTGTCACTGTTGAATTGATTGATATGTTCGACCTTGGGATTTGTGCAATTTTCTTTTGGGACTTTTTACGTAAGTTGTTTACTGCAAAGTCAAAAATTAAATACTTACTTACTTGGGGTCCAATTGATTTACTCGCTTCGGTACCGGCTGCACAATTTGCCAACACAAGAATTATTCATACTTTGCACTGGCCTCATCTGTTTAGAATTATGCAGGGCATCCGTGCTATTAAAGTGATACACGCTATCGTGCATGCAGTGAGAAAAAACAAACGAACAGCTATGGTGGTAACAGGTATTGTTATAGCTGAAAGTACAATTGTTGGGTGCTGTTTTGCGGTTTTGCATTTTGAATCACAAGATCCTACCGCTAACATTACGAGTGCTGCGGATGTTTTATGGTGGTCAGTTGTGACGATGTCCACGGTGGGGTACGGTGATTTTTATCCAGTAACCGTCGGTGGAAGGTTCATGGCCGTTTTGCTCATGTTCGTTGGTATCGGGTTATTCGCAATGCTCGCAGGCGTTTTCGCAGATACGCTAAGGTCTGCAGCGACCGAAATTACGACAAAAACGAAATTGTAATTACGATTCGAATCGCTTAACGACAAGCGTGTTGTTCTGGCCACCAAAACCAAACGAGTTACTTAGGCAACAATCTACTTGCGCTTTTCGTGAAACATTTGGTACATAATCCAAATCAAGCTCGGGATCTGGGTTGTCAAGATTTATCGTTGGTACGAGAGTATTTGTCTGAATAGACATGACGCACGTGATTAGTTCAACTGAACCAGCTGCCGCGATAAGGTGTCCCATCATCGACTTAATTGAACTTACGGGAACGTCTTTTGCATTCTCTCCAAAAACGAGTTTGATTGCTTTGGTTTCAATCGAGTCGTTTTCTTGCGTACTTGTGCCGTGCGCTGAAATGTATTGAACAAGCGGTTTACCGTTTTTGGTTTCGTTTGGATTTATGCCCGCTTGGTTGAGTGCACTACGAATAGCGGCAGCAGGTCCCCGACCCTCAGGATGCAAATCCGTAATACGGTATGCGTCCGCACTTGAACCAAAGCCAACTATTTCCGCAATCGGTGTTGCTCCACGTTTTTGTGCATGTTCTAGCGTCTCAAGGACAAGCATCCCAGAACCCTCACCCATGACAAAGCCACCTCGGTCTTTTGAAAACGGTTTTGATGCCTTTCGGGGGTCTCCATCAAATGTGGAAAGAGCGGTTAGTCGATTGAACCCAGTGATGCCAAGCGCGTGGAGCATAGTGTGCGTTCCTCCGCTGAACATAACATCTGCATCGCCAGACCTAAGAACGCTTACGGCTTCTCCAATTGCTTGCGTGCTCGCAGCACATGCAGTTAAACAATTAAACGCTGGGCCTTGCAAACCGTATTCTTTTGCAACATGCCAAAGCGGCATGTTTGGTTCTTGTTCAACTTCGCCCCATTCATCAAGTTGTTCTCTTGCAAACTTCGCCCAAGCAACTGCGTCTACTTTTCCATCTTCAACATCCCACGAATGCGTGTCAATCATAGAGTGTGCAGAAAAATCTAAGACACCTTCGCCAGCGCCAAGGTAAATCCCAGCGCGGTCAAGATTCAATTCGCCATAGTCACAAAGCCCAGACTGATCCCAAGCTTGCCGAGCAGCGCCAAGTGCAAACTGCGAGTTCATTGCTGGGTCGTGGTGAATGGAAGCATCTTTAACATGAGCCGTCCAATCGTAATCTCGGACTTGCCCCGCAAACTTTGTTGGAAAACTTGACGCATCAAAACGATCGATTGGTGCAATTGCAGATTCACTGTTGCACATTCGTTTCCAAACGGATTCGAGGTCGTTGCCCAGCGGTGTTATCCAGCCCATGCCTGTGATGACAACTCTTGTCATGCTTCAATCCCTCCAAGAATAATAGCAACACATTGTCCGCCTTCACTTGGAGTGACAACAAGGACTTTATCGATTTTTTGTTGTCTTGCATCACTTCGAGCAGCATCTATTCCAGAAGTTTTCGGTGCACCAAGGCGAGCAGGAATCATCTGTTCTTTGATTGACTTTGCAGCAACACTTATTGCAATTGCACCGTTGCCAGCCATGCAGTTACCCGTATATGGAATAGTCGTGATAGTTGGAATGGAACAAAGATTATCCCCAAAAATTGCAGAGAGTCCTTCGCGCTCTGCATCATCAACCTGTTTAACACCAGAACCAAGTGGCACGATGACATCAATATCACTCGGCTCACACTTTGCTTCAGCAAGTGCCTTCTTAATCGCTGACTCGATTGCATTTGGATCTGCTTCGAGTGGCGAGTCAGCAAACGATTGTCTGCAACCAATTCCATCAATGGTGCACCACGGTGTGCCATTTCTTGCATCGCAAGATGTCTTTGACTCCACAATCATGATGCCGCCACCTTCACCGATGACCGTTCCATTTGCGTCATCTGAAAATGGTTGTATAAGTGTAGTCATATCTTCCGATCCATCTGAATCGATGAGCCGACACGTACAATGTTGCCGGTAGAGTGCAAGAGGGTTGATTCTGTCTTCAGCCCCACCAGAAAGACAAGCATCTGCATCACCTCGCTGAATAACCCTGCGGGATTCTGCAATGGATAACCCACTTGACGCTTCGCAACATGTAATGGTGTTAGAAGGTCCTTGGCAGTCGTGCACAATAGTGACGTGGCACGCAAGCATGTTTGGTAAGTACTTCAAGAGCCACAAAGGTGTTAAGTTTTGCATGCCTTCACCACCCCAGTGGGCGAGGTCAAACGTTCCATCTTCTTTTTGGCTCGTAACAAGGGCAGCCCCAAGTTCATTGACTTCGGCAGAGATGAGCCCAGCACCGATATGGCAACCAACTCGATCGGGAGAAATCGTGGGTGGGTCCTCGCTTGTCGCGGCAGTTTGCAAGCGAGCATTTTCAATAGCATCCGCAGCGGCGCCTACGGCTAATGCTGTGTCGCGGCACATCACTTTGGTCGCTTTGCGGTGGCTCTTTGGAACGATTTTTTTCACTTTGAAGGCGTCTTCTGCAAGTTCACCAGCGACCTGCGAAGTGAACCCGCTTGGGTCAAAACGCTCGATCTTGTGAATCCCAGTTCTTCCCTCAAGCATAGCCTCCCATAGAGAATCGATGCCAACGCCAAAGCAGGTTATGACACCCACTCCTGAAATGACAATTTGTGCATCGTTCGATGGCATAGGCGGGGATTGTACCGCATTGTTTTTGGGGGACAGTCCCCAGGGGACTGTCCCCCAAAAAAAGAAGCAAAAGAGCGGTTCTTGTTGCCATCAAGTACATTTCTATGGGGACAGTCCCCAGGGGACTGTCCCCATAGAAAAATGGTGTTTTCACTGCGAAGCAGAAACGACCTGCGGGATAGTTTTTATCCGAGTTTTTGGCCAACAAGCATAGCAAGTTCGATGGATTGTTCGTAATTCAATCGTGGGTCGACGAGTGTTTCATACGAATCGCCAAGTCCAGTTTCATCGAGACCACGAGCTCCGCCAGTACACTCTGTAACGTTTTGTCCACAAACCTCAACGTGTACACCGCCTAGCGAAGAACCCATCTCCTTGTGAATGTCAATGGATTGTTCTAATTCAGAAAGAATGGAATCGAAATTACGTGTTTTGATTCCGCTCTCGGTTTTTTTTGTGTTGCCGTGCATCGGGTCGCTAATAAAGATCACTTGTTTACCAGTTGCTTTGACCGACTCGATGAGTTTTGGAAGTTCATCTGCAATTTTCTCAGCACCATACCGGTGAATCAATGTGATCCGACCCGGTTCATTATTTGGATGCAATGTATCAAGGAGTTTTTCGATTTCCACATCGTGCGTTCCAAGTTTGATGCCAATAGGATTTGCAATCCCACGGAAAAATTCGATGTGCCCACCATCAAGATCTGTAGTTCTTGCACCAATCCAAGGGAAGTGGCACGACAAGTCATACCAACCCTCGCGTCTTGGAACTTGCCGAGTTTGCGCCTGTTCATAATGTAAATGCAATCCCTCATGGCTTGTAAAAAATTCAACTCTATTTATTGCCCCAACCGATTCACCAGCGAGAGTCTCCATGAACCTTAAACTTTCAGCAATCGACGCAACAATCGCTTGGTATTCACTTGCTTTTGGAGAATGTTCAACAAAGCCCAAATCCCAATATTCAGGATGGTGCAAATCGGCAAACCCACCATCTATAAGTGCTCGTACAAAATTAATCGTCATTGCACTTCGTTCAAAACCCCTGAGCAGTCGATTTGGATTTGGCGTTCGGGCAATTTCAGAAAATTCAATATCATTTACGATATCTCCACGATAACTCGGAAGCGTTACACCATCAATAGTTTCCATTTCACTTGATCGCGGCTTTGCGTATTGACCAGCAAGACGACCAACTCGAATAACGCGACGTTTCGTTGAGTGCACCAAAACAAGCGACATTTGCAGGAGAACCTTAAGTTGTCCTGTAATCCTTTCAGGAGTGCAATCTGCAAAGCGCTCGGCACAATCGCCCGCCTGCAACAAAAATCGTTTTCCATTTGCCACATCCGCGAGTTGTGATTTTAGGGTCTCAATTTCCCAAGATGAAACCAGTGGAGGGCACGTGGAAAGTTGCGTAACCGTCCTTGAAAGTGCCTCTTCATCGGCATAATGTGGCTGTTGAACGGTTGTTTTGCTTTGCCATGATGTTGGTGACCAGTTTGTCATGCTCAAAAATGCGGGCGAGAGGACTCGAACCTCCACGGGTGTTACCCCACCAGAACCTAAATCTGGCGCGTCTGCCAATTTCGCCACGCCCGCTGGGTGGTGCAGAAGTGGATATGATACGGGAAAAGGCGTTTCACCAACACTAAGTACTCCAAATGAACTTTGCATCTTCTACATTAATGCCTCTCCTTGCCAGAATCGTTGTTGCTTCGGCGATGTTGACTTCGGGTTGGCTGAACTGCTTTGGGCAAGTTCAAATTCGAGCAGAAATAGCGGATGGTCTTCGTGCAATGGATATCAAAGTCCATCACTCGATTTTGGAAACTGAACCTCCACCAATCACAGACGAGGTTGCAGAAGGTGAAGATAGTTCCGAGACTTCTCAACAAGACGCAGCAGCTGTGGCCACGAGACCAACAACTCGCGGTGTAAATCGAATCGTATGGCTCATTCAAGATAGATGGCCCGATTTAGGAGGGTGGGGGACTTTTATTGCGTGGTCTGCAGCGGTGGCACAACTTGCCGCTGGAGTGATGCTATTAGTAGGGCTTTTTACTCGCCTAGCAGCTCTAGTTATCTGCACTGCAACGGGAATGGCTATCTATATTGTCTCAATTAATGCTCATGGCATGTTTTCAATGAACCCATTTGACTGGCCACTGGACTCTCACCGTTTCATTCAACTCTATGCTGGATTAGGATTATTCACACTCTCTCTTGGTTTACTCGTTGGTGGAGCCGGCGGATTGTCAATTGACCACCGGCACAAAAAAGTGGACCCTTCCCAAAAAAGCAAGTCTACGAAAAACAGCAACGATTAGCTGAATTACAAGAAATTGGTGTAGCATTGCAATCGATGATGTCTGACACAACAACTTCAAAAGTCGATACAAGCAAGCCCATTGCGTGGGTTGTTTCAATTGGTGTACATCTAGGAATTGGACTCCTCGCTTTTGTAGCTACATGGTCAATTGTCAGAACCGAAGAAGATCCACCACGCGTTGTGACCTCAGTTTGGCACGAACAACCGGTAAACGAAAAGGCAAAACTGCCAATGGTATTACCACCTGCTGCAAAAAGTGAGATGGAATTGCCAGAGTTGGCACTTCCACAAGAATCTGAAATAAATATGCAAGATGGGTTTGCAGTTCTTCATGAAATTGCAACAAGTGGAGTAATACCTGAATTTGCCAGACGAGAACCAGAGACCGAAGTGCAGTTTATGGGGCTTGATGCTGTTTCTGCAAAACGAATTGTCTATGTTGTTGATGCCTCTGGCTCAATGTTGTTGCGACTTCCTGAAGTGTATGACGAGGTTGAACGATCATTAAAAACATTACACCCAAAACAATCATTTGGAATCATTTTTTGCAAGAACGGACGGGCCGTTATTGTTCCGCCAAAACGTACGCTTGTATTTGCAACTGCTTCCAACATTGAAAAAGCGATGGAGTGGATTGCATCATGCAAGGAACTTGTTGGCTCGAGTAGTAGTGATCCCTTGAATGCCCTCAAGGCAGCATTTAACGTAAGCCCAGATGTTGTGTATTTATTGAGCCAAGATATCGAAGGAAAACGTGAGTATGTTGTAAACGCTGTTGCATTGCTTGAGGAACTAGATAGATTAAATCCTATTGATACCCGAAATGGGCTACGAAAAGTGAAAATCAAATGCATTCAGTACTGGGGAGAGAAACAAGACCAATTAATGCAACAAATTGCAGAGATTCATGGGGGAAATGATGGATATACATTTATTGAGCGTGGTAGAGTAGGGAAGTAAGGAGAACTGGCATGGACGCCAAACGGAGATGGATTCAAATAGGTATGGTTTTGGTTGCCAGTACAGCTACTACTGCGCTTGCTGAAAGTGGGGAAAGCAGTTTTGGTGAAGCTTTTTTTGTTTCACGAAGCAGTGATGGTTCAATCGAAGTGCTCGGAAGTGCGGTGACGTGGATTTTACTTGTTATGTCGATGTGTAGCATTGGTCTTATGATCCACCTTGCCCTTGCAAATCGTCGTCCTACCGTACTGCCTGATGAACTTGTAAAAAGGATCCGACAGAATCTTAAGAAAAAACAATTCCAAGCAGCAATTGATGTTGCGTCTAAGGACAGCAGTTATTTAGGAAAAATATTAGTTGCATCTTTCCTTGAAGCAAAATTTGGTTTTCCTGCAATGATGCGTTCGCTTGAACAGACTGCAGATGAACTTGCGACAGCTCGAATGCGCCGAATCGAACTGCTTAATGTAGTTGGGCAAGTTAGCCCTATGATTGGGTTGTTCGGCACAGTGTACGGCATGATTTTGGCGTTTGGAGCAATCGTCGCTTCTGGAGGAAGCGCGGACCCAGTTGCACTTGCAGGAGGAATTGGCACAGCTTTAACAACGACATTTTGGGGACTCGTCGTGGCAATTCCAGCACTTTCAGGATACGCAATTCTTCGGAATAAAATTGATGAACTTACGGTTGAAGCTACTATTGTTGGTGAAGAAATATTGAATAATTTTAGACCAAGAAAAGCTGCCAAAACAACTCGCCCAAATAACAATGTTTCAACCATTGAATCTATTAAGCAACCCCAAACAATAGAAGTAACGTAATGGCTCGTCGTGGTATTCCATCATCTGCAATTAATGCAAACATGACACCAATGATTGATGTGACATTTTTACTTATTGTGTTCTTTGTTGTTGTGTCGCAAATTGTTGACAGAGACGCGGTTCCGCTGGACTTGCCTGCGCCAACTCAAGCAGCCTCAGGTATTCCTGATTCCGCAGAACATGTTACTGTGAACCTAGTGCCTATTGCTGGTGGGGAAATTTCAGGAATCGTTGTTGGTGGGCACACGGTTGCAGTTGATGCAATGGACGAGTTAACATCTATAGTAAATACCCGGTTGCAAGGTGGTGCCACTGACGTACATTTACGCGCTGACCGAGCGACAAAATATTTGTACATTCATCAAGCAATAGAAGCAATTCGTGCTGTTGGAACATCACCCAGAATGCAACTAGTTGTTGATGGTGAGTATCGATGATCATAAGGCGACGAAAAGCGGGCACAATTGGGTTGAACTTGACTTCAATGATTGATGTTGTTTTTCTATTACTCGTGTATTTTATGGTTGCAACAGAATTTAAAACAGCAGAAGAATCGTTTCCTATGGATGTGCCAATTCGGAATCATGGACAGACGCTGGCGCTTGATAATGAGCCACTTGTAATTCTTGTTGAGTCTTCTGGGGTCGGGGAAAAAGAAATTCGACTGCGACTTGAAGGTCCTTGGGACCCCATCTCTTCACTGAATGCCCTGTCAACATTTTTGCGCTCAAATAAAGCGGGTGGATTTGGAAACAGTGGTTTGTTTACCGAAAACCACCCAATACGAATCAAGCCAACTAGTGACACTCGGTGGGAACACGCTATTGCTACGTACAATATTGTTGTGGGGGCGAATTACACAAACATCTCTTTGGATGAACCATTATGATGGTTTTGGCTACGATATTACTGTGTGCATCTTCGCAACAACTGGATGCTGTGAAGGAAAAACTATTTACACAGTGGACTACAACATCAAGCATTCCGAATGTTACCTTCGGTTTACCTAATGAAAACGAAATTAGTGCTGTAGAAAAACAAATTGAGCTCCTTAGGCAGAACATAGAGTTTTCAACTGCTGGCGAACTTACTTATACACAACGACAAATAGATGTACCGTTTCTGTTGGGTATGGTTGATGGCATTACGATGGAATTTGATTCTTCATTTGCACAAAAGTGTGTAGACCATCTCTCGGTGTTTGGTGATGAACTCGGTGGAATTGCTGCCTCTCGATTATGGCGGATGCGACACCGTGCTTCAGTGATTTTGGGTGACGAGAAGTCAGCGAATAGAGCAAGGGATGAATTTAGGTCACTTGAACACCAACATCCCGTTGATGTTGCAGTATTTAAATTGTTTGATATTGAACAAGAGTTTAAGGTTGGCAATGTTGAGCGTGCTAGAGCAATTTACGATAAACAAGCGTTAGAGTATGTCTCCAAAAACACTCAATTCTTGAGAATACCGTTCGCCCATGCATACGCTCGCCTAGCAACAACACATTTTGAAGCGGTGCATGGTTGGTTTTCATTAGCAGATTGGCTAGTTGATTACGGATACGAGCAATCAGTTGTTGACGAACAACTTGTTCGTTGGATTTCTCGGCTGAACACCCCGATAGTAATTGCTAAAGAAAATGAAGATCCTAGAATCGCCTCACTTGCAACTCGGCTTGAGATAACAAGTGCACTTTCAGATAACATTGAAGTTGCTTTAGAACAATTAATGGTTCTTGCTAGGGCTGGCGATGGTCGCGCAGCGGAACGAGTGCTTGAACAGGGCGATTCAAAATATGAAAAAGAAGCACTTTCGTTGCTGTTTACATATCCAGAACGAGTTCGCGCATCACTGGATTATTGGCAACTTTATGCTGCTCGGATTGATTATAAGAATCATGAATTGGAACAAGCACTTGAGCGCTTGATTCCAATCTCAAATACCAACGGTGAATATAAAACAAAAGCATTGGATTTCATAGAGATTATTAGCGGGAGTGAATTTACGAATTTGGAACATGCATTTGGTACAACTTCGGTTGATGAATTGCCCGAAGAACTGCTTGAGCAATATCCTCCACAAGTGATTCAAGATTTATTAACCCAATGTATTCATCTCTGCCACTCCGAGAATATAACTAAGTGGAATGCAGCGGCTCTCGCTGTTTTGCTTAAACATTCTCGGGATGTTAATCCATCTGTTTTAGCGGAAGGGCATAGATTGCTTGGGAACTGTGATAAAGCAATTCCACTTTTTAAAAAAGCAATCGAGCGTAATGGGGATACGGTTCAAACTACTGCTGGGCTAGCAGACTGCACGGGTGATCGAGAAGCTATGGGACGAGTTGTTTCGTCAACATCATTCGATGAAGCATCATCATATTGGTTTTGGCTGTCAAATTTAAGGGTGTTGCAGTGGTATATCGATGATGGTGGCAATGCTACTGAAGTAGTTGCTAAGGTGAATCGTTTACGAAAAAAAGACGCCTCTCTTGGAGGCGAATTCTTTCTATCAGAATTTAATTCTGTCCTTTATTAGGACGCTCTTCGGCTATGAATTGGAGTTCCGTTTTGCATACGCTCGCGCAATCTTCGTAATGAATCAATTTCAATTTGCCTGACACGTTCTCTAGTTAACCCAATCACATCACCAATTTCTTTCAATGTAAGTGGGTCTTGCCCTTCAAGACCGAATCTAAGCCGTAGGACTCTTGCATCTCGATGGTCTAGTTGACCTAAGAAACAAAGAATATCTTTTATCGTTTCTCGTTGTTCGACTTGCTCGTCCGGGCGTTTGTTGCTTTGGTCCTCAAAAACATCAGATAATGAAATAAGTTCACCGCCTGAAGTCCTTGGTTTTCTACCTGACGCTGCTTGCATCGCTCTACGTACAGCGCGAAGTTTCTTCTCGGGAAGCTCCATATATGCAGCTACATCTTTGTTCGAAGGCGAATGGCCATAATCATTGGTTAATGTACGCATAGCCTCACGATATCTGTTGATAAGGTCAACCATGTACGCAGGAACGTGTACTGGCTGCGTGGCATGGATTAGCATTCGTTTGATTGATTGTTTAATCCACCACGATGCGTACGTTGAAAAACGTGCACCGTGCGCGGGGTCAAAACCCTCGACAGCTCGAATTAAGCCAATGTTGCCTTCTTCGATAAGATCTGCGAGTGTGAGTCCTCGACCTAGATATCGCTTTCCTATTGAAACTACAAGGCGTAGATTTGCTCGAATCATATGTTCTTTAGCTGCTTGATCACAATCATTGATGATTCGCCAGCCAAGTTCTTTTTCTTCTTCTGGTGTAAGAAGAGGAACTTCGTTTATTTGTTGTAGATAGAGTTCAAGATCCACGCATTTCTCCTAGTTTGCTGTTGCTTTTCAAATCCTACGCAAGCATCGGAATGAATTTGATTCAAATCAAGCAATCTATTCAAAAGAACTCTTACAGAACCCTCATAATCGGAATGCCTTTGCTAGCCCTCAAGAAAAACGCCACCCTACGATTGAAAACAATGCAATTCAATGTACGATGTCACAATGGGAAAGATAATCCAATAATGACGACGAACGATATATCCAGAATTTTGCAGGAGTGGCCTTATGATTCGAGCAAAATGAACGTAAGAATTACAGAAGCGGAGGCTGGCCGCGAGGTGCTTCAATTGAGGGTGGAACTTGGGATTGTGCAAATGGAAGTGATCGGTCGCCCAGACGGAGTTTTGCAAGACGGATACAAATCGCTTCTTGATTTATTTGAAGATCGTGGAACACATGGTGGTCTAGATTCTGAAATGTGCCGGCGTCTTCGAGAAGAAGGTGTACAACGGTCACATCGTGCTGCAGCTTTTTTTACAATGGGTCGTTGGGAGGATGTTATACGTGATTGCACTCAGAACCTTCAGCTCTTTGATTTGTGCAACCAGAATGCAAATGAAGAACAAGATCGGGTAGCGCTTGAACAATTTAGAGCACCAGTAATCGCTCTCAGAACACGTTCTGCAGCAGAATGGGCAATAGAATTAGAAAATACTATTGAAGCATTGGCCGCATTAGATCACGGATTGGACGCACTTCGTGATGCTCTTGGAGATGACTGGAATGAATCAAATGAAGCACAACTTCTTCAAGGAATGAAAGAAGCACTTGTTCCAAGACTTCCAACTTCCGAGCGAGCTGATTTACAAGAACGTCTTGCAACAGCAATAGAAAATGAAAACTATGAACTCGCTGCCATTCTTAGAGACGAGATTCGTTTGCTACGCGATTAATGCAAGCGAGCACTTATCTTTTGTAAAAAGGTAGATTGACAATGGTTGCGGGCAATTGCTGTTTTCCAAAATCAATATCAACGATCTCGCCATCAAAATCACTAGCAACATATGCCATCCCAATTGGATAGTTTAGGGTAGGGCTAAAGCACCCGCTTGTAATTTTCCCAATCACTGCTCCGTTCGTACACACATCCATGCCTTGACGTGGTGAGCGTCTTCCATCAAGCCTAACACCGACAAGTTTTTTTCCAGACCCGTGTTCGGCAATGTGCCTGATTGCCTCTTGTCCAATGAATGGTTCCGCTTCGTTGTCACCAATTCCCTTCTCTAGTTTTACTGCGAAAGATAACCCTGCAGATAGAGGGTCTGTTTCCTCATCGAGTTCATGACCATAGAGTGGCATCCCAGCTTCGAGCCGCAACGAATCGCGAGCACCTAATCCTGCAGGTTTTATACTGTTTGTATCTTCAACATGTGTAAGCATCATGTCGAGCGCTTTCTGAGCTAACCCTTTTGGAAGAATAACTTCTACACCATCTTCACCAGTGTACCCCGTTCGTGAAATCTTAATTTTTGCAATGAACACATTTTTAGTTATGAAACGGTATCGCTTAAGATCTGGAATTGAACTTGAAAAATTTGATAAAAGTTCCATCACCTTGGGACCCTGAAGAGCAACCATCGCTGTTGATTCAGTTTCATCTTTAACTTTACAAACGAAATCGCCTCGATTCGATTCAATGTGATCCCAAATTTTTTCTCGGTTTGCTCCATTGCACACCATCATGTAACTCGAATCACCCTCTTGATACACAAGGACATCGTCGCGGCATCCGCCTGCTTCATTGCATATCAAAGAGTACCGAATTTGACCCTCACTCATCCCATAAATTTGCCGAGTACACAATCGGTCAAGCAGTTTGCACGCATCTCTACCCTTGAATCGGAGTCTCCCCATATGGGACACATCAAAGAACCCGCCACTTGTTCGCACTTGGGTATGTTCTTCAATAATCGATCCGTAATGCAAAGGAAGGGACCAACCAGCAAAATCAACCATTTTTGCCCCTTTGTTAAGGTGGTAGGAGTGAAACGGTGAGGTGAATAATTCTTGAGTGTTTGTCATTGCTTTGTACCTTTTGTGGCAATGTATTGTACTTCCAAGGAGGTCTGCGGTTGTGGGTGGTGCTTCAGGCAGGTATCCTTCTCAAAACGGATGCGATTCCTCAACACCATACTTTATTGCCTTTTATGCGTTCTCATTATGTCCCCACTCTTCGCTTGGTCTGGGGATAGATTTGGTGCTAGATTGGATGAACACTTTATCTCAGCAATTAGATTTGAGCGTCTTGACCGGGTGGAAGAACAGCGTGTTCAAAATCTAATTCAATCAGCCGTGGGGGAGTTGTATGACCCCGAATTAGTTGAGGGTGATGTTCACATCCTTACTCACCTTGGAGTATTCGAGAATATTAAGGCAGAGGTTATTCTCCAAGAGGACGAAACAATAGAACTTGTCTTTACATTTACCGAGCAACAAATTATTACACAGGTTTCTGTGGTTGGGAATACACAAATTAGCGACAAGGAGTTATCAGCTAGTTTACCTGTGATGGAAGGACTTGGTAGAGATCAAGATGCCATCGATCGGGGCAAAAGATCAATAATGGATTTGTACAAAGCACAAGGAAATTACCTTGTCGAAGTTATTCCTGAAACGATTGTGTATGGCAAGGATTTTTTTACTGAAGAAGACGGCGAACACAAGAAAATTCCCGAGACAGTAGTCCTGATTTACAGAATCATGGAAGGCCCGAGAGTACGTGTAAAAGGAATGCTTTTTTCTGGAAACCATTCATTCACCACAAAGGAACTAGCTGCAGAAGTTGACACCTCAGTTTCAGTTCCATTTTTTCGACGAGGCGAACTAAATGAACAGATACTTGATGCAGACGTTCAAAGTTTAAAAAGTTTTTACATTAATAGAGGGTTCCGAGATGTACGAGTTTCATACACAGATCCCCTAAGCCCAAACGACAAAGAGGCATCCGTTGTGTTTCTTATTGAGGAAGGACCTCAATATACTATTGGTGGCATCTCTGTTGAATTTATAACGGTTGGTAATCTAAAACCCGTGTTTACAGTGGAACAAATCAGAGGATTGATTCCAATGAAACAGGGAGATGTGTTTCGACAGTTCGAGATGAATGACGCTGTTGCTTCAATCAATAATGCGTACGGGGTGCTCGGTAGAATTATCAACGTTGAACCAAAACAGCAGGCAATTCGACGAGCACGAAAAGCGATGTATGGCGGGAGTAATTCCATTGAATTAGATTCGGCTAATGCAATCCCATATCACGCTGAACCAGGCGCGACGATAGATGTTTTGTTTGTGATATCTGAGGGCCGCCCAACAAAGGTTGGGGTTGTTGAAATCAAAGGCAATTCAGTTACACAAGACAAGGTCATCCGCGGACGCATTGGCTTAAAGCCGGGCTACCCATTTAATATAGAAGAAGCCAACAGGTCTGAAACGCGCCTTATGAAAACAGGCCTCTTTAATAAGGTCACCATGACGATTCAACCAGAAAATAGTGAGAATCCGAATGTGCGAGATCTTCTTGTTGAGGTGGATGAATCACAAACAGGATCATTAAACTTTGGTTTAATGGCTGGAAGTGACTCTGGTCTGATTGGTAACATTTCTTTAAACCAACGAAACTTTGATGTCGCTGATTGGCCAGAAAGTTGGTCAGAGTTTTGGCAACGAAAAGCATTTATTGGAGCGGGGCAAAAGTTTTCGATGGCGTTTCAGCCCGGTGATGAGGTGTTCAATTACGAAACGAGTTTGACAGATCCACGGTTTTTGGATTCCGATTATTCACTTGGTGGTTCTGTGGGTTGGAGGCAGCGAGAATATGACGATTACAAACAAGAGACTTTGTTTAGCAGGGCGACCATTGGTCGTAGGTTCGGAGATATTTGGTACGGTCGTTTATCACTTTCTGCGGATCGAATTAAATTGACAAATTTTGATGATAATGTTCCTTTGGAAATATTTAATGATCGAGGTCCAAGTACGATTAACTCATTAGGTCTTTCGGTGACTAGAACAACTTTGGCACCATTCATTCGACCAACCGAGGGGTCGCGTATCAGCTTGAATATCGACCAATTTGGAATACCTTCCGGGGATTACACCTTTACAAAAACCTACCTTTCAGCAACTTCTTATTTTGCTATTGATCGGGACTTTCTCAACAGAACATCCACGCTTCGAGTTGACAGTAAGATTGGGTATATTTTTGGAGGCGAGTCCCCAACATTCGAGAAGTTTTATCTTGGTGGACGAACGTTCAGAGGTTTTGACTATCGAACAATTTCTCCAAAAGGAACACCACGAGTTGCTGGTGGCGACCCAAATGTTCCTGTTGGAGGCGACTGGGAGTTTTACCTAGGTGCTCAATATGAATTCCCTGTACTCGACAGGTTTATTTCTATGGTGGCCTTTTGTGATAGTGGCACAGTTGTCAATTCGCCTAGTTTTGATGAATATAGAGTGAGTGTTGGCGCTGGTATTCGGCTTTACATTCCTCAACTCGGTCAAGCACCCCTTGCTTTTGACTTTGGCTTCCCAATCATGAAAGAAGAAGAAGATAAAAAGAAGGTGTTTAGTTTCAGTGTCCAGTTGCCTTTCTGACTGCTCATTCGGAATTTCTCGTACAATTACCACTTATTCTTATTGCATACTTCGAAACGAAGGAACTTAACATGTCTTTACACACACGAACGCGAAGAATCACTGTAGTTTTAGCAACAATAGCAATTGTTTGTACGGTTGCTGGATATGCAGCAGTCGCAGCAACAGCACTTCGAAGGCCACCCACGGTTGTCGTAACGTTTAATATTTCAAGAGTGACCGCAAATCTCACAGAAAGAGCTGCCTCAGAGGCACGGCTTCGTGAGCTTGTTTCAAAAATTGAAGATGAACAGACTAAACGTATTAAAGCAATTGAAAGTTTGGAAGAAAGTTTCGTAGAAGCATCTGAAGCAGAAAAGTTAGGGGTCATTGATCAACTTGACCAGTTAAACCTTGAAGCGATTAGTTACCAGCGCTTCGCAGGTATGAGAGTCGACAATGAACGTTCGTTAATGTTTAGAGATATTTACAAAAAGATACGTAAAGCTGTTGCAGACATCTCTGAAGAAAACGGGTATGACATTGTGCTTATCAGTGATGACGATCGGGAAATAATGATAGATCGGGAGTCGAATGTTCCAAGGGAATTTCAGGTGAAAGAACAAATTGGTCTTCAAAGAGTTATTTTTGCAAGTGCCCAAACAGATATCACGGAACAAATCGTGACACACATGAACCTTGAATGGGAAAAACGCTCAGATCATTGATCTGAAAGGAAAATATACATGCAGCATGTAAGAAATAAAACACACCACATTTACGCAATTGCACTTCTCGTTGTTATCTCAATGGCATGGCAATCCCAAGCAAATAGGAAAGTTGCTCCTGCGACACCAGCAGTTCTTGTTTCGGTTGATTTTGAAAGAGCTTTTTCTTCATTAGAAGAACGGGTGTATGAAGAATCAAAAGTGCAAGCATTTGTTGCGAAACTGACCGAAGATATCGAATCAAAAAGATTGCACATTGAAAGTTATGAACAAGAATTTGAATTGTATGAGTCCGGCTCTGACAAATGGGAAGAACTTCTTCAAGAGCAACAACTTGAAGTCCTAGAGTACCAGGCTCAAATTGAGTATAGAAATATTAGGGCAATTCGTGAAGAGTCAAAGGGAATGCGCCGCATTTATCAGCACATTAGAGAGGCTGCAGCTGAATTATCAAAGGAAAATGGTTGGGATTATGTCATTGTAAATGACGCAGCTTTTTCATTGCCCGAAGGAGACAACGTTGACATGGGAGCTCAAATCAGTAGTCGTCGAATGCTCTATGCAAATCCATCCCTTGATGTTACGGATATCCTCATTGAATATATGAATGCTTCATTTGATGAGATGGCAGTTCGGTAAACCAACCCGTGGCTAACGAACAACACACTGCCGGATCACTCGCGGATGCACTTCACGCAGATCTTGATGGACCAGCTGATTTGCTTTGTATTGGAGTTTCTTCGATTGAACAAGCAAAATCAGGCGACATTACGTTTATGGTCTCAGCGAAGTATGCAAAGGAATGGGAACACTCTGGCGCAACAATTGGGATAGTTCCAAATGGTGTCGATGTTCCAGGGCATGACCCATCGGCACGCGCTTTGCTGCGTGTTGATAGTGCCTCGATTGCAATGGCAGAGGTTCTAGAACTTTTTAAATCAGAGGAAGATTTGCCCCCAAAAGGCATACATCCATCAGCAATTATTGATTCCTCTGCAACTGTTGGCAGTGATGTTCGAATTGGGCCACATGTAATTGTCGGAGCCAAAGTGCATATCGGAGATGGTGTTGCGTTATGTAATCATGTCAGCATTGGACGCGGCTCACAAGTTGGTTCAAATACTATCCTCAGACCGGGCGTTGTTATTGAATACGATTGCACAATCGGGGAAGAGTGTATCCTCAATGCCAACGTTACAGTTGGGACTGATGGGTTTGGGTATTGCCCAAACGCTGATATGACTGGGCTTATAAAACTGCAACATGTAGGCACTGTGGTCATCGGGGATCGGGTTGAAATAGGTTCTAATTCTTGCCTTGACAGAGGGAAATTTTTAGCGACACAGATTGGAAATGGCACAAAAATAGATAATTTAGTGCAAATTGGTCATAATGTTACTATTGGCGAAAACTGCGTTATTGCATCAGGAACGGGGATTGGAGGTTCCGTGCAGGTTGGCAATTGGGTTCAAATCGCAGCTCATGTGGGCATTGCACCCCACTGTAAGGTAGGTGATGGGGCAAAAATTGGTGCTAAGAGTGGTTTAATGCACGATATACCTGATGGTGAAGAGTGGCTTGGTCTCCCAGCTGGCAAAATGAAGGATGTATTGCGGCAATGGGCTTCTACTCGTAAACTGCCCGGAATCATTTCAAAATATGACCGAGATAAAGACCAATAGACCCACAATCGGGTTGAGTCTCACAACGAATCATGACGAATCCCACACAACAATCTGAACAAACAGCGAAGCACACAGAGGGTGGTGTCCATATGCAGCACACAGTTGCAAAGCCAGTCGCAGTTAGCGGAAAAGGGTTGTTGCTCGGGAAGAATGTAGATCTCGTGATTACGCCAGCTGCGGTGGGCGAAGGCATTGTTTTTGAACGGACGGATATTGAGCCATCAATTCAAATACCTGCTCTAGTTGATAATGTGACTGATCGAGCGAGACGTACTACCCTGAGTGGAAGTGATGTCACCATCGAAACAGTGGAGCACCTGATGTCTGCTCTTTCTGGGGTTGGAATTGATAACGCAATTATTCGAATGGATGGTCCAGAAGTACCGTGTGGTGATGGTTCATCGATGCCTTTTGTCGAACCATTACTCAAGGCAGGACGGGTAGAACAAGATCAACCCAGAACTGTATTTCGAGTTACAGAACCAATTTGTTTGCAGGATGGTGATGCGATGATTGCAGCATTTCCTTCGCATCAAGAAGGGCTACGAATTGTGTATGACCTTGATTATGGTCATGAAACATCACGAATTGCAAGGCAAACACAAGCGTGGGATAGCCAAAGTGGTACATACAACACAGATGTAGCACCCGCAAGAACATTTAGTCTTGAAGAAGAAGCTCAAGCGTTACAGTCTCAAGGAATGTGCACTCATCTTTCTCCATCCGAGGTGTTAGTAATTGGAGAGGACGGTCCGATTGATAATTCGTATCGTTTTGACAACGAACCTGTTCGGCACAAAATTCTTGATATCATCGGAGATCTATATTTATCTGGAGCATGTATCCAAGGAAGAATTGTTGCAAGCCGATCTGGGCATGCACTCAACCGAAAACTTTGCAAAGCAATAGTTGAGCAAAACAAAGTATCCAAACGCCACACGATTGCTTCAACAGGTTCCGAGATGGATGTGCGTGAAATTCAGCGCATCATGCCACATCGATACCCCATGCTTCTTGTTGATCGAGTTGTAGAAATGGACGGGACAGCAAAAGCAGTAGGAGTGAAAAACGTCACAATTAACGAGCCGTTTTTTCAGGGGCACTACCCAGGCACCCCAATTATGCCTGGTGTACTTGTGGTTGAAGCGATGGCACAACTTGGCGGCTTACTTATGAGTAGAAAACTTGAGCACACAGGCAAATTGGCCGTTTTGCTGAGTCTTGATAAAGTGAAACTTCGTCACCCAGTGACCCCAGGGGATCAGTTAATTTTAGAGGCTCATTCCATTCGTGCGGGAGTCCGAACAGCTGCATTGCAATGCAAAGCATTTGTTGGCTCACGCCTTGCCGCAGAAGCGCAGATTCGGTTTATGATGGTAGATGCGGAGCAAGATTAACGATGACTAACATTCACCCAACAGCAATCATTGATTCCACCGCAACCATCGCAGAAGATGCCGTCATAGGTCCTTCATGCATTATTGGTCCAGAAGTTGTTATTGGCTCCGGAACAGAACTACTGAATCACGTTACTGTCCAGTGCAACACAACCATTGGTAAAGACAACCGGATTTTTCCTTTCAGTGTTATTGGCGGTGACCCACAAGACAAAAAATATGCCAAGGAAGTGACCACCTTAGTAATTGGTAATCGAAATGAAATTCGAGAGCATGTCACTATCCATCGAGGGACTGAAAATGGTGGAGGCATTACAGTCATCGGAGATGGAAATTTGCTCATGGTCGCATCTCACGTTGCGCACGATTGTGTGCTTGGAAGTGACCTTGTTATTGCTAATCAAGTGATGCTTGCTGGACACATTACAGTGGAAGATTATGCAACAATTGGCGGCGGCGCTGGAATTAATCAATTTTCACGGATAGGCCGTTGCTCATATGTTGGCGGTTTGGCAAGAATAACTAGAGACGTTCCACCTTACATGATTGTAGAAGGGACTCCAGCAGAAGTTAGAGCAGTAAACATTGTTGCAATGTCAAGGCAAGGATATCCCGAAGATCAAATTGGCGCGATGAAAGAAGCTCACAAACGATTGTTCCGCGATAATGGTGGGTCTCTTGCTCAGAAGATGGAACTCTTACTTGAGGAGTTTGGCGAACATCTTCCCGTGCAACATTTGTGTAATTCAATTACCGCTTCAGCCCAAGGCCGTCATGGTCGTTCGAATGAAAAGCTTTGAAGTAGCTGCGAACCCCCGTTCAATCTTCATCTTCTTTCACATCTTCCACCCATTCATCTATTGATGGACTTTGAACATCTGCGATGACAGTAGATTGTGCGAGTGTGTGCATTGCGAAATCGGTTGTGTCAAAGACAAACCCAGAGGATTGTTCAAAGTGGGAATTGTGAAGATCTGTCATGGAAAAGTCCTGATGTGTGGTAGGGGATACGAAAAGCTAGATGATGAGTATTGATATCGAAATAGGCTTGCTTGTCAAGTTCAACGTCTGATAAACAACCCTAATTTGGCAAAATTCGGAAATAACTGAAAGTGGTATGCGTTTATATGCTTATCGGTCTGACCCTCATCAAGCGGAACTATCTGCGGGAACTTCGATGTTGGGCAATTAAACCTCATGGCATATTCAGAAATACAAGCAAACAATTTACCACTAGACGAAAAGAAGAGGTCTGAACGGGTTATTTGGCTTCTTGCTGGAGTTGTTTTGTTGAGTTTGGCTGATTTGTTCCTTACTCTCACATATTTGACTTCTGTAGGAATGAGTGAAGGCAATCCAATCGCAGTATGGCTCCTTCATTCAACCAACTCAGTATGGCCATTAGCAGTCTATAAAATGATGACTGTTGCCATTTGTGTTTCCCTTTTATATATGCATAGGCGAAAACGACAGGGCGAATTGGCATCGTGGTGTGCAATGTGCATCCTTATAGCTCTTTCAATCTGGTGGAATCAATATTCTCGGTATCAGCCCTATCTCCCATTGGCAGAAGATCACATGGTGATGGTCAATGAGATGTTTGTTCAACCGTTCCTTACAACCCACAAACAGGTCCCCATAATTCAATAGGGGCTACGTCAACTACTTCCATTTTAGAATATGACAGGCGGAGACGTTCGCGTCTTGGTACAGTAGCGACATGCTTCGAATATTATCATTTCTTCTTTGTATTTGCGTATTGGAGGGTTGTGGTGTGCGTGCCCCAACCGTACGTTTTACTGGTGCAGAAGTTACTCAATCTACCACCGAAGCAATCGCCCTGAATGCTGAATTCGATATTTCGAATACTAATGACGAACCGCTTCGTCTGGATTATTACGAATACACGGTCTCTGCAGGTAACCATACTGTGTACCAAGGAATATCTGTGCCGAATCTAACCATCCCTCGTTGGGCAACGATTAGTAGTTCTATACCTATTGTTATCCGACGAGACAGACTCCCAGAAATTGGGGAACAAGTTGCTTGGAAACTATCTGGATCGCTTAGTTATTATCCCCCATCAGCAATTGCTGAAACACTAATGAACCTAGGCATTTGGAAACCTAAAACAACAGTGCATGCTCGTGAAGACCTTGAAGTTCCCCGTATAAACTGATTCACGCTCCTATCCATCCCACACAATCGGAATGAATTGCACACAACGTCGCTTCAATGTGTAAGTTGTGAATTGCGACCTTGCTGCTACCGATGTGAATGGTATGGATATCGAAGGCATTCTTTCTTGTGCGTCTGAACGGGGCGCATCAGATATACATCTTGTTTCTGGTGAACCCCCAGTTATACGTGTTGACACTGGTTTAGTACGCCTTGAATATCCACCGTTACAAGAGGATGAACTTTGTAATCAACTTGGAACAATGCTCAATGACAAACAACTTTCAACACTACAAACACAACAAGATGTTGATTTGTCTTGGGCAACTTCAAGTTGCAGATATAGAGTGAATGTACACATCCAACGTGGGCTTCACGCAATTTCGATGCGAACGGTGAAATCAAATATTCCACCACTTGAAACTCTAAACCTTCCTCCTGCAATTGCACCTCTTGCAGAATTACCACGAGGGCTTGTTCTTGTAACAGGTGATACAGGGTCTGGAAAATCTACAACCCTTGCATCATTGCTTGATCGGATTAACTCATCGAAGAACAAGCATATTATTACGCTTGAAGATCCAGTTGAATATGTGTTTGATTCAAATTGTTGTTTGGTGGAGCAGCGTGAACTTGGAAGAGACATGCCAAGTTTTGCTTCTGGATTGAAACATGCACTTAGACAAGATCCAGACATAATTCTTGTTGGCGAAATGCGAGATTTAGAAACAACTTCCCTTGCTATTTCTGCAGCAGAGACTGGGCATCTTGTGCTCTCGACATTGCACACGGTGAACGCATCGCAAACCGTAGAGCGAATTATCGATATGTATCCCGCAAATCAACAATCTCAAGTTAGATCGATGCTTGCAAATACTTTGAAGGCTGTGATTTCTCAAGCTTTGTTACAAAAAATTGGCGGGGGTATGGTTCCAGCCGTTGAGGTTCTATTGTGCGATCCCGCTGTGAGAAATATTATTAGAGAAGCAAGAACATTTGAAATACCAAACGTTATCGAAACAAATAGTCGCAAGGGGATGGTAACTCGAGATGCTTCCATTGCGACTTTAGTATTTAATGGTCTCATCGAACGAGATGTTGCACTTGCAAATTCCACTGACCCACAGAGATTACACATGACCCTCGCAGCATAAGGATTGTTGGTATGCCTACTTACCGCTATGAATTGCAAAAAGAAAGCGGAGATTTGTTGGTTGGGCGAGTTGCTGCTCAATCAGCAGCAGGAGCTGCAAGCGTAATACAACATCGTGGTGGTCGAATTATTCGATTAGTTCCACTGAGTACAACACAATCTAATATGTTTCAAAAAATTTGGACAGTCTTGAATACTGGGAATGGTCCAAAGAAACGCGACATACTTGATTTCACTACGCAACTCGCTGTAATGGTTCGCGCAGGAATAAGTTTACGCGTCGCAATTGATGGTATTAGCAAGCATGTGGAAAATAAAAAACTACAAGAAATATTAACTTCAATCAGGGAAGACCTTGAGGCCGGATGTACATTCTCTGACGCTATTTCAAAGTACCCAAAATTGTTCTCTCCACTCTATATCAATATGGTTAAGGCAAGTGAATTGTCTGGTTCATTCGGCCACATGCTTGACCGAATCGCAAAAATTATTGCAAGCCAGATTGAAACAAAAAAACTTATAGTTGGCGCAAGTATTTATCCTGCGGTAATTGGTGGTTTAGCAACGGTTGTAACTATCTTCCTCCTGACATTCGTGCTTCCTAGGTTTGCGGGAGTTTTTGCTGGTAAGGAAGCAATTCTTCCGTGGCCGACAACTTTTTTAATGGGTCTTAGTGCATGGATGGTCTTGTATTGGTGGACGGTTCCAATTGCAATGGCGTGTGTTGCAGTAGGGGCAATTCTTATCTCAAAAACTGAACGTGGGCTATGCTTTCTTGACAATGTAAAATTGAAAATTCCAGTTGTGAAAAAAATGCTTCGGGCACTGTATATCACGCGTTCATTACAAACATTCGGTGAGTTAGTGAACGCGGGGGTTCCAATGGTAAATGCACTTGAAGTAACAGCGAACATATCTGGGAATCGTAATTATCATGCCCTTTGGAGCGATGTCGCAGATGGTGTAAAAGAAGGTCGCCGTATAAATGAAATTTTGTGTGGCACAAAACTCTTGCCCATGCCGGTGGTTCAAATGGTTGCCGCTGGCGAAGAGTCCGGAAAACTTGGCGATGTTTTAGAGGAAATTTCAGAGTATTACGATCGCGTGTTGCGAGATGCAATAAAAACGTTTACAAGTTTACTTGAGCCAGCGATGATTGTATTTATGGGAGTTATTGTCGGCTTTATTGCAATGGCAATTATCCTTCCAATTTTCAAAATGAGCGCGGTGGTAACGAGTTCATGAAATATGTACAAACAAAAGTTCGTCGAGGTTTTTGGTTGGTGGAGTCAGCCATAGCAATTGCAGTAGTTGGTATTGGAGTAGTTGCGGTTGTTGGTTCGCAACAAGCGTGGCATATTCAAACGGTCGTTTCAGAAGAAATTGCAACAGGAATGAGACTTGCAAATGAAATACGAGAAATGTCCTTGTTACTCCCAGCAAATGATCCGGTTACTGGATTGGCAACTTGGGGAATTGAGTCTGGTGAAACCATTCCAATGGATATTGATGATCTTGATGACCTCGATAATCAGATTTTTTCAGAACCATATGGAACAGGACCACTTGATGCCACAGGGTCTGTAATTGCTGGCATGGAAGGGTGGGAGCAACAGATTGCTGTGCAATGTGTGGACCAATTTAACGTAACAAACATCGTCCCAGACAGCACATCAGATGTAGTTCGCTTAGAAGTCACCGTACTTCATAACGGCGAGGAAACTGCGAGGTTAACATGGATTGCGCCCCGATAAATTGCAAAGAACACGCTAAATGGTTTGTGGATAATCCCGTTTTAAAAAATAGAACGGGTTTGCGTAGAGGGTGGGCAACCGTCCCAGCACTAATTATGCTCACGGTTATTGCTTCAATAACCGCTGGCATATCTAGAGTTTCGTGGACAAATGTCCGAAGTGCCCAAGCAATGATAGCTATTGCAAAAGCACAAGCAGTAGCAGAATCGGGGTTATCGTTTGGAAGTGTTCGGTTGCTAGATGAAGTGAACCGGTACGTTATTGATAGAGGAGTTATTTCAAGTGATTTAGCTGAGAGATTATGGAGAGGAACTTGGACATCAGCTGATGGGCAGGTTGAGATTGTTCCTTCAGAAGAATACGTTATTGGTTCACCATCAGGCGTTGGTATTGTTCACTCTTTACAAGATGTGTTTTCCCAAATAGACGCACATTGGATTGAAGTGACTCCAGAGGATGAATTGTTGCCGACAATCGGAGTGACAGATTACAAACTTGAAGTTAAACCAATTGCTATTGATGCAACTGAGTCTTCATACTTTAGGTTGTCGTATGAATTACTTGAAAATGAAACACGAATATTAATTACAAGTGTCGGTGAATCAGACGGTATTTCCAGAACGATTTCGATGGAGTTTGACCTAGACAAACGAATTGATTACGCGCTAGTTGCGATGTCTCGAGTCATGATTGGTCGTAATGTATTAGTGGAGGGGCCGATTGGAACTCGATATGGAATTGAAGCTAATGAATTGAATGCAAATTTCGGCACGCCACTAATTATGAAAAGTGATTTTTATGGTATCGATGCAGCAATTCTTGACGTAGACATTTCTACTTTCGCTAACTTGGTGTTAGATAATGATGTTGATGGAGACAACCGTTTACGACCAAATCACCCAACCGAAAACGCGGGCTTAGGTGGAGCATTAGTTGATTATGATGGGGACCAATATGTCACCGAAATGGACTTGTTCCTTTCTCGTTTTGATACTAATGGCGATATTGGAGTGGTATACGATTCCGCTCTAGCTTCTGCTGCTGGATTTCCTGGGTTGAGCCAAGAGTTTTCAAGTGACATGCAACTTGCGGCACTCATTGATCAAGCAAGAAGCGATAGAAATGGCGACGGTGTTGTTGACGCCATTGATCGAGAACTTGGTTGGGACGATGGCATCATTGATGCAAAGGATCATTACGCAAAAATAGATGGAAGTATTGGGCTTGCAGTTGATATGGCATCATGGGAATCTGCAAGTAGCATGCAATGGCAGACTGACGTGAATGGGGCGATTGTTTCTGAATACGGATCGTCTCCCATCAAATTTGATTTGCCTGAATCTGAGTTAGCCGAGCTGACAACAGAGATGTTTTCAGATTCGCAAACTTGGTTTGAAACAGAGTCAATGAGTGGGATGGAATTTGGAGACATTTCGAGTGGACAAGTTGCGTCAAATATCCAAGGTGGTGGAACATACACGCCACCCTCAAGCAATACATGGGAGGGGGTTCCTTGGGAATCCGATGGAGCATATGATTGGTACCAGCGGCCAGTTTATACAGATATGGTATTTACAAACGTTCGAATTCCAACTGGAACTAATGCAGTATTTGAAGATTGCATGTTTGTCGGTGTGACATGGGTAGAAACTACGCAGGATGTGAGCGATCCGAATTGGAATTTTGCTGGAGCACAAGAACCAGATGGGAGCGGTGGGTATGGCAATCAATTCGATGGTTTAGTTGCCCAGTCAGGTGGAGTGGAATATGGCGACACAAGGGACGTTTCCAATAACGTTCGCTTTCATGATTGCACATTCCTGGGCTCAATTGCTGGCGATGTTCCATCGGAGTTTACACACTGGAGAAATAAAATCCAAGTAACTGGAGAGTCAAGATTTTTTCTTGATCCCGACGACCCAGATGTCGCTGCTCAAGAAGATGGAGTTGTTTTGCAAGTGATATTAAATTCGATAGATTCCTCAGATCGAGCTCAATTAGCTCGGAGTTCAATATTAATGCCAGGGTGGTCAGTTGAAATAGGGGCGTTTCAGAACGACGAATCAGTTGGAGTTAAGTTGACAGGAACAATCGTGAGTGGCCTCATGGATCTTCGTGGATCCGTTGACGTGCATGGAGCTATTCTTTCAACCTTTCGACCCAAAGAAGGTGAGGGCCCACTGTACTACGGTGGCGAAACCGATGCATTTAACACGACGATTGGGTATTTTGGACCTGAAGATGGTGATAGCGAAGGGGTAAATGATGACGTAAAACCATTTAGTGGATATGGAAGGGTCTCACTTCGTGCAAACCCAGATGCGCCAATGCCAGATGGTGTACCTTGGCCAATCACAATAGTTCCAGATGGAGCTAGTTATCAGGAGGGCACATGATTCGCCGAGGGTTTACTGTAGTTGAGCTACTTATCGGATTGGCAATTGCTACTGTGTTGCTTACTGGGTTATTTGCAGCAATTCAGTCTTCGGTTGATGCGTATTCGAAATCAACAGCCGAAGGAGTTAATCGATTAACGTCTCGGTTATTAGTTGAGAGGATAGCACTTCTTGTTCGGACCGGAACGTCATTTGGCCCACTTCCAGCAGTCGCGACGACAACAGAAGTAGAAAGTAATACTCTTCAAATCACGACACCGCAAGGACAACAAGTCACGATTACATGGAATAGCATGGATGAAACTCTAGAGATGGATGTTGATGGCACAAATTCTGTTGTCTTGGGTGGTGTGACACAATTGGCAAGCGGAGTGCCAATTACGCCATTTTTACTGCAATACGAAAATGGCACAATTTTAAACCGTGTCACAATCAATCTTGCTGTAATACCTGATATTACACACGCAACGGCAATGGACGCTGGCGAAGAAACCATTCGCCTGACTACCTCTGTGATGCCACGCGCACAATTGTATTAACCCCACCCTCCGGCTCTGAGCCAACTTGGCTCAGAGACAAGCACCTATAGTTTTACTCTATTTGATAATTTATAAGCAGTAAGGGAATCATTTGCTTCAGCTATGACACGAGCAATGGGTTCAGTGTTGCTTGGCCTGACATGAAGCCATCCCTCATCAAAATCGATTCGCAATCCATCACTATCATCCTGCTTTTCTTCCCCATACTCGTTTTTTAGCCTTTCGATTTCTTTTTCAATTGCAGGAAGCCCGCCGCTATTTGCGAGGTCAATTGTTCGTTTTATCATTTCATAAGGTTGTATGCTTTGAACTATGGCTGAAAGTGGTTCGTCTTTTGAACGTATCAAGTCTAAGATTAAAGCCATGCCCGCAAGGCTATCGCGAACCCAACAAACTTCTGGAAAAATGACACCACCGTTACCCTCTCCCCCAATGACACAACCGTGTTTTTTCATAACACTTGCGACATTCGCCTCACCAACAGCAGAACGCCAAGTTTTACACCCATGTGTGTTTGCAACATCATCAATCATTCTACTCGTTGATAAATTCGTAGCAGTTGAAGTATTTGGATGTGTTTGAAGCCACTGCATAGCTGCGAGTACAAGTGTGTATTCCTCGCCAAAATAAAAACCAGTTTCATCTACAACAGCAAGCCGGTCTGCGTCTGGATCTTGGGCAAAACCAACGTCTGCATCAAACTTATCAACCATCGAAGCAAGATCTGTTAAATTCTCCGACTTTGGCTCAGGAGGATGGGCAAAATTACCTGTTGGTTCACCATTAAGATGCAAAACATCACACCCAAGAAGTTCTAGAAGTTTAATTCCTGATTCACAACCAGCACCATTAATCGAGTCAAGGACTACGCGGAAACGCTTGTCGCGAATAGGTTTTGGAGGTATTACTCCAAGAAGTTTTGAAATGTGCGTGTCATTTCCTTGTGTATTTTTAGTGAGTGTTCCACCATCTTTTGAGTCAAGAGAGGTTTTCTCATGGAACCGTCGGATAATTTCAGTAGCATCTTTCTTGCTCGGGGCGAGCCCATCCCCGTCAAGGCATTTAATACCGTTCCAAGGTGTTGGATTGTGAGAAGCCGTTACGATAATACCACCATCAGCGTGCAAAGCATTAATCATCACTCCAGCGGTTGGGGTTGCAACAACACCAAGATCAGTAACCTGGCAACCACATTCTACGAACGCTTTAGCAACAGCATCTTGAAGAGCTGGACCGCTTGGCCTGCTATCTCTTGCAACGCAAAGTGTTGGTAGTTTTCCAAGTTTATCACTAAGAAAAGAAACAAAAGCATTTGCATAGATGTGAGCGACTTCGGGAGTCATCGTTTTACCGACAATTCCACGGGCACCTGAGACGGAAAGCATGAGCGGTTCGTTTGTCATAATGTGTATATTGCTTGGCAGTTTGGGGCTTCTGTAATGGTTACGGATTGTACACGTGCAGGTGGTTTTATTTTATCTTTAATCTCGTTGCAGATATAGAACGCGACATTTTCAGCAGAGGGGTTTTTGCCAGAAAATATATCGATGATATTTAGGTCAGCGCCACGGAGGGGTTCAATGATTGTATTGAGGCATTTCTCAACACTAACAAAGTCAATCAAAAGTCCATCTTTATCAAGAGTTTCACCCACAATCAAAACTTCAACACCCCATGTGTGATTGTGTGGGGTTTCTTCAACACCACAAACAGTCACTGCATGTACAGCATCAAAGTAAGTTGAAACTTGAACACTAAACATCCGTAGCTTTCCACTCTTCTTGAACGGTCCACGTAAACGGTTTTCTTGAACAGTCTATGTGTACGGCAAAAAAACCACCACGGTGCTGCTTGACAAGTTTCCAAAGAATTTTTCGATCAGTCTCTGGAATATTCTTTGAATCAACTTCATCAATATGTACCCACTCAAGTGTTCCCTCATCGAATTCCATAGATTCAATTTCAGTAGGATTTATTGGACGTTTAACTTCAAATAAAAATATAAGCCAGTGTGTAGATTCTTCGTATGCAGTTTCAGCAAGCATTCCCGAAAGACGGATTTCGTGAAGTTCAAGTTGTACTCCGGACTCTTCTTGTATCTCTCTTACCGCACACTCGTGCGGGCTTTCGCCAATCTTCGCTTCTAACTTTCCTCCAATTGGGGAATATAATCCTGCGTTTGGTTCTTTTGTTCGGTGTAAAAGTAAAAGTCGATCGTCTTCATCGTACAGGTAACAAAGCACAGCAATTTTATATGGCAAATCTGCAATAGAGTGTGAATCATTCATGGGAGGAATCCTCGATTTGTTGTTTCATTTCTCTTACGGAAGTTTGCATTCCAACGAGGACACTCCTACTGACAATAGAATGCCCAATATGTAATTCTGAAATATTTTCTATAGACGCAATCCCAGACACATTTAAATGGGTTAATCCGTGCCCCGCGTTGCACTGCAAGCCAAGACCAACTGCATATTGGACAGCAGTGTGAACGTTAGCTCGCTCGTGTTGTACTTCTTTATTATCAATTACAAAATTATTGTTGATAAACGATTCAGCATACTGACCGGTGTGGATTTCACACACTGTGCATCCAGAAGCAAGAACCGCATCAATTTGTTCTTCTTTAGCATCCACAAATGCACTAACTCTCATCCCTCCTTCAGTAAGAGCTGCCACCATATCTCTTAGACGGTTAATGTCTGCTGCGATATCGAGTCCGCCCTCGGTCGTGATTTCATTTCGCCCTTCTGGAACAAGCATTGCCATGTCTGGGTTCGATTTGAGCGCTAAATCGATCATCTCTGGAGTTGCGGCAAGTTCCAGATTGAGTGGGACTTTGATAATCTTTCGTAACCGAAAGAGGTCTTCGTCTTGCATGTGCCTTCGATCTTCTCGAATATGAAGAGTTATACCATCAGCCCCACCGAGACACGCCTCTTTGGCAGCTAAAATCGGGTCGGGCTCAATGGTTTTACGAGCTTCTCGAATTGTTGCAACATGGTCTATATTTACACAGAGTTTGATCATTAAAAAGTGCTCCAAAAGAGAGTTTAATCTCAGGGTGGCGAGTATACTCCCACAGAGCCGATATGCGCACTCAAGAGAGCATGTAGATGTCAGAGTTTGAAAGAAAGTTATCTCAGTTAAAAGCAGACTTGAATACCCAAGGTGCACGGGTTTCAGATCAACTTTTACAAGCAGTCGAATCAAGTTTTGGTGGTGATGTTGAAGTCGCCAAAAAAGTTGTTGTTGGTGATTCTGTCATCGATCGTGTTGATGTTGAAATTGAGCGGGCGTGTATTGAACTACTTCGTCTTGGTGCGAAAGATGAGCATGGTATTCGAAGTGTTCTGACTATCGTAAAAGTAAACAATGAACTAGAGCGGATTGCTGATTGCGCAGTTATAGTTGCTGAGTCGGCAATCAACAGCGATGATTTGATTTCAATGGCACCCCCAACCTTTAGAGTGATGGCAAACAGCGTTGTTGGAATGGCAAGGGATACAAACCATGCGTTATCCGAGTCAGACACAGATATGGCTATTCGTGTGTTGTCATTTGATGATACCGTGAGCCGATTCAGAAAAGAAATTGTGCTTGATGTTCAGAGAAGAACAAGCAATGGTGAATTGGATCCCCTTGTTGCGTTTGAACTTCTAGCTGTGACAAGGTCACTTGAGAGAATAGCGGACCACTGCACGAATATTTGTGAACAAGTAATTTATCTTGAAACCGGGAAAATTGTTAGACACCTGCCTGAGGGTTGGACATCCCCGGAAACCCCAACGTTTTGATCGACGTACCCAGCGAATTGCTACGACGAATACGTGAACATGGTCAAGAACATGTTCTAAAATTTTGGGATGACCTAAATGAAACTCAACAAGAGCAATTTGCGTGTCAACTTGAAGCAGTAGATTTTGAATTATTCAATTCACTTCAACAACTTTCTGCCGAATCTACACCTGTCGAATTGCATCCATCTCCAATCGTTGCTCTTAATGATACTTATAGAGAAATTGGAGTCGAGAGAATAAAAAAAGGCGAGTTAAGCGTTCTTACGGTTGCAGGTGGACAAGGCACGCGTTTGGGCTGGAGCGGGCCAAAAGGAACATTTCCCGCAACGCCTGTAACAGGCAAATCTCTTTTTCAAGTTGTTGCAGAACAAATATTATTTGCCGAGAAACAATATGGTGTTGTAATTCCGTGGTATATCATGACAAGTTCGCAGAACGATGCTGCTACCAGATCCTTCTTACTTGATAACAACTGCTTTGGTTTAGAGAGAACCGACATCTTTATTTTTACTCAGGGTGAAGTTCCTGCGTCAACCAAAGATGGGAAAATGCTCCTTTCTTCACATGGCAGCGTTGCAATGAATCCCGATGGTCACGGAGGAGTAATTTCTGCGTTGAAAGTAAGTGGTGGGCTAGAAGAGATGGAATCACGTGGGATAAAATATATTTCTTATGTTCAAATAGATAATCCTATGGCGAATGTTGTTGACCCGAAATTTTTAGGTATACATCTAAGCGAAGAATCATCAAAAGAAGTGACAAGCAAGTGTGTGAAGAAAACAAACCCTAAAGAGAGGGTTGGCGTCTTTTGTCTTGTTGATGGAAAAACCACTATTGTTGAGTACAGTGATCTCCCAACTGAAAAGACCGTTGAACAAAACGACAATAATGAGTTAAGTTATGGTGCTGGCTCAATAGCAATACACATGTTGTCAACAGAATTTTTACAACGTGTTGTAGATGGTATGCCTTGGCATATTGCGCACAAAACAGTCCCTCATGTTGATTTAAACACCGGAGATTATGTAAATCCAAAAAGTCCAAACGCAAATAAATATGAAAGATTTGTTTTTGACGTGTTGCCTCTTGCGAAGAAATCATTGGTTGTTGAAACTGAACGAGAAGATGAGTTTGCTCCAATAAAAAATGCTCAAGGAGTTGATTCTCCAAGCACAAGCCAGCAGTTTCAAAGAGACCGCGCGATTCGGTGGCTACGAAAGTGTTCTGTAGATGTATCAGACAACGCTAACGTTGAGATAAGCCCACTTTCTGGAAGCGTCCCAGAGGAACTAAACTGCCAAGAATTTCCATCGTCGATTGGTGACGGTGAGACGGTGGTACTTTGATTCATGGAAGTTTGGATTGATCAACTCCTATCAATGGTCGATCCCGTTTGGGGACCATGGGTTGTTTTTGGTTTGTTGTTGTTATCTGGAATTGGGATTCCACTTGGCGAAGATATAATTATTATTCCAGCCGGTATTCTTGTCCAACAAGAGGCTCTGCCACTCTGGCCGACTTTAGTTGCTGCATATTTTGGAGTTGTTTGTGGCGACCTTCTTTGGTTTATTGTGTGCTCAAAACTTGGTACTAGATTATTACACAAAAAATGGTTTAAGCGATTTGTGCATCCAAGAAGAATGTTACAAGTCAAATATCAATTTGATGTTCGAGGAATATGGGTTATTGTGTTAGCAAGATTTATCCCTGCGAGCAGAACGACAACAATTACTGTTGCTGGAATAATGCACATGAAGTTTTGGAAATTTGCTGTCGCCACCATAATTTGCTGTTTATTAACAGCACCAATGCAGCTTTTTGCTGGTTGGTGGATTGGCAAAAGTTTACAGTCTGAGTCGATTGTTGAAACAATCTTTCGACTCTTGGGGCTAGTGATGGTGGTTTTTGGTTTGGTTTGGGCCTACAGGTTGTGGTCACAGCACAGGAGAAGCGGCAGAAGGGTTCCGCGAGCAAAAGTCTCTTGGCTGCGGAGATTCTCTACAAGAAAGAAATAGTCAATTAGTTACTTTGAATTGTCTATAATGCACGCATGAGAACTGTAATTACTGGGCAAATCGGAATGGACAAGAAGCCATACTTAGAAGATGTTGAACGTCTAGGTGGTGAGCGTGGTGGCAAGATAGAAATCTATAATGTTGGTGCGATGATGTACGCAGAGGGTCCTGATATTCGGCCTGGGCGAATTCTTGATTTGCCTTTGAGCCGTTTGCATTCGTTGCGACGGGCTGCAATCAAAGATATTGTTGCGGCAACTTCTCCTTTTGAGGATCACCCAAATGTCGTGATGAATACACACGCCACATTCCGTTGGCGACATGGCTTGTTTCCTGCGTTTGATTTTGATCAACTAGAAGCTTTCAATCCAAACCTGTTTATTTGTTTGGTCGATAATATTGAGGTGGTGCATGATAGACTGCACGCAGAACATGATATTGATGCAACACTAAAAGATTGCATGGTTTGGCGAGAAGAAGAAATTCTTGCAACCGAACTCATGGCACAAGCGTGCGGTTGTAGGAACTCTTTCTATGTACTTAGTCGAGGTCGCCATCAAGACACATCAGAAACGTGTTACCGCTTGATTGCACGAAACAACCTGAAGAAAGTGTATCCAAGTTTTCCGATGAGCCACGTTGTTGACATGCCGGATATTCTTGAGGAAATTGAACAATTTAGAGCAGCACTTGCTGAACACTTCATAACTTTTGACCCTGCTGATGTTGACGAAAAACTTTTGCTTGACCGTGGGATTGAAGCAGCAAAAGAAGGTAAGGATTGGATTGAAGTCGAAGCGCACGCGTTTGGCGGTAAGAAGGGTGGCGACCCAGTGCGAGTTTCCGTTCGTGAAATTCTCGATATCGCTGGCGATATAGATGGACAGATTTACATGCGAGATTTTCGTTTGATTGATCAATCAGACATGATTGTTTCGCTCGTTCCAGAGCTTCCCGGAGGTGTCCCAGGTTTGTCAAGTGGGGTTGAGCGTGAATTACAACACGCATGGGAGCACACCAAAGAAGTTTATGTTGTGTGGAAGCCAGAGAAGGCACCTTCGCCGTTTATTACCGAAACTGCTACAAAGATATTCTCTTCCGTCGATGAAGCGTTAAGTTATTTTTCAGAGCAGGGTTATTTTGAGATGGCGAATCTGTTCGGGCACTAATCAAACGATACCCACTCAAGAGATAGCCCATGTGCGGGCAATGTTTTTCCTCCACGCCTTCTATCACCAGAGGCAATTATGTCAGTAATCTCTTCTGGTTCGAACTTTCCGCGACCAACTTCAAGAAGAGTCCCAGCGATTATTCGAACCATGTTCCACAAAAAACCCGCTCCAGAAACATAAATAGCAAGTCGTCCATCTCCGATTGCCTCAACAGAGCAGTTATCGATTCTTCTGACAGTAGTTATTCGACCGTGGTTAAGTTTGGTGAAACCGATGAAGTCATGTTCACCTTCAAACAATTTTGCTCCTTGGTTCATCAATTCAGGATTTAATTCAAAAGCGGTGTGTGAAATGAATCTTCTGTCGAAGAGTGGTTTTCTTAATGGATTACTACACCCGTGAGCCAAAGAGTATCGATACCCTTTTGATGTGCAATCATCAATCGGGTTGAAACTCTCATCCACTACATCTATTGCTCTTATTTGGACATCATCTGGTAACCATGAATTAATGCCCAATACTAACTTTTCTGGCTTAATTTCGTTGCTTGAAGCGAATGTTGCAACCTGTCCATTTGCGTGGACTCCCGAATCAGTCCGAGATGCACCTATGATATTGACTGGTTCACGAACAACCCTTGTTACCGCCCGCTCCATTACTTCTTGAACAGTACGTAGTGATGTCTGCTCAGGTCTATTTTGCGTCTGCCATCCATGAAAATCCGTCCCGTCATATGCCACAATCATCCGATACCGCATCCCCATATTTTATGGGATAAATATGGGGGACAGTCCCCAGGGGACTGCAAATATGGGGGACAGTCCCCAGGGGACTGTCCCCCATAAATAATTGCATTATCTTTGTTTTTATAGCGTAACAATGGTTTTTATACTGATTATTGGGGACAGTCCCCCAGTGTATACACGCGGGACAGTCCCCAAATGTAAAATGTACAGATGGCAAAAATACTTGTAGTTGGACCGCATCCGGATGATCAAGAACTTGGAATGGGTGGCACAATTGCTAAGTTGGTTAATCAGGGACACGATGTGTTGCTTCTTGACATGACAAGTGGCGAACCAACCCCACATGGCTCGCCTGAAGTTCGTTCAAAAGAAGCTATTACCGCTGCTGAAATATTGGGCGTCAAGAGAACTTCGGTTAACCTCCCAAATCGATTTGTCGAACATTCAATTCCTGCAAGGCATGCAGTCGCTGCTGTGATTCGAGAACACCAAGCCGAAATAGTGTTCACTCCTTATTTTGAGGACGCGCATCCAGACCACGTTGCAACGACAAAAATAGTTGAAGACGCTCGTTTTGATGCAAAACTGACAAAAATTGATTTAGCGGGTGAACCAATTTATCCAAAGTGGCTGTTTTATTATTACTGCACACATTTGCGAATTATTCCAAA
>JACKQG010000112.1_pt2 | contig 75440 bp, 73 predicted proteins | sample 8237621 | NCBI WGS metagenome assembly JACKQG01 (sample SAMN15677084, study PRJNA649215) | marine metagenome | biome: marine; feature: Black Sea; material: saline water; isolation source: suspended particulate matter (SPM) from the Black Sea western gyre | collected 2013-06-09/2013-06-10 | depth...
GCCGGCTCCGACGTGATCCGGGCCATCGCGGCCAACCATGTGGTCTGCCTTCCATGTGACCGCCACGTGGGCGGTGCCGGGGTAGAAGTGGAGTTCTTCGGTGAGACCACGACACTTCCCGCTGGCCCGGCCACGCTCGCCCTGCGCACCGGAGCGGCGCTCATGCCGGTGGCGATCTTCGACAATGCAGGCGGCTGCCACGCCGTGGTCCGCCCACCCATACCGACCGAACGGACCGGAAAGCTCCGCCACGACGTGGAGAGGGTCACGAGGCTCCTGGCCATCGAGATCGAGGATCTCATCAGACGTGAACCCGAGCAGTGGCACCTGCTGCAGCCCAACTGGCCCTCGGACCGACCGGCCCGACCGGTCGCCGACACCGATGGTTAGCGTCACCGTCATGGGAGAAGACCCCCGATGAGGATTGGCGTCATCTGCCCCTACAGCCTCACCCTGCCCGGCGGGGTGCAGGGTCAGGTGCTGGGCCTCGCCCGCAAACTGCGCCTGGCCGGCCACCCCACCAGGGTGCTCGGCCCCTGCGACGGCCCGCCACCCGACTCAGGTGTCACGCCGCTCGGCAACAGCCTTCCGACCGCCGCCAACGGTTCGATGGCACCAATCGCCCCCGATGTGCCGTGCGCCCTGCGCACCATCCGGGCACTCAACGACGAGAACTTCGACATCCTGCACCTGCATGAACCCCTGGCCCCAGGCCCGACCGTCACGGCGTTGTTCATGTCCGGCTCGGTTGTCAAGACACCGATGGTCGGCACCTTCCACGCCGCCGGTGGGAGCCTCGCCTACAAGGTCCTGAACAGGCCGGTAACCAGGCTGCGTCAACGCATGGACCTGACCGTTGCCGTTTCAGAGGACGCCGCAGCCATGGCCGGCGACGCCCTCGGCGGCGAGTACGAGGTGCTCTTCAACGGGGTCGAGGTTGACCGCTGCCAGGCAGCCCAACCATGGCCCACCACCGGCCCAACCGTCTTCTTCGTGGGTCGACACGAGCCCCGAAAGGGCCTCGACGTGCTCCTTGAGGCCATGAACCACCTGCCGGCGAACGTAAGGCTGTGGGTTGCCAGCGACGGCCCCGAAACCGATCGCCTCAAGGCACTTACGGCAGGCGACCACCGCGTCGAGTGGCTCGGACGCATCAGCGAAGAGGAAAAGCTCTCCCGCATACGCGGCGCCGACGTGTTCTGCGCACCGTCCCTGCGCGGCGAGTCCTTCGGAATAGTCCTCCTCGAAGGCATGGCCTGTGGCACGCCGGTCGTCGCAAGCGACATCCCCGGCTATCACCGTGTGACACAGGGCGGAATAGACGCTCTGCTTGTTCCGCCCGGTGACGCCGCCGCCCTTGCCACCGCGATCTCCAAGGTCTTCGCCAACCCCGACATGGCCGCCGACCTCGTCGACAATGGTGCAGCCAGGGCCGACGAGTTCTCGATGCGGCGCCTGGCAGACCGCTACCTGGACATCTACCGCAGGGTGCTCGAAGGGGCCTGAGTAGGGCAAGACCCCGCATTTGTGGGGTGTCGGCTGGAGAGTGACCCGGCGGGCTTATCATGCGGGCTGCATGAGGAGACCCCATCTCAAGACCCCCGCGGCCGTGACAGTACTGGTGCTGAAGCTGGCCGTGACGCTGATCCTGCTGGCCGTCGGCACGGCCCCTCTCGTCGCCGTGCCTGTTGGGATCGTCTCGGGCACCCTGGTCGTCTGGGTTGTGAGCCGCCGGGCAGCGGCGATGGTCCTTGCCTCAATAGGTGGAAGGCCTGCCCTCATCGGAGAGTTCCCGAGGCTCCACAACGTTGTTGAGGGCCTCTGCCACACCCACGGCATCGACATGCCCGACCTGATGGTCCTTGACTCAAAGTCGGGCAACGCAGCCGTGGTCGGAGACCGCCGGTCCGCCACGATCGTCATCACCACCGGAGCCACCGACACGCTGTCCCTGGTCGAACTGGAGGCACTCATCGCCCAGGCCCTCGTTCGGTGCCGAGACCCGCACCTCGCCGACGAGACCCTGGGTGCCGTCATAGCCCGGGTTCCGGGTGCTGGTTTCATCGCCGCCCGCTTCGGCGACACCGACCGCACCGTCCGGACCGACATGGCCGCTGCCGAGTTGACCCGTTACCCCAACGGAATGCAGTGGGCCCTCCATGCCCTGGCAGAAATGGGAACCGTCGTCGAGGGTTATCGCGCCGCCAACGCACACCTCTGGCTGCTGCAACCCGACGGAGCCGTCGAAACGGCCAGCGCCGTCCACCCGACCATCGAACTGCGTGTTGACGCCCTCGGAGAACTCTGATCCCATGAAGATGCCCGTCCGGTTCCCGTTCATGGCAACGCTGCTGGCCGCTTCGATGCTGGCCGCCGCGTGTGGCAGCACCGAGCCCTCCCTGCCTTTGACGACGCTGCCTTTGGCTACCACTGCGGCCCCCTCCACCGCCGCACCCGACACCGCTGCGCCAGTGGCGACAGACGCTCCGGCCGGCGAGGAGCCGGCACCGACCGCCGCCCCCGAGACCGCTGCACCCGACACGGCGACTCCTGATACCCCGGCAGCGACGGACGCCGTTGCCCCTGACGTCCCGCCAACGACCGATCCGCCGCCAGCCACCACACAGACCCTCGAGCCGTGGACCGGGGCACACCATCCTCTCACCGGCCTTCCAGCCGTCGAGGGTCTCAGCCGACTCCCTGCCCTTGCCGTCAAGATCGGCAACAACGACACCCGCTCCCTGCCGCAGGTGGGCCTCGAGGTGGCCGACATCGTCTACGAGGCCCACATCGAAAACGACGTCACCCGTTTCCTCGGCATCTTCCAGAGCCGGGTCCCCGACAAGATCGGCCTGGTTCGCTCCGCTCGCTCAACCGACATCGACCTGATCGGCAACCTGAAGACCCCGTACTTCGCCTACTGGGGAAGCAACGACGGCGTCGGCGCCGAGGTCGCAGCGGCCGAGAGCGTCGGCACCCTCGTCGCCAGATCCACCTCCGGCGTAGGCCAGGAGAACTTCGTTCGCGACGATTCCCGTGGGGCGTCACCGTTCAACGGCTTCGTGAATGCTCAGGGCCTCATGGCAGCCGCGACCGGAAGCGCCCCCGACCCCGTGTTCCAGTACGGAGACCTGCCGGCCTCGGCCGTACCTGCGGCAGGCGCACGCTGGAGCATGCCCAACAGGCAGATCGACTACGTCTGGGACACGACATCGGGGCGCTGGCTCCGCTTCCAGGGTGGCGTTCCTCAGTACGACCAGAACGGCGTCCAGATGGCTGCCGACAACGTCTTGTTCCTCTACGTCGACTACAAGACCTCGGCTGCCGACTTCGACTCACCCCAGGCCATCAGCACAGGCAGCGGCGACGGCTGGCTGCTGCGCAACGGCACGGTTACCGGGGTCGTGTGGGGCCGCCCGTTCGTGTCTAACGGCTGGCACCTCGCCGACGACGACACCGATGAGATCGTGGCGTTGACACCGGGAACCACCTGGGTCTCGCTGGCTAGGCTGGGCGAGGGCAAGGTCCTGGACCTGGCCGAAGCCGCCGCCCTCACCGGCTGAGCCACCGAACCCAACCGGGTGCATCAAATCGGGGTCGTCCGGCAGGGGAGAGCGCGCAAAGGCCCTCCTAGACTGCGCCCATGAGCGACATAACCCGATCAACGGGAACACAACTGGTCAAGCGGGGCCTCGCAGAAATGCTCAAGGGCGGCGTCGTCATGGACGTGGTCAACCCTGAGCAGGCCCGCATAGCCGAGGACGCCGGCGCGGTGGCCGTCATGGCCCTCGAACGCGTCCCCTCAGACATCCGACGCGACGGCGGCGTGGCCCGCATGTCCGACCCCGAGATGATCGAGGGCATCAAGGCCGAGGTAACCATCCCCGTCATGGCCAAGGTGCGCATCGGCCACTTTGCCGAAGCCCAGATCATCCAGGCCCTCGGTGTCGACTACATCGACGAGAGCGAGGTCCTCACGCCGGCCGACGAGGCCCACCACATCGACAAGTGGGCCTTCGACATTCCGTTCGTGTGTGGCGCCACCAACCTTGGCGAGGCTCTGCGCCGCATTTCCGAGGGTGCCTGCCTGATCCGCTCCAAGGGAGAGGCCGGCACAGGCAACATCGTCGAGGCCGTGCGCCACCTGCGTTCCATCATGGGAGACATCGGGCGCATCACCAAGGCCGACTCGGCCGAGCTGTTCGACTGGGCCAAGAGGCTCCAGTCGCCGCTCTCGCTGGTCCAGGAGATCGCCGAGACCGGCGAGCTGCCTGTTCCAATGTTCTGCGCCGGCGGCATCGCCACGCCGGCCGATGCCTCTCTGGTCATGCAGCTTGGCGCCCAGTCCGTGTTCGTGGGTTCCGGCATCTTCAAGAGCGACGACCCGGCGCCACGTGCCAGGGCCATCGTCGAGGCCACCACCAACTACACCGACCCCGTCATCTTGGGCAAGGTCAGCAGGGGCCTCGGCGCCGCCATGCCGGGTCTCGAGATCGACTCTCTGGAGACCCGCCTGGCCGACCGGGGCTGGTAGCAGCCACCCCATGAAGGTCGGTGTCCTGGCCCTCCAGGGGGCGTTCGCCCGACACGCTGCCGTGCTGGCCGACGTCGGCGTGACACCCATCGAGGTCAAGACCCCCGAGCACCTTTCCGGCGTCGATGCCCTTGTCATGCCGGGTGGAGAGTCCACCACCATGTCGATGCTGCTCGACATCACCGAAATGCGCCATCCGCTGGCCGAGCGCCTTGCCGGCGGCCTCCCCGTGTTCGGTACCTGTGCCGGAATGATCCTGCTGGCATCCTCAGTGGCCGACGGTCGCAGTGACCAGGAGTCCCTCGCAGCCATCGACATAGACGTGCGACGAAACGGTTATGGCCGCCAGATCGACTCATTTGAGGCCGACGTGAACGTCGGGGGAGAGGGCATCTGCGACTGGGACCTACCGTTCCACGGCGTGTTCATCCGGGCGCCGGTGGTGGAGCGGGTCGGCGACGGCGTCGATGTGCTGGCCAGCGTCGACGGCCAGCCGGTGCTCTGCCGCCAGGGACAGGTGATGGTGGCATCCTTCCACCCTGAGCTGACCGATGACCGCCGACTCCACGAGCTCTTCGTGGAAGCCGCCTGAGAGACCGCAGGAACAGGAGAACACATGTCTGGTCATTCCAAGTGGGCGACCATCAAGCACAAGAAGGGTGCCGCCGACCAGAAGCGCGCCAAGCTGTTCGCCAAGCTCATCAAGCAGGTCGAGGTGGCCGCACGCCAGGGCGGCGGCGACCCGGACGCCAACGCCACCCTGCGAACCATGTTCCAAAAGGCCCGCGACTCCTCGGTGCCGCTCGACACGATCGAGAGGGCCGTCAAGAGGGGCACCGGCGAACTTGAGGGCGTCAACTACGAGTCCATCACCTACGAGGGCTATGCCCCCCACGGGGTTGCCCTCTACGTGGAGACCCTCACCGACAACCGCAACCGCACCGGCTCCGAGGTGAGGTCTCTGCTCACCAAGAACGGCGGTTCCCTCGCCGAACCCGGATCGGTGGCCTGGCAGTTCGACCGCAAGGGCGTGGTGCTGCTTGCCGGCCGCGTCGACGAGGACGAGATCATGATGGCTGCCCTCGACGCCGGAGCCGAGGACCTCACCGACGACGGCGGCACCTGGCGCCTGACCTGTGAGCCAACAGACCTGCCCACGGTCCGCGCCGCCCTGGAATCGGCAGACGTGCCGTTCGAGTCGGCCGACGTCACCATGGTTCCCACGTCCACGGTCGCCGTTGACACAGCCGAGGCGGCAAAGGCCGTGTTGCGCCTGCTCGACATCCTCGATGACAACGACGACGTCCAGGACGTGTACGCCAACTTCGACATCCCACCCGAGGTCTTCGACTCCCTCGACCTGGACTGATCCAGCCGTCCCGGAAGGGTGACGCGGCCCGGGCGGGAGCAACCGCTAGAGTCGTACATATGTTCGTTCTGGGAATAGATCCCGGCCTCTCACGCTGCGGCTACGGCCTTGTCCGCCGCGACGGAAGGCGCCTCCGCGCCGAGGCAGCAGGGGTCATCCGTACCGACCCGGCCACGCCGCTGCCGCTCCGCCTCGCCGAACTACAGACCGAGATCCGTGCCCTCATTGTCGAGTACCGTCCCGATCAGGTGGCAATTGAGCGCGTTCTCTTCCAGGTGAACGTGCGCACAGCCATGCAGACCGGTCAGGCCTCCGGTGTGGCCATGGCCGAGGCCGCAGCAGCCGGCTGTGACGTAACCCTCTACTCGCCCAACGAGGTCAAGTCGGCTGTTGCCGGCTGGGGAGGCGCCGACAAGGGCCAGATGGCCCAGATGGTCGAGACCCTGCTCGGCATCGACGTGCCGCTGCGGCCGGTCGACGCCGCCGATGCCGTTGCCGTGGCCCTCTGCCACCTGGCCATGATGCCCGGCTCAACCGTCTCCAGCGCCAACAAGTCCAGCGAAGGGGCGGTGACACGATGATCGGTTCCCTGCGCGGCCAGCTGCTCGAGCGCTACGAGGTTGGAGGCCGCGGTGAGGTCCTTGTCGAGGTGTCCGGCATCGGCTACCGGGTCATCGTCACCCCCACCACGGCCGTCCGCATGGGCGAGGCCGGCTCCGAGGTCTTCCTCCACGTCCACCACCACATCCGCGAGGCCGACCAGACCCTCTACGGCTTCCTGGAGCGATCCGAGCGCACCTGCTTCGAGGCCCTCCTCTCAGCCCACGGTGTGGGGCCGTCCCTCGCACTGGCGGTTCTGGGTGTTCACGGTCCGACCGAGCTGGCAGGTGTCCTGGCCGACGACGACGTGGCAGCACTCTGCCTGGTGCCGGGCGTAGGCAAGAAGACCGCCACCCGGCTACTCGTTGAGCTGAAGGCCTCCCTGGACCTGCCGATAGATACCGTCCCGGCCGACCCCGCCGACGCCTCCGCACCCCGGTCGGCACTGGTCGAGGTGCAAGAGGCCCTCGGTGGCCTCGGCTACACCCCCGACGAGGTCCGGTCCGTGCTGAGCGACCTGGGCGGCGACGACCCCGGAGTGCTGCTCCGCGAGGCCCTGCAACGGCTGGCAAGGGCCTAGGCGGCAGCAACCATGCGCGAAGAGCTCCTCTCACCGGACCTGGACCCCGTCGACATCGAGGTCGAGGTCGGCCTACGCCCACGCAGCCTCGACGACTTCGTCGGCCAACCCGAGCTGAAGGGGCACCTGCGGGTCATGTTGGCAGCGGCCCGCGAACGCGCTGAAGCAGCCGACCACTTTCTCTTTGCCGGTCCACCTGGCCTCGGCAAGACCACCCTCGCCCACATCGTCGCCGCCGAGATGGGGGCCGAGCTCCACATCACATCCGGGCCGGCACTTGAACGGGCAGGTGACCTTGCCGCCATCCTCACCAAGCTCGAGCCCGGCGACGTTCTCTTCATCGACGAGATCCACCGGCTGGCCCGTGCCGTAGAGGAGATCCTCTACCCGGCCATGGAGGACTACGAGCTCGACATTGTCCTCGGCAAGGGTCCGGCAGCACGCTCCATTCGCCTTGAGTTGCCCAGGTTCACCCTTGTTGGTGCCACCACCCGCACCGGCCTCATAACCGGCCCGTTGCGCGACAGGTTCGGCCTGACCGCCCGCCTTGACTACTACGAGGTCGACGACCTGCAGTCCATCGTCACCAGGGCCGCCGGGATCCTCGACGTCGACCTTGACGACGAGGGCGCCGGCGAGATCGCCCGCCGCTCCCGTGGTACCCCCCGTATCGGCAACCGCCTGCTCCGGCAGGTACGCGACTTCGCACAGGTAGAGCGTGGCGGACGCACCATCGACGGCGACGTCGCCCGCGACGGCCTCTCGTTCTTCGCGGTCGACGACCTGGGCCTTGACCGCCCCTCACGGGCCATCCTGTCGGCGCTGTGCGAGCGCTTCGACGGCGGGCCTGTCGGGCTCAAGACGCTGGCCATCTGCGTGAGCGAACCCGATGACACCGTCGAAGACGTATACGAGCCGTTCCTCATCCAACAGGGCCTCCTGTTGCGCACCCCCAAGGGCCGGGTGGCAACCCCGGCTGCATACACCCACCTGGGCCTCACCACCCCGACCCGTCCCGGGTCCCTCTTCAAGGAGTAGGGCACCGCCGGGGCCGGACGGCCCCACCTAGGCTGGCCCGCCCATGGGCCCCGACGACTTCGCCTACGACCTTCCCGACGACCGCATCGCCCAGGTTCCCCTGGAGGACCGTTCCTCGGCCCGCCTGCTTGTCGACGTCGACGACTCCGGGCCCTACCACCGCCACATCGGTGACCTGCCCGGCATGGTCGGTCCCGGTGACCTGCTCGTTCTCAACGACACCAGGGTGCTCCCCGCCCGACTACGCATGACCAAGGAGACCGGTGGGGCTGTTGAGATCCTGCTCCTCGAAGCGACCGGAGAAACAGGAGTCTGGGAGGCCCTGGTGCGACCCAGCAGGAGGGTTCCGCCCGGCACGAGGCTCAGCGCCGGTGGGGACCTGACCGTGACGGTGGGTGAGGACATGGGGGAGGGAAGGCGGAAGGTGCTGCTGGAGGCCGGACCCCGGTCGGGCCCCGACGACGTCCTGGCGGCTCTCCAGCGACACGGCGAGATGCCCCTGCCGCCATACCTGCACACCCGCCTCGACGACCCGGAGCGCTACCAGACGGTCTACAGCCAGCGGCCGGCATCAGCTGCTGCGCCCACGGCCGGTCTGCACCTGACCGACGAGGTGCTTCATGCCTGCACGGCGGCCGGAGCGATCGTGGAACGCCTGGAGCTGGTAGTGGGCCTCGACACCTTCCGGCCCGTGATGGTGAACGACCTTGAAGACCACGTGATGCACTCAGAGGCCTACACGGTTCCCGAGGCCACCCTTGAAGCCTGTCGTAGCGCGGATCGTGTCATCGCTGTGGGGACCACGACCGTGAGGGCACTCGAGTCGGCACATCTGGCATCGATCCGGGGGGAGGGTCCGTCGGCAAGGACAGACCTGTTCATCCGACCCGGGTTCGATTTCGGCGTGGTCGACGTGCTGCTCACCAACTATCACCTTCCGCGTTCCACCCTGCTTGTGATGCTGGAGGCGTTCGTGGGTCCGCGCTGGCGCGACCTGTATTCGCTCGCACTAACCGAGGGCTACCGCTTCCTCTCGTTCGGCGACGCCATGTTGGTGGGTAGGCGTACAGCCGACAGGATCGTGGCATGAAGGCCACCTTCCACGCAGAGGCGACAAGCGACGGAGCCCGCAGCGGCCGTGTCGACACGGCCCGCGGGTCTTTCAACACGCCATGCTTCATGCCGGTCGGAACCCGAGGTGCGGTGCGCCACCTCTCCTCGACGGACCTGGCGGACCTCGGCGCCGAGGTGGTGCTGGCCAACACCTACCACCTGATGCTGCGACCCGGAGCCGACGTGGTGCGCAACCTCGGGGGCCTGCGCGGTTTCACCGGTTGGCAGGGGCTCAGCCTCACCGACTCTGGCGGCTACCAGATCTTCTCCCTGCAACCCAGGGTCGACGACGAGGGTGCCGAGTTCCGCTCCACCTACGACGGCTCCACCCACAAGCTGACACCCGAGGGTGCCGCCGCCGTCCAGGCAGACCTGGGTGCCGACATCCAGATGGTGCTCGATGTCTGCCCCGCCCTGCCCGCAACACATGCCACCCTCCGCCAGGCGGTCGAGCGAACCGCAGCCTGGGCGGCCAGAGGCCGGCAGGCCTTCCTCGACCACCCGGATGCCCAGCAGCGGCAGTGCCAGTTCGGAATCGTCCAAGGTGGAACCGACGTTGCCCTGCGAACCGAGAGTGCCCAGCGGACCCTCGAGGTGGGCTTTGACGGTTACGCCATCGGAGGTCTCAGTGTGGGGGAGACCCGCGACGAGATGCTGGATCCGGTCAGCGCCGTGACATCGGTTTTGCCAGCCGATCAGCCCCGCTACTTCATGGGCCTCGGCGACCCAGCCGGCCTGGTCGAGGTGGTGGGCCGTGGCGTCGACATGTTCGACTGCGTGCTCCCGACCCGCCATGCCAGGCACGGAACCCTCCTCACCTCGGCTGGCAAGCTGAACCTTCGCAACGCCCGCTTCGCCACCGACGATGAGCCCCTGGACCCGGGATTCCCTGCCAGCCCTGCGGCCGCATGGTCACGCGGCTACCTGCGGCACCTGCTCATGACCGACGAGCCCACCGGGCGCCGGCTCCTGTCTCTCCACAACCTGGCGTGGCTGCTGGACTTCGTTGACCGATTGCGCTCCTCCATTACTGACGGGCGTTTTGAGCAGTTCCGTGCCGAAACACTCGAGGTCTGGGGTTGACCGTCGATTGGACCAGAATCCGCATCCGGCGGACCTAGGCTTTACCGGTCCCGTTGCGGGCGCCGGCAGCCTCCAACGGCTGCCCAGCGTCGGCGACCAACCCAGACTCGAGGCACCAAATGGCCAGTTTCCTGCCACTCATCCTGATCTTCGGGCTCATGTACTTCCTCATGATCCGCCCCCAGCAAAAGAAGGCACGCGCCCAACAGAACCTGGTCAACTCGCTCCAGCCGGGTGACGAGGTGCGTCTCCACTCGGGGCTGTTCGGTGTCGTGAACGAGGTCGAGGACGACATCATCTGGTTGGAGGTGGCCGAGAACATCGAGTTGAAGATCCTTCGCAGCGCCGTGGACCACCGCTTCAACGAACCGGTTGTCGAAGAAGCTGCGGAAGGGATCATCGAGGGGACCGTTGACGACGCCGACGAGGGCCCAATCTCGGACTGACCCCGGTTCCCTCCGGAAGACGACAGGTCAACACCTAACTCCCATGCCCCGCCGCCAGAGCATCTACCTCTCAGCAATCGTCCTGGCTGCCGTTGCGGCATCGGTCCTTACAGCCGTCTGGAACAACAAGCCGCTCCTGGGTCTGGACCTGCAGGGCGGCGTATCCGTTCGTCTCACCGCCACAGAACCGGCCACCGAGGAGATGCTCGACCAGGCGGTCGAGATCATCCGCAAGCGGGTCGACGCCCTGGGCGTCGCCGAACCCGAGGTCTCACGCACCGCCGAGGGCGTGATGGTCTCGCTGCCGGGGGTCGACGATCAGCAGCGAGCCCTGGAACTTGTCGGAACCACCGCAGAACTTCGATTCCGCCCCGTATGTGACGTCTTGCCCCTGATGCCGGCCGACCTCCCGAGAGAGGGTGTCGCACGCCCCGCCCCGGCCTCGTGTGAACCACTTCTGGCCGGCGACATCATGGCCTCTACGGGCCCACAGGGAACCACCCTCCCCGAGGATGACCTGGCCGACCAGTTCGTGGTCCTCGGCGGACGTGACAACACACAGCGCTACCTGCTGGCTCCGAGCGTCCTGACCGGTGACGCCCTCGAGGACGCCAACGCCGACATGATCGACTTCGAGTGGCAGGTGGCCGTGGCACTCAAGGCGGGCCCCGCTGGCATCGACACCTTCAACGACATGGCCGTGCTCTGTTTCTCCGGTGCACCCTCCTGCCCGGTCCTGCCCGGTTTCACCAACGGACGCCTGGCCCTGGTTCTCGACGGCGAGGTCCTGACGGCACCCCAGATAAGGGCACCCGAGTTCCAGAGGGACCGGATCCTCATCTCGGGCGCATTTGACAAAGAAGAAGCCGACGTGGTCGCCCTGGGGCTCCGCTACGGCGCCCTGCCCGTCGAGCTGGAAGCCGAGAACACCCAGGTGGTGTCGGCCACCATCGGCGAGGACTCCCTCCACGCAGGCATCGTGGCGGGCCTCATCGGCCTGATGGTCGTGGGCCTGTTCATCGTGGGCTACTACCGCCTGCTGGGCCTCGTGGCCCTGACCAGCCTGGCCATCTCAGGCTGCCTGCTCTGGGCGATCATCGCCCACCTGGGAACACAGTCGGGCCTGGCCCTGACCCTGGCCGGAGTTACCGGCATCATCGTTGCCATCGGCGTGTCGGTGGACTCCAACGTGGTCTACTTCGAGCACCTCAAAGAGGACATCCGCGACGGTCGTACCGCCAGGTCCTCTGTGGACAAGGCCTTCCCGGTGGCGTTCTCGACGATCGTGAAGGCCGACATGGCTTCGCTCATCGGCGCCGGCCTGCTCTGGTGGCTGACCGTCGGTGCCGTGCGGGGCTTTGCCCTCTACCTGGGCCTTGCCACCCTGCTGGACCTGGTTGCCACCTACTTCTTCATGGGCCCCATGGTGCGCCTTATGGCCCAGTCCAGATGGTTCGCTGAGCATCCACAGCGCTTTGGCCTGCCCGCCAGCGGTGCGGTCAGCGCAGTCGGGAGGGTCGGCTGATGAGCGTTCTGAGAGACGTATTCAACGGCGAGACGGCACTCGACTACCCGCGCTGGTGGCGCAGGGCAGTGACGGTCTCGCTTGTGGCGATCGTGTTGAGCATCGGCTCGTTCGGTGTGAGGGGCTTGAACCTTGGAATCGACTTCGAGGGCGGAACCTCCTTTGAGGTGGTGGCTCCCGGCGCATCCGTGGCAGACGCACGGGCGGTAATGGCAGGGCTGGGGTCCGAGGACGCCCGCATCCAGACCGTCGACGGCGACGTCATCAGGATCCGCTCCGAGGTATCAGACCCGGCCAGGGCATCACAGATCCGCGACGTGCTCGAAGTAGAGCTGGGCAGCGTCGAGACCTTCGAACAGGTAGGGCCCACGTGGGGAGCCGAGGTCACGGCAAAGGCCGCCAACGCCCTCATGGTGTTCTTCGCCGTGGTCGCCCTCTACATCACCATCCGCCTGGAGTGGAAGATGGCCGCCGGAGCCCTCGCCGCCGTTGCCCACGACATCATCGTGAGCGTAGGCCTCTACTCCATCCTGCAACTTGAGATCACCCCGTCGACCGTCATCGCCTTCCTGACGATCATGGGCTATTCCCTCTACGACACGATCGTGGTGTACGACAAGGTCCGCGAGGTGACCGGTCGCCTTGGAGCCACCGAGCGTTACACCTACACAGAGCTCATGAACCTGGCCCTCAACCGGGTCACCATGAGGTCGATCAACACCAGCATCACCTCTGCCATCCCGGTCGTCTCCCTGCTGCTGATCGGTTCGGTGATCATGGGTGCCACGACCCTCCAGGAGTTCGGCGTAGCACTTCTCATTGGCATAATCGTGGGCTCCTACTCGTCGCTGTTCCTGGCATCCACGCTCGTTACGGTGCTCAAGGAACGCGAGGAACGCTGGCAACAGGTTGCCGACAAGGTCAGGCAGCGCTTCGGCGAACCCGAAGAGGGACGCACCCGCATGATCGGACGCGAAGAGGCTGCTCTTCCCGACACCCGTGCAACCGAGCGTGCCGGCGCCACCAAGGGCGTCGCCCGCCGCAGGCCGGTGGCCACCACCCACCTGGCCGGTGGGGTTCCACCCCGCCCCCGCAAGAAGCGTCGCTGATCCAGCCCGCTACCGTGGTGTGATGACCGACGAGGTCCACCACGGAAACCAGAACGGGCAGCGCTGCCCTCAGGTATTCCACAGCGCCCCGCCAACAGGGATCAGGGCCTGACATGGCCACAGGAACCCGGGTCCTTCCATGGCGGCGTCGGCCAGACCCCTCAGTCGAGGAGACCTCTGATCTGTTGACCACCTTTCGGGATCACCACCCGAAGGCCGACACCAGCCTCATAGAGCGTGCCTACGAGGTTGCCCTGGGCGCACACGTGGGTCAGATCCGTAAGTCGGGCGAGCCCTATATTCACCATCCGATGGCTGTTGCGACCATCGTCGCCAGGCAGGGGCTCGACGACGTGACCGTCGCAGCGGCCCTGTTGCACGACGCTGTCGAGGACACCAACATCGACCTCTCCGACCTGGAGCGTGACTTCGGTGCCGACGTGTCGCTCATCGTGGACGGCGTCACCAAGCTGGACCGCCTGCACTTTGACTCCCGCGAGGAGCAGCAGGCAGCCAGCATGCGCAAGATGCTCGTGGCCCTCGCCAAGGACCTGCGGGTCCTCATCATCAAGCTGGCAGACCGGCTGCACAACATGCGCACCCTGGCCGCCCTACCCGAGGAGAAACAGCATCGCATTGCACGCGAGACGCTTGACATCTACGCCCCGCTGGCCAACCGCCTCGGCATGCAGGAGGTCAAGGACCAACTAGAGGACCTTTCCCTAGCCACCCTCCACCCCAAGCGCTACAGCCAGATCGACCAGATGGTCCAGGACCGCTCACCCGAACGCGACAACTACGTGACCCAGCTCATCGGCGACATCGAGGACCGCATGGCCGACCTCAAGATCAAGGCCTCGGTCCACGGCCGCCCCAAGCACCTGTGGAGCATCTACGAAAAGATGATCGTGAAGGGCAGGTCCTTTGACGACATCTACGACCTCATCGGCCTCCGGGTGATCGTCGACAACGTGAGGGACTGCTACGCGGTGCTGGGCTCCATCCACGCCACATGGAAGCCCGTCCAGGGGCGCTTCAAGGACTACGTGGCGATGCCCAAGTTCAACCTCTACCAGTCGCTGCACACCACCGTGGTGGGCCCCCTGGGCAAGCAGGTGGAGTTCCAGATCCGAACCAGGGAGATGCATCAGCGCGCCGAGTTCGGTGTCGCCGCCCACTTCGACTACAAGGCCAGCTCCCCCTCAGACGAGATGGCGTGGCTGGGACGGATCGTGGAGTGGCAGGAGGAGAGCTCCGACCCCGGGGCCTTCATGGCCAACCTCAAGACCGACCTGGAACAAGACGAGGTCTACATCTTCACCCCGCAAGGAGGGGTAATCACCCTCCCGATCGGCGCCACCCCCGTGGATTTCGCCTACATGGTCCACACCGAGGTCGGCCACAAATGTGTGGGTGCGAGGGTCGAGGGTCGCCTGGTGCCACTTGAGACCCGCCTCAACTCAGGCGAGACGGTCGAGATCGTCACCTCAAAGCAGGAGTCAGCTGGCCCCAGCCGCGACTGGCTCAAGTTTGTGGCCACCCACAAGGCAGCCAACAAGATCAAGCAGTGGTACTCGCGTGAGCGCCGCCACGACGCAATCGACAGCGGCTACGACGATCTGGTCAGGGAACTACGCCGGGCCGGCCTGCCGATCAAGGAGTTCCTAGCCGGGCAACCCCTTGCCGAGGTGGCAGCCGCAATGAACTACGCCGACGCCGACACCCTCTACGCAGCCATCGGCGAGCGCCACGTCTCGGCCAAAGCCGTCGTCGACAGGGTTCAACGGGCCATCAGCGACGAGATGGACGACGACGAGCAGATGCCGACCACCGTGCTGAGGCCTGTTACCGGCGAGCGGCGTACCGGTTCAGCGGGGGTCCACGTCGAGGGGTTCGACGACATCATGGTTCGGCTGTCACGATGCTGCACCCCCGTCCCACCCGACGAGATCATCGGCTTCGTCACACGGGGCCGCGGCGTGTCAGTCCACCGCAGCGACTGCGCAAACGCCACGTCCCTGTCCGAGGGGCAGCCCGACAGGCTCATCGATGTCGAGTGGGACGGATCAGGAACCGGAAACTTCCTCGCCACCATCGAGGTAAAGGCACTCGACCGTCCCCGACTGCTACGAGACATCGTGAACGTGCTGGCTGACCACCACATCAACGTGGTCGGCACCGACACCGTCACCAGCGGGGCGGACCGCACCGCCAAGATGAAGTTCGACTTCGAGATGGGCCACTCGGCACATCTCGAGCCGCTTCTCCACATCATCGCCGAGATTGACTCCGTCTACGACGTCTACAGGGTGGTGCCGGGCCAGGGATCCTGAGGCAGCCCGCACCAATCGCCCGTCGGTGACCCCGGAGGCCGGTAGCCTCTCCTCCCGTGGCAGACCCCATCTACAGGGCGCCGAAGGGCACACACGACGTCCTCTGGCCTGAATCGGCGCGTCGTCGCGCCCTCGTTGCCGTATTCGCCGACATAGTCGAGGCGGCCGGCTACACCGAGGTCGTTCCGCCCATGTTCGAACACGTCGAGGTGTTCCGTCGCCTGGGCGACGCAACCGACGTGGTCCGCAAGGAGATGTACGAGTTCGAGGACCGCGGAGGCCGCCACATCGCCCTTCGTCCCGAGCAGACGGCGTCGATCGTGCGCTCCTTCGGCGAGCACCGCCCGACCCTGCCATGGAAGGCCTGGTACGCCGGTCCCAACTTCCGCTACGAGCGCGCCCAGAAGGGTCGTTTCCGCCAGTTCGACCAGGTCGGCATAGAGGCCCTCGGACCCGAGGACCCACACCTGGACGCCGAGGCGATCGCCACAGCGTGGCGCTTCTACGAGTCGCTTGGGCTCCAGCAGGTGACCCTGCTGATCAACTCCCTGGGTGGCCCAGAGGACAGGGCCAACTACATCGCGGCCCTGCACGGCCACTTCGCGAGCGACCTGGGCTCGCTCAGCGAGGAATCCCGGTCCACGCTGGCGACGAACCCGTTGAGGGTGCTCGACTCCAACCGCCCCGAAGACGCCGATCTCATTGCGGCGGCACCCGACATGCTCGACCACCTCTCAGCGGACGCGGCTGCTCACTTCGATCAGGTGCAGGCGGCCCTGACCGGCCTGGAGATTCCGTTCACGATCCAGCCGCGCCTTGTGCGTGGTCTCGACTACTACGTGCGAACCACGTTCGAGTTCACCTCCGGGGCATTCGACGCAGCCCAGAATGCCATCGGTGGGGGAGGCCGCTACGACGGCCTGGCCGAGGCAATGGGGGCGCCAGCCACACCGGGCGTCGGCTTCGCCCTTGGCGTTGACCGCACCCTCATGGCATGTGACGCCGAGGGCGCCTTTGAGGCGACCAGCTCAACCGTCGACGTGTTCGTCGTGGACACCACCGGCGGCGAGGCGGCCCTGCTCATCACCGACGAACTGCGCCGTGCCGGCATCAGCGCCGACCGCGCCTGGGATGGCCGCTCGATGAAGTCCCAGATGCGTGCCGCCGACCGCAGCGGTGCGGCGATAGCCGTCATAGTCGGCGACGACGAAGCAGAGTCCGGCACGGCCTCCCTTCGTGATTTGCGCGGCGATGCCGGCCAGGACACGGTTCAACGATCTTCAATCACAGAAACCCTGCTAGCGAGGCTCAAGTGACAAGCAATACCAGTGAAACCGGCGGGCAAGGTCCCGACTACACGACCTCGATGCGCACCGACCGCTGCGGCGACCTCCGCAGCGACGACGTCGGACGCCAGGTCACCCTCTGCGGCTGGGTGGCACGCCGCCGCGAGCACGGAGAGCACCTTGCGTTCGTGGATTTGCGCGACCGGAGCGGCATGGTCCAGGTGGTGGTTGACGGCGCAGCCGACCTGCGATCCGAGTACGTGCTGCAGGTAACCGGCGAGGTCAGGGAACGCCCGGCCGACACGGCCAACGACTCCCTCGCAACCGGTGCCATCGAGATCGACGCCAGCCAGGTGACCATTCTCTCCATCTCCGAGCCGCCGCCGTTCCCGCTCGACGAGCGCACCGACGTCGACGAGGTTCTCCGCCTGCGCCACCGCTACGTGGACCTGCGCAGGCCACGCCTCCAGAAGAACCTCGAGGTCAGGGCCACGGTCAACAGCGCCGTGCGTACCGCCATGGAGGAGCAGGGCTTCATCGAGGTGGAGACACCCATGCTCGTTGCCAGCACCCCCGAGGGTGCACGTGACTTCGTGGTTCCCTCACGCAAGGAGCCGGGCTCGTTCTACGCCCTGCCCCAGAGCCCCCAGATCTTCAAGCAGCTCTGCATGATCGGCGGCGTCGACCGCTACTACCAGATCGCCCGCTGCCTGCGCGACGAGGACCTCAGGGCAGACCGGCAGTTCGAGTTCATGCAGCTCGACGCCGAGGCCAGCTTCGTCGACCAGGACGACGTGCTGGGCTTCATCACCCACACGGTCGCCTCAGCGGCCGAGGCCGTAACCGGTGTCCGGCCAGACGACTTCCCGCGCATGTCATGGCACGAGGCCAGGGAACGCTACGGCTCCGACAAGCCCGACATCCGCTTCGGAATGGAGCTCGTCGAGCTGACGCCGGTATTCGCCGACACCGAGTTCCGAGCCTTCCAGGCGCCATGCGTGAAGGGCATCCGGGTTCCCGGCGGAGCCGAACTGTCACGCAACCGCCTCGACGACCTGACCGACACCTGCAAGGGCTGGGGAGCCAAGGGCCTCGTCTGGATGAAGGTCGAGGCCGACGGCCTCAACTCGCCGGTCGCCAAGTTCCTCACCGACGACGAGCAGGCCGCCCTGCGCTCCACGATGGAAGCCGAAGAGGGAGACCTGCTGTTGCTGGTGGCCGACGAGCACCACAACACCTGCCGCATCCTGGGCCTGCTGCGCCTGGAGCTGGGTCGCCCACCGGTAACCGAGGGAGGCCTGCACTTCCTGTGGGTCGTGGACTTTCCCCTGTTCGATGGGCTCGACGAGGCCGGCAACCCCATGCCGGCCCACCACCCGTTCACCATGCCGCACGAAGACGACCTCGAGGCCCTCGAGGCAGGCGACCTGCTCTCGGTGCGCTCACAGGCCTACGACCTGGTCCTGAACGGTTGGGAACTGGGTTCGGGCAGCGTGAGGATTCACCGGCGCGAGGTCCAACAGAAGATCTTCTCCATCCTCGGCATCGGTGCCGAGGAGGCCCAGGAACGGTTCGGGTTCCTGCTTGACGCCTTCAGGTACGGCGCTCCGCCACACGCCGGGTTCGCCTTCGGAATGGACCGCCTCATCGCGATCCTGGCCGGCGAGGAGAACATCCGCGAGGTGATCGCCTACCCCAAGACCCAGTCGGGTGCCGATCCGCTCACCAGCGCACCCAACCCGATCGACGACCGCCACCTCGAGGAGCTGGGCCTGCGGGTCCTCCCCAGAAGCGAGTAGCCCCGGGCGGTCACCTGAACCGCTACACACGCCCTAGGTTCCACGGTGATGGCCGACGACCTGTTCTCCGATGCAGCCCGAGAACGCCTGACCCGGCGCGCGCCCCTGGCAGACCGGATGCGGCCGACCAGCCTCGACGACATCGTCGGCCAGCAGCACCTAGTGGGTCCCGGTCGTCCGCTGCGGCGCCTTATCGAGGCCGACCGGCTGTCGTCGGTGATCCTCTGGGGTCCTCCCGGCACCGGCAAGACCAGCCTGGCCCGCTTGGTAGCGCGCCTAACCGCCAAGGAGTTCACCGAGATGTCAGCGGTGAGTGCCAGCGTGAAGGATGTACGCGAGCTGATCGCACGTGCCGAGGCGTCCCTGGGTGAGCGCGACGTCGGCACCATCTTGTTCCTCGACGAGGTGCACCGCTTCAACAAGTCCCAACAGGACGCCCTGCTGCCCTCTGTCGAGTCGGGCCTGCTGGTGCTGATCGGCGCCACCACCGAGAACCCCTACTTCGAGGTCAACGCACCCCTGTTGTCCCGCTCGACGCTATTTCGCCTGGAACCCCTCGACGAGGACGCCCTCGTGGACCTGTTGAAGCGGGGCCTGGCCGCAGAGGGAGTCGGAGCCGACGACGACGCCATCGAGCTGCTGGTTGACCGGGCCGCCGGAGACGGTCGCCACGCCCTCACCAGCCTTGAGGTGGCCGCCACCCTGGCAGCCGGCCGCGAATCGGACCGGGTCAGCGTCGATGACGCCGAGGCGGCGCTCGGCACAAAGGCCATCCTCTACGGACGCGACGAGCACTACGACGTGATCAGCGCGTTCATCAAGAGCATTCGTGGCTCGGACGCCGACGCAGGCCTCTACTGGCTGGCCCGCATGCTTGACGCCGGCGAGGACGCCCGCTTCATCGCCAGACGCCTCGTGATCCTGGCCAGCGAGGACGTGGGCATGGCCGACCCCACCGCACTTCTGGTGGCCGACGCAGCCGCCAGGGCTGTCGAGTTCGTGGGCCTGCCCGAGGCCCGCCTGAACCTGGCCCAGGCGGTCGTCCACCTGGCCACGGCACCCAAGTCCAACCGGGTCACGATGGGCCTGGGGCGTGCCGGCGCCGACGCCAGGGCAGCAGGCACGGGCCTGGTGCCAATGCACCTGCGCGACGCCCACTACAAGGGCGCAGCCGACCTGGGCCACGGCGACGGCTACCAGTACCCCCACGACGACCCGGCCGGCTGGGTGGCGCAGCAGTACCGTCCCCCTGAGGTTGCCGACAACACCTACTACGATCCGTCACCGCACGGGTTCGAAGCGGAGGTCGCAGAGCGCATGGAACAGCACCGGGAAGACTCCGGCATGGGAGCAGAGCAGTGAGGCGCCGCCTGTTCTGGTTGATCGTCGGCTGGCTGGCCGGAAACGCCTCCTCCATGTGGTTCCAACGTCGCCTCCGCCGAACCGTCGAGCGCTACACACCAGAGCACCTCCGAAAAGAGCTGGCCGAGCGGTCATCGGCAGTGGTCGACCAGGGAGCCGACCTGGTACGCCGGGTGAAACAGATACGCGACGACATGACAGGAACGGATCCGACCGACCCTGACGGCCACGCCAACGGGTTCCGCCGCAACGGCCACCGCTCCCGGCGCAGCCACCGACCCACCGGGCCCCTCGCCTGACACCCAGAACCTGCTCATAGCGTCGAATGCAGCCCCGGTAGAGTGGGCCGACCATGCCAGAGAACACAGCCAACGGCGTAAGGCGCGCATTCGTCGACTTCTTCGTCGACAGGGCCCACCACCATGAGCCCTCCGGCAGCCTCATCCCGCACGACCCGACCCTGTTGTTCACGGTGGCCGGCATGGTCCCGTTCAAGCCCTACTTCGTGGGCGAGCAGCCCGCACCCTGGGACCGGGCGGTAACGGTCCAGAAGTGCGTGAGGGCCGGCGGCAAGCACAACGACCTCGACGAGGTGGGCCGCACCAGCCGACACCTCACCTTCTTCGAGATGATGGGCAACTTCAGCTTCGGCGACTACTTCAAGTCCGAGGCCTGCGCCTACGCATGGGAGTTCGTGACCGACACGCTGGGCCTCGATCCCGAACGGCTCTGGGTGACCGTGCACCTAAGCGACGACGAGGCCGAGGCAATATGGCGGGACGAGGTCGGTGTGCCGGCCGAACGCATCCAGCGCCTCGACGAGGACAACTACTGGCGCATGGCCGATACCGGGCCCTGCGGTCCGTGCTCCGAGATCTTCTGGGACAAGGGCCCCGACTTCGGCGACGACGGTGGCCCGGCCCACGGTGACGAGGAACGCTTCATAGAGATCTGGAACCTGGTGTTCATGCAGTTTGAGCAGCACGAGGACGGCTCCATGACGCCACTGCCCGCACCCTCGATCGACACCGGTGCCGGTCTCGAGCGAATCCTCTCGGTCCTGGAGGGCGTTGACTCGGTCTGGGAGACCGACGAGTTCGTGCGACTGCTGGCCACCATCAGCGAGCTGACCGGGGTGGAACACGGGTCAGACGCCCGCACCGACGTATCCCAGCACATCCTTGCCGACCATGCCCGCTCCTCGACGTTCCTCATCAGCGACGGCGTGTTTCCCAGCAACGAGGACCGCGGTTACGTGCTGCGACGCATCATCCGCCGCGCTGTCCGCCACGCCTGGCTGCTGGGGGTCGAGGACCTCATCATGCCCGACCTGGTCGACTCCGTCGTCTCCATAATGGGGGACGACTACCCCGACCTCGTTCGCAACCATGCCTTCGTGCGAGACATCCTTGAACGTGAGGAGGGACGTTTCCGCGAGACCCTGCGTACCGGCCTGGCGATCCTGGACGAGGCACTCGACGGGCTCGGCGAGGGTGCAACGCTCGACGGCGACGTCGCCTTCAAGCTTCACGACACCTACGGCTTCCCCCTGGAGTTGACCCAGGAGATCACCGCTGAAAGAGGAGTGTCTGTCGACAACGAGGCCTTCGGCGTGGCAATGGCCCGACAACAGGACATGGCACGCTCAGCGCGTAAGGACGGTGTGACCACAGCTGTGGGCGACCTGCGTACCGTGCTCGAGGCCAACGGCCCAACCCGGTTTGTGGGCCGCGACCAGAATGAATCCGAGGCCACCGTGCTGTTTGCTGAGGGTGATGTGATCGTCCTGGACCGCAGCCCGTTCTACGCCGAGTCCGGTGGACAGATCGGCGACACGGGAACCATCTCATGGGACGGCGGTTCGGTCGACGTGGCTGACACCACCCTCGCCCTCGACGGCCTGCACTGCCACAAGGTGGACGCCGAAGGCGGGTTGCCCGAGGTGGGTCAGGCCGTCACGGCCAGCATCGACTCCGATCGCCGTGCAGCAATCCGCCGCAACCACACCGGCACCCACATCCTCCACTGGGCACTGCGAGAGGTCCTTGGCGACCACGTCAAACAGCAGGGCTCATGGGTCGGACCCGACCACCTGCGCTTTGACTTCAGCCACTTCGAGGCCATGACCCCCGAACAGGTGGAAGCGGTCGAGGACCTCACCAACGCGGAGATCCTGGCCAACCACGAATGCCGCAACTTCGAGACCAGCCGCGACGAGGCCGAGGCCCTTGGTGCCATTGCCTTCTTCGGCGACAAGTACGGCGATCAGGTGCGGGTGCTCGAGGCCGGACCCAACTCCGTGGAACTCTGCGGGGGCACGCACGTGTCGGCTCTGGGAGACATCGGCCCCGTGAAGATCACCACCGAGGGGTCAATCGGCTCCAACATCCGCCGCCTCGAGGCGGTCACGGGAACGGCCCCCATAGCTCGACTACGTGGTGCCGAGGCATCCCTGGCTGACGCCGCCGACCTGGTCGGTGTACCGGTCGACGACCTGCTCGAAGGAATCACCAAACGTCTCGCCGAGGCCAAGGCGGTGCGCTCCGAGTTGGCTTCCGCCCGACGCCAACTGGCCCTGGGGCGTGCCGACGAGCTTGCAGCAGCGGCCGACGACGGCCTCGTGGTGGCCATGGTTGACGGCATCGACCGCGACGGGTTGCGTGAGCTGGCCGCCGCCATCCGCGACCGCGACGGGGTTCGCGCCGTCGTGCTTGGCACCTCGCCCGACGGAGGTGGTGCAGCCCTCGTAGCCGCAGTCGCCCCCGACAGCGGCCTCGATGCCGGCTCTCTTGTAGCCGAAGCCGCAAAGACCATCGACGGCGGTGGACGCCCCAGCCCTGACCTCACGGTCGTGGGCGGCAGATCCCCCGAGAACCTTCCCGAGGCGCTCGAACAGGCACGGGCAGCCGCCCTGGCCGGCTAGGCCGCTGCAGCGATGGTGCGGGCAATAGGCCTCGACCTCGGATCCAGGCGGATCGGGGTTGCCGTCAGCGACAGCGACGGTCGCCTTGCGATGCCGATCGAGGTGCTGTTACGCACCGGCGACAGGGAGGGTGAACACCGTGCCGTGGCCGCCCTGGTTGCCGAATGGGAGGCCGAGGTGGTCGTGGTCGGTGTGCCCTACTCGCTCGACGGTTCCACAGGCCCAATGGCCAAGACCATGATCGCCGAAGCCGACCAGTTGTCCACGAGCCTGGGCGTTCCTGTCGTCACCCACGATGAGCGCCTCACGACGGTGACCGCTGACCGACAGCTGCGCGAGCAGGACATGCGGGGCGAGGACCGCCGCAAGGTGGTCGACAAGGTCGCTGCTTCGGTGATGCTTCAGGCATGGCTCGAGGGCCAGGCAGGGGAACAGCCGACGTGAGCGACGACATCCCGCAGGATCCCGGCGACAAGACAGGTTCTGACTTTCCGGAGCTTCATTCCGAACCTGAGTTCTCAAAGACCCGACCCATCGAGCAGGTGGTTGCGTGGGAGGCCGACCAACCGGGTCAGGAGCCTGAAGAGGCCATCGTCACAGAGCGCCCCCTCCCAACAGACGAGCCCAGCCTCGACGTCACCTGGGTTCGCCACAGGCCCCTCCTCGGGCCAATCCCAAGGTGGGGCGCCGTGGCAGCCGTGATCCTGTTGGGAATGGTCATCGTCTACAACGGATTCCGTGGGTGGATCGACAGCCAACTGGAACCCATCGCCCCGCCGGGCGACGAGGTGGAGTTGACCATCCAGGAGGGTTGGTCCACCAACGACGTCGCTGTGGCCCTGGGCGACGCCGGGGTCATCGACCATCCTGCGATGTTTCGCCAGTGGATGCGCTGCCCGTCAGCGATGCAGTGGCTGACCGACTGCCCGGGCGGTACCGATTACTCCTTCCAGGCGGGCAACTACGTGCTCCGCGAGCACCTCGCCTTCGAGGACACCGTGGCCCTCCTCCATGAGGGACCGCTGCCCGAAGAGGTGGTCCGAATCACGATCCCCGAGGGCCTGACGCTGAACCAGATGGTTAACCGGGTGGTCCGCAGAATGCCCACCTTCGACGAGGCCCAGATGCGTGCCGCCCTGTCCAGCGACCGCCTCATCTGGGAGCACTATCCCGGCGACCTGCCGTTCCTGCTCGTCGAGGGCCTCTTGTTTCCCGACACCTACCAGCTGGACGAGGCCACCATCACCGATGAGTTGAGCCTCCTCATCCGCATGCACAACCAGTTCCTGCGGGTCGTCAAGGAGTTGAACCTCGAGGACCGCTCGGCCGATCTGGGCCTCACGCCCTATGACACCGTCATCCTTGCCTCGCTCATCGAAGAGGAAGCCCTGTTGGACGGAGACCGGGCAAAGATCAGCCGGGTCATCCACAACAGGCTGGACCTGGGGTGGACGCTCGGAATCGACGCCAGCACCCGGTACGCGGTGGCCAAGACAGCCGGCGAGCCCCTCACCGAGGAGGACCTGGCAACAGAGTCGATGTGGAACACACGGGTCGTGTCCGGCCTGCCGCCGACACCCATAGCCGCTCCGGGCAGGGCCTCTCTCGAGGCCGCTCTGGCTCCGGCCGACGGGCCGTGGCTCTTCTACGTCCGCACCGACGAGAACGACGTCGTCGGAGCCCACACGTTTGCGGTGACGGCAGACGAATTTGAGGCTGCTCGCCGGATCTGCGTCGAGAAGGATCTTGGCTGTGGCTGACCCAAACGTGCATGGAACCCGCTTGGCGGCGGTGATCGGATCACCCGTGGCGCACTCGCTCTCACCGGCCATCATGAATGCCGCCTTCGCCGCAGCGGGCCTGGACTGGACCTTCATCGCCCATGAGGTGGCCGAAGGCGATGCCGAAGCGGCGCTGGACTGGGCCCGCCGTGAGGCACTCGTTGGGCTCTCGGTGACCATGCCCCACAAGGCAGCTGTTGCTGCGGCGGTCGACGAGCTGAGCGACACGGCCCGAAGGCTCGATGCCGTCAACTGCGTCGTTGTGGACGGTGATCGCCTCGTCGGCCACAACACCGATGGCGGTGGCTTCGTTGACGGTCTGGCACACGATGCCGGATTCGACCCGGCAGGCCGCCGGGCCGTCGTTGTCGGAGCTGGTGGTGCTGCCCGCGCCGTCATACACGCCCTCGCAGTGGCCGGGGCATCGGACGTAGCCGTCCTCAACCGGACAGCGGCGAGGGCAGAGGTGGCCGCCGCCATGGCTGACGGGGTGGGCCGGGTTGCCGGTCCCGAATCGTTGGCAGGAGCCGATCTGGTCGTGAACGCCACGCCGGTCGGAATGGGCACCGGTGACCTCTCGATGCCGGTAGATCCAGATCTCATGAACCCCGGTCAGGTGGCCGTGGACCTCATCTACCATCCGCTCACCACCCCCTGGGTGGCGGCGCTCCGTGAACGCGGAATCGAGGCCCACGGAGGCCTCTCGATGCTCATCTTCCAGGCTGCGTTTGCCTTCACCCACTGGACGGGTGGGGAGGCACCGGTGGCGGCCATGGAACAGGCTGCACGGGCCGAGTTGGCCGCCCGCGCAGCCGGCTGAACTCCTGCACCCCGTGGAGCCGACCGAAGCCGTAGCTCTGGCATGGCTCGTGGCCTGGTTGGTCGCCCTTTCGGTGGTGGACCTGCGCAGGCGGCGCCTCCCGGACCCAATGGTTGCGACCCTTCTGGCGGGGCTCGTCGCCCTCGACTCAGCCTCAACCCTGTCGGGCGGGGACCCTCTCAGCCTGCTCTGGGCCTGCGCCGGGGCCGTTTCCTACGGCGGTCTCCTGTGGATCGTGTACCTGCTTGTCCCATCAGGCCTCGGTGGTGGCGACGTGAAGCTTGCTGTTCCGCTGGGCTGGCAAATCGGCTTCGTCGCGGGCACCGGTCTCGCCACGGCGATCCTCACAGCCCTCCTGGTTGCCTGCCTGCTGGCACTGGTAGGACAGCTTGTGGGGCGCCTCCTGAGGGGAGGGTGGTCGGCCACGCTGGCATTTGGCCCCAGCCTGGGAGCCGGAGCGGTTCTCGTGCTGGTATTCGCATGAGGTGCTATTCACCCGAGCCTGAGGGCCGGCGTAAGTAGCCTGTCGTGATGGCAACAAACAACGACGGCCCCGGTGGCCCCCACCTTGCGTTGGTGGGCCTCATGGGCGCCGGAAAGAGCGAGGTGGGCGCAGCCGTGGCCCAGCGCCGGAACCTCCGTCATCTGGACCTGGACGTCATGGTGACGGGCCGTGAGGGCCGTTCGATAGGTGTGTTGTTCGAGGAACAGGGCGAATCGGGTTTTCGCGACTGCGAACAGGCGGCGCTGGCTGACGTGTTGTCGCTCGGACAGCCAATCGTGTTGTCGACCGGCGGCGGCGTGCTCGAACGCCAGCCCAACAGGAAACTTCTATCTGAGCGGGCAACGGTCATCTGGCTGAGAGCCCGACCCGAGACCCTCGCCCAGCGGGTTGGTGACGGCGCGGGCAGGCCTCTGCTGCAGGACGGCGAGCCGGTCGAGGTGCTCAGGGACCTGTTGCAGAGGCGTGGGCCCGACTACGAGGCCGCAGCCGACCACGTTGTCGACACCGACGACCTCTCGGTCGCCGAGGCGGCCGATGCCGTGGTGGCAACACTCCCGGACCCCGTGGCCACATGATCACCGTCGAGGTACCCCTGGCCGGAGGACGCTCCTACCCGGTCGTGATCGGACCTGGTGCCATCGACGCCATGCTGACCGTGCTCGAACCCGTGTCGCGGGTGGCCATCGTTACCCAGAACGGAATCGGCGTAGAGGTCGAGACCGATGGCGAGCAACGGATCTTCACCATCCCCGACGGGGAGTCGGCCAAGACCCTCTCCACCATCGGGGACCTGTGCAGCGGCTTTGCCTCATGGGGCCTCACAAGGGGCGATCTGGTCGTCGGCATCGGTGGGGGCGTGGTCACCGACGTGGCCGGCTTCGCTGCTGCCAGCTACCACCGGGGTGTGCCCGTGGCGCACGTGGCGACCACCCTGCTGGCTCAGATCGACGCAGCCATCGGCGGCAAGACCGGAGTGAACCTGCCCGAGGGAAAGAACCTGGTCGGGGCCTTCTGGCAGCCGGCGGCCGTGTTCTGCGACACCGACACCCTGACGACCCTTCCCGACGCCGAGATGCGCTGCGGCAGGGGAGAGATGGCCAAGTACCACTTCCTCGGCGGCGCCGACATCAGGGACCTGAACCTGGATGAACAGGTGGCCAGATGCGTCGAGATCAAGGCCAGGGTCGTGGCAGCCGACGAACGTGAGGCAGGCCAGCGGGCGCTTCTCAACTACGGACACACCCTCGCCCACGCCATCGAGACAACAGGCATCTACGGGATGCGCCACGGCGAGGCCGTTGCCGTAGGCCTCGTGTTCGCAGCCGAGCTGGCTGCCGCAATGGGCCGCATCGACTCCGACAGGGTCGCCGAACACCGTGACATCGTCGACCACTACGAGCTGCCGCCGGCACTGCCCAGCGGAACCGACGACGATGAGCTGATGGCGGCGATGGGCCGCGACAAGAAGGCCATTGACGGCCTCACCTTCGTGCTGGACGGCCCCGACGGGGTTGAGCCGGTCCACGGCGTCGATGCAGACCTTGTCAGAAAGACCCTCGACAGGGTGAGATGAACATGTTCAACGAGAGGAAGCGCCAGCCATGAGCACACAGACGGTGATGGTGTTGTCAGGCCCCAACCTGAACCTGCTGGGTGAGCGTGAGCCAGAGGTCTATGGAGCCGACACGCTCGAAGATCACATGGAGGTTGCCCGTCGGGCGGCGGCGACCCACGGCCTCGACGTCGAGCACATGCAGTCCAACCACGAGGGTGAGCTGGTCGACGCCATCCATGCTGCGCGCGACGACTGCGCTGCCATCGTCATCAACCCGGGCGCCTTCACCCACTACGCGTGGGCGATCCACGACGCTCTGGCCGCCTTTGAGGGACCGGTCATCGAGGTCCACCTCTCCAACCCGGCCGCCCGCGAGCCGTGGCGCCACACTTCGGTCGTGGCTCCGGTTGCCGCCGGCACGATCGCCGGCTTCGGCGGTGACGGCTACCGCCTGGCGATGGACGCCGTAGCGGCCCTGCTGGCATCTTCCTGAGCGACCGGTGACCGCTCCCGTGCTCCCGCCCATGGAGGTTGGGTTGCGCCTGAATCGGCTGCGGGCAGGGTTTGACGATGCCGGTTGCGGGGCACTGCTGGTCACCTCCGCCACCAACATCGGGTACCTGACCGGGTTCACTGGCTCCGCCGGGGTGCTCTGGGTCGATACCGACAGGGCGGTGCTGGTCACCGACGGCCGCTACACCGACCAGGCACCCGGAGAGGTTGCAGCAGCCGGTGCCGACGTCGAGGTCGAGATAGCCGTGACCGGTCGCCAGAAGCTGCTTGCCGGCTTTGCCACAGAAGTCACCGACCTGGGTCTCGAGACCGACACCGTGACATGGGCCGAACAGCGCAGGTTCGCTGGCTGGTTTGCAGATACCTCCCTGACTGCAACCGACGGTCTCGTGGAGACCCTGCGTCAGATCAAGGACGCCGGAGAGCTTGCCCGCATCAAAGCCGCCGCCGCCATAGCAGACGAGGCGCTCGCAGAGGTGTGGCCCATGCTCGACACGGGTCCGACCGAGCGGCAGGTCGCCTCGGCCATCGACGATGCCATGCGGAGACGGGGTGCATCTGACAGGGCCTTTGAGACCATCGTCGCTGCAGGCCCCAACAGTGCCCACCCCCACGCCCGCCCCGGCGACCGGACCCTCACCCACGGAGACCTCGTCGTCTGTGACCTGGGAGCAATGGTCGACGGCTACCGCTCAGACATGACCCGCTCCACCCGCATCGGTGGCACCGGCGACGGTCCGGAGGCCGAGATGCTCACCACGGTCCTGGCTGCCCAGCAGGCGGGCATTGAAGCAGTAGTCGACGGGGTAGCAGCCTCAGCAGTCGACATGGCCTGCCGCCAGATCCTCGAAGAGGCCGGCCTCGGCGACGCCTTCATCCACGGAACGGGCCACGGAGTCGGCCTCGACATCCACGAGGCCCCGGCCCTGTCTGGAACGTCGACTGCTACCCTTCGCTGCGGCCAGGTGGTCACCGTCGAGCCGGGCGCCTACATCACCGGGCTCGGTGGCGTCCGCTGGGAGGACACCGTGGTGGTCGGCAGCGGAGGCTGTCAACGCCTCACCAGATCACCCAGCACCACCTGACAACCGGCCCGACTCACAAGCCCGACAGCGAGACCAGAACATGCCCATCATCACCACCAACGACCTCAAGAACGGGATGACACTCGAGTTGGACGACAACCTCTTTTCGGTTGTCGAGTTCCAACACGTCAAGCCCGGCAAGGGACACGCCTTCGTTCGCACCACCCTCAAGAACTCCCGAACCGGCGCCGTAATAGACCGCACCTTCCGGGCCGGCGAAAAGGTGGAACGGGCGATCATCGACAAGAGGGCAATGCAGTTCCTGTACCGAGACGGTGCCGACTACGTCTTCATGGACTCCGAGACCTATGACCAGATGACGGTCAACCCCACAACGCTCGGCGACGCATCCAACTATCTGGTCGAGCAGAACACGGCCATGCTCATGATGTACGGCGATGAGGTGATCGGCGTCGACCTGCCGGCGTCAGTGGATCTGACCATTACCGAGACCGAGCCGGGCCTGCAGGGCGACCGTGTCTCGGGTGCCCGCAAGCCGGCCACCCTCGAGACCGGACTCGTGGTCTCCGTGCCGTTGTTCATCGAGAAGGGTGAGCTCGTCAAGGTGGACACCCGCTCCGGCGAATACCTCAGCAGGAGCTGAGGAATCACGCCGGCACCAGCCGAGAGACCATGTCACACAGTCCCGGAGACGCCGTCGGCTCACGCCGAGAGGCCCGCGAAACCGCCCTCGGGCTCCTCTATGCCGCCCACTCCAGGGGAGTCGAGCCGCTCGAGGTGCTGGCAGAACAGCCGGTCCCACCCGAGGCCTACACCGTTCAGCTGGTTGAGGGCGTCGCGGGCCACATCGATGAGCTGGACGGTCTCATCGGCAGCTACTCGGAGGGCTGGAGCACCGGGCGAATGCCCGCCATCGACCTGGCGCTCATCAGAATTGCCGTCTACGAGCTGGCCCACGAAGCCGACGTTCCGACCTCGGCGGTGCTGTCAGAGGTCGTGGAGCTGGTCAGCGAGTACTCCACAGAGAAGTCCGGCAAGTTCGTCAACGGTGTGGTCGCGCGAATCGCCGAAGAACTCCGGCCCGGTTCCTAGGCACAACCGGGGTAGGCACCGACGCTTTTCCAACGTCTGCGCCGCCGGGCCGGGTCCGGCTGCGCAGGCTCCGCCGAATCCCGACCCGACACCGCTCACGCTCCAGTGCCTGCTCCGAACGGTGTTGGCAATGACTTCCCTCAGGGTTGTCGTGTGTTCGTCGCTGTTTGGCCTAGGGGTTACAGCCCGGGAGTTGTCTGGTCGAGGGTGGGGCTCCGGGGGTGCGGCGCAGCGATTTGTGCCAGCTGAGCAAGCCGTGCGGCCGGAGCCACAGCCGGGGGTCATGCAAACGGGAGGGCCAGGCGCTGGGGGGAGGCCCGGGAGTTGTCTGGTCGAGGTCGGCGTCAGCGTCGGATTTCGACGTGCGAGCGCAGTTTGCGAGCGAGCGGAGCCCGGGAGTTGTCTGGTCGAGGGTGGGGTGCCGGGGGTGGGGCGCAGCGATTTGTGCCAGCTGAGCAAGCCACGCCGGCGGCACCCCGGCCGTGGGTCGGGCAGGCGGGAGGGCGCAAGGTAGAGGGTGCGCGCGGGTAGGGCGCTCGCGGGTAGGGTCTGTTCTCGACCGTGAAGCGGGTCCCGTGAGGCCCGGACGGATCGAGGAGACAGGTCAATGGCCGAAAGAGAACGCAGCCAGACGCCCCCGTTCGGGGGCGTTTTCGTCGCCCACGCCCGGATCATGAGCGCCGACGACATGGGTCGGGCGATCCTGCGGATGGCCCATGAGGTCATCGAACGTAACCACGGCCTCGAGAGCGTGGTGGTTGTCGGCCTGCAGACCGGCGGCGTGCCGGTGGCGGCCCGCCTGGCCGACGCCCTTGAGGACATCGAGGGCATCAGGCCGCCGCTGGGGTGTCTCGACGTGGCGCTCTACCGCGATGACATTGGTATCAGACCCGTGGTTCCCGAGGCTGCAACCGACCTGCCGACCGACATAGACAACAGCATCATCGTGCTGGTCGACGACGTGTTGTTCACGGGGCGCACCATCCGGGCTGCCATGGACGCGGTGTGTGACTACGGGCGGCCCCGGTCGGTGCAGCTGGCGGTGATGATCGACCGGGGGCACAGGGAGCTTCCGATCAGGCCCGACTATGTAGGCAAAAACCTTCCCACCCGGAGAGACGAGGTGGTTGACGTCCACGCCACCGGGGTTGATCTCGGGTCGGTGGAGAAGTGAGCACAGCAGTGGTCGCGAGCAGGCACCTGTTGGGGGTCGACGGGATGTCCCGTCAAGATCTCGAGGGGATTCTCGACCTGACGGACACGTTCGCCGAGATCGGCAGGCGGCCCATTCCGAAGGTGCCGGCCCTGCGTGGACGCACCGTCGCCTCGCTGTTCTTTGAGGACTCGACACGCACCAGACTGTCGTTTGAAACGGCTGCCCGGCGGCTGTCGGCCGACACCATGACCTTCACGGCCGGTTCGTCGTCGCTGAGCAAGGGCGAGAGCCTGCGTGACACGGTCGAGGTGATCGGTTCCTATGGCGCCGATGCCATCGTTGTCCGTCACGGCATGGCTGGAACGGCACACAGGTTGGCCGGCTGGACTGACGCATGTGTCATAAACGCTGGCGACGGCTGTCACGAGCACCCCACCCAGGCCCTGCTCGACTGCTACACGCTGCGCGAGAAGAGAGGCGATCTGGACGGCATGCGGATCGGCATTGTCGGCGACATCCGCAACTCCAGGGTGGCCCGCTCGAACGTGTTGGCGTTCTCGCTGCTGGGTGCCGAGGTTGTTCTGGTGGCGCCTCCGACGTTGTTGCCGCCCTCGATAGAGGGGTGGCCCGTGACGGTCTCCCACGATCTGGATTCGGTGCTTCCAGACCTTGATGCCTGCTACCTGCTCCGCATGCAGCGTGAGCGTATAGGCGAGGGTCTCATCCCTTCTATCCGGGAGTACGCGGCCGACTACGGACTGGACGCCAGGCGGGCTGCGATGCTGCCGGCCGATGCCGTGATCCTGCACCCGGGTCCCACGAACCCGGGGGTGGAGCTGACGACCGAGGTTGCAACCGATCCGCGGTCGGTGATCCTTGACCAGGTGTCCAACGGTGTGTCGGTCCGCATGGCCGTGCTGTTTCTGCTGCTCGGCTCGGGCCTCGACCTGACGCCGGATTCTGTGCCTTCTGACGGTGAGGTTGTCCGATGACGGTCGTGTTGCGTGGCGGGCGGGTCGTGGACTCACACGGTGAGCGCGAAGTTGATGTTGAGATCGGCGACGACGGTCGGATCGCCTCGGTCGGTGACGACCTCAGCGGCGACGTCAACCTGGACGCCTCGGGCTGTGTGGTCGTGCCGGGATTCGTGGACCTGCACGTGCATCTCAGGGAGCCGGGCCAGGAGGACGCCGAGACCATCAGCAGCGGCGCCAGGGGCGGGGCCCTGGGCGGGTTCACGGCGTTGGTAGCCATGCCCAACACGGACCCGACCACTGATTGTGCGGCCGTGGTGGAACAGGTCAGGCGCCTGGGTGAACGGTCGCTGTGCGAGATCGTGCCGACAGCGGCAATGACGGTCGGCCGCCGCGGTGTGGACATGTCACCGATGGGCGAGCTGGTCGACATGGGTGTCGGCATCTTCACCGATGACGGCAGTGGTCTGCAGGATCCGAGGCTGATGCGTCGCATCATGGAGTACTCCACCGGGTTGACGGCCCGGCTGGGTCGACCCGTGGTGCTGGCGCAGCACTGCGAGGTGGCAGAGCTGTCTGCGGGTGGCTTCATGCATGAGGGGGCATGGTCCTCGCGGTTGGGCATTCCCGGCCAGCCTGCCGAGGCAGAGGAACTCATGGTCATGCGTGACATCGCCCTGGTCAGGTTGACCGGGGCGCACATGCACTTCCAGCATCTTTCCACTGCCAGCTCGGTGGCGATGGTGAGGGGCGCCAAGGCGGCCGGCCTGCCCGTTACGGCCGAGGCCACGACCCACCACTTCACCCTGACCGATGCTGCGTGTGCCTCCTACGACCCGGTCTTCAAGGTTCACCCGCCCCTGCGCACCGATGATGACGTGGCAGCTGTGCGAAAGGGCCTGGCAGACGGCACCATCGATGCCATCGCCACGGATCACGCCCCCCACACCGACCACTCCAAGGAGCAGCCCTTCGACTCGGCGCCTCCGGGGATGTTGGGCCTCGAGACGGCGTTCTCGCTGGCACTCGAGGAGTCGGGACTGGACCTGCCCGGGATCCTGGCGCTCATGTCCTGGCAGCCGGCGGCCATTGCAGGCATAGGCGATCGTCACGGAACCCCCGTGGTCGCCGGCAACCACGCCAACCTCTGTGTGATCGACCTCGACGAGACATGGACGGTTTCGGGGCGGGCCATGGCCAGCCCCAGCTCCAACACCCCGTATGAGGGTCGCACCCTGAGGGGCCGGGTCAGGCACACCCTCTCGGCCGGTGAACCGGTCGTGGTAGATGGCGAGGCACGGGGTTGAGTCGAATCCTCCCCGTCGAGGCACACCTGGTCCTGGCCGACGGTTCGGTCTTTGAGGGCGAGTCGATCGGCGCGCCTGCGCCCGATGGTGTGGCGACCGGCGAGGTCGTGTTCAACACGGTCCTGTCCGGCTACCAGGAGGTCATTACCGATCCGTCCTATGCGGGTCAGATCATCACGTTCACGTATCCCCACATCGGCAACTACGGGGTCAACGACGAGGACAACGAGAGCCGCAGACCCTTCTGTGGCGGGGTGGTCGTGCGGGACCTGGCCCGGCGCCACAGCAACTGGCGGGCCGGCGGTGACCTGGACTCCATGCTCGTTGCCCACGGTGTTGCCGGCATTGCCGGCATCGACACCAGGCGCCTCACCCGCCACCTGCGCGATGAAGGTGCCATGCCCGGGGCGTTCGGAACAGCCGACCAGGCCACGCTGACCGCTGCGGCAACGGCCGAGACCGGGACCGACGGCATCGACATGGTCGCCGGCGTTACCTGTGAATCCCCCTACACGGTGCCTTCCACGGGTGGCGACCGGCGGATCGTGGCCTACGACCTGGGTATCAAGTCGACGATCCTGAGACACCTGTCAGCCCTCGGGGAGGTCACGGTCGTTCCGGCGTCGACGACCGCTGCCGATGTGCTTGCGGCAGAGCCCGACGGGGTGTTTCTCTCGAACGGGCCCGGCGACCCCGAACCCCTCGTCGGTGTCCGTGCAGCGGTCTCGGACCTCCTGGGAGAGGTACCGATATTTGGTATCTGCCTGGGACATCAGGTGCTGGCCGGTGCCCTCGGCGGAGAGACCTTCAAGCTGCCCTTCGGCCACCATGGCGGCAACCACCCGGTGCGCAACCTGGTTACCGGGGCGGTCGAGATCACCAGCCAGAACCACAACTACTGCGTCGCCGACGGTTCCATCTCCGCTGTGGACCTGACGCACGTGAACCTCAATGATGAGACGGTCGAGGGAATTTCCTGCCAGTCGTTTCCGGCATTCAGCGTTCAGTACCACCCCGAAGCCGGTCCCGGGCCGCACGACAGCCGCTACCTCTTTGACGACTTTGAGCGCCTCATGGCGACACATCAGACAAGGGGTCGCTGATGCCGCGACGCGACGACATCGAGAGCATCCTGCTGATCGGCTCGGGCCCGATCGTGATCGGCCAGGCATGCGAGTTCGACTACTCGGGAACCCAGGCGTGTCGCGTCCTGCGCGAAGAGGGTTACCGGGTGATCCTGGCCAACTCAAACCCGGCCACGATCATGACCGACCCTGACTTCGCTGATGCCACCTACGTGGAGCCGCTGCGCCTCGACGTCCTGACCCGCATCATCGCCAAGGAGCGCCCCGACGCCCTGCTGCCCACCCTGGGGGGTCAGACGGCCCTGAACCTGGCGATGGAGCTGGTCGAGGCCGGGGTGCTCGAAGAGTACGGGGTGGAGTTGATCGGGGCCGATGCAGAGGCCATCGCCACCGCCGAGGACCGGGCCAGGTTCAAAGAGGCGATGATCGAGATCGGTCTGGGTGTGCCTCCGTCGGGCGTGGCCCATGACCTGAATGAAGCGCGGACCGTCATCGCCGAGATCGGACTTCCCGTCGTGATCCGTCCCGCCTACATCCTCGGAGGCCGGGGCACCGGTATGGCCGACACGGAGGAGGAGTTCGAGAAGGTGGCTTCCGAGGGCCTCGCTGCGAGCCCCATCAGCGAGATCCTCATCGAGAGGTCCATCGCAGGCTGGAAGGAATACGAGCTGGAGGTAATGCGGGACCGTGCCGACAACTGCGTGGTCGTCTGCTCCATCGAGAACCTCGACCCCATGGGGGTTCACACCGGCGACTCCATAACGGTGGCTCCCGCACAGACCCTCACCGACGTCGAGTACCAGGCCATGCGCGACGCCTCCTTCGCCTGCCTGCGCCGCGTGGGGGTCGAGACCGGCGGTTCCAACGTGCAGTTCGCCGTCGACCCGGCCACCGGCGACCAGGTCGTGATTGAGATGAACCCGAGGGTCAGCCGTTCCTCGGCTCTGGCCTCCAAGGCCACGGGCTTTCCGATCGCCAAGATCGCGGCACGCCTGGCGGTGGGCTACACGCTCGACGAGATCCCAAACGACATAACGAAGAAGACACCGGCGGCCTTTGAGCCGACCATCGACTACGTGGTCACAAAGATCCCCAGGTGGGCCTTCGAGAAGTTCCCGGGCACGACGGGCGTGCTCGGTACGTCAATGCAGTCGGTCGGTGAGGTGATGGCCATCGGAAGAACCTTCCCCGAGTCGTTGCAGAAGGGAATGAGGTCGCTCGAAAACGGCCGGTCGGGTCTCAACGGCGATCCGGCAGAGGCCTCGCTCGACCAGATGGACGACGAGGCCCTCCTGGCTGCGGCGGCCATCCCGACCCCGACCCGGATCCTCCAACTCGAGGCGCTCCTCCGCCGCGGTGTGACAATCGAGGCCGTGCACGACGCAACCCGGGTGGATCCATGGTTCCTCGACCAGATCCTCTCCATCAGCGAGGAACGCCTGCACCTGGATTCGATAACTGTCGAGGGTGGAGGCATCGGCTCCCTCGACAGGGCCGGCTGGCGAAGGGCCAAGCGGCTGGGGTTCTCTGACGCCCAGGTTGCCTACCTGTTCGACGTGGACATGGCTGATGCCCGCTCGGCCAGGGAGGCTGCCGGCGTTTGGCCCACCTTCAAGACCGTTGACACCTGTGGCGCCGAGTTCGACGCCGAGACCCCGTACCACTACTCCACATGGGAGGACGAGGACGAGGTTCGCCCCTCCGACCGGACCAAGGTGATGATCCTTGGCTCTGGCCCCAACCGGATCGGCCAGGGAATCGAGTTCGACTACTGCTGCGTGCACGCCAGCTTCGCCCTTTCGGACGCCGGCTTCGAGACGATCATGGTCAACTGCAACCCCGAGACCGTCTCAACCGACTACGACACGAGCGACCGCCTCTACTTCGAGCCCCTCACCGAGGAGGACGTCGCAAACATCATCGACGCCGAAAGGCCGTCGCACATCATCGTCTCTCTGGGCGGGCAGACGCCACTGAAGTTGGCCGGCACCCTCCCAGGGGACCTGGTCGCCGGAACCAGCCCCGACTCCATCGACCTGGCCGAGGACCGTGAGCGCTGGAACGTGCTCTGCGGTCAACTCGACATCCCCCAGCCTCCTGGCGGTACGGCCGCTGATCTTGAGGCCGCCAGGCTGGTCGTTGAACAGGTCGGGTACCCGGTCCTGGTGAGACCCTCCTACGTGCTCGGCGGGCGTGCCATGCAGATCGTCTACGACGACCCGCAACTGGAACGCGCAATGGCAGAGCTGAGCGACTTCGGCAGCCTCGGCATCGAGGGTGGCCTGTCAGCCGAGCGGCCGGTTCTCATCGACCGCTTCCTCGAGGACGCCACCGAGGTGGATGTCGACGCCATCAGGGACCACACCGGCGAGGTCCTGATAGGCGCGGTCATGGAACACGTCGAGGAGGCCGGGGTGCACAGCGGCGACAGCGCATGTGTTATCCCGCCACCCAACCTGTCCGATGTCGTGATCGCCGAGATCGAGGACCACACACGACAAATTGCCGAGGCGCTCGACGTGAAGGGCCTGGTCAACGTGCAGTTTGCCGTGAAAGTCGCCGGTGGTGAAGCCGAGGTCTACGTGATCGAGGCCAACCCGCGTGCCTCCCGAACTGTTCCCTTCGTCGCCAAGGCCACCGGTGTTCCCCTCGCCAAGGTGGCCAGCAGGGTGATGGTCGGAGCGACCCTGGCCGAACTGCGCACCGAGGGCCTGCTCATCGACCGGGTGGACGGCGACCACGTGGCTATCAAGGAGGCCGTCATGCCGTTTGACCGCTTCCCCGAGGCCGATCCGGTGCTAGGCCCCGAGATGCGTTCGACCGGTGAGGTCATGGGCATCGACCTGACGACCGGCCTTGCCTTCACCAAGTCCCAGATCGCTGCCGGTGGCGCCCTGCCAGAGTCGGGCACCGTGTTCATGTCGTTGGCCGACCGTGACAAGGCCGTCGGGCTGGAGGCTGCAGCGGGGTTCGTGGCCCTTGGCCTCGAGCTGGTTGCAACCAGCGGTACGGCCGCTCACCTGAGGGACGGCGGTGTCGAGGTCCGAGAGGTCGTGGCCAAGATCGGCGAGGAGGGGACCGATGCCGTCGAGCTGATCCGTTCGGGTGCGGTGCAACTGCTGGTGAACAGCCCCAGAGGTCGCGGCCCGCGTGCCGACGGTGAGCAGATCAGGGGAGCGGCAGCCGCAGAGGGCATACCCCTGTTGACCACCGCATCGGCGGCCCTGGCTGCGGCCCGCGGCCTTGCCGACTGGCGGACGTACCCGTTGGCCGTACGCACGCTGCAGGAGTACCACAGCGGCGTATTGGGGCCGGGGTCGACATGAGGCGCAGGGTTCGCTCCGGGGGGCACAGGGTTGACCTGACCACGCGGGTCGGGTCGCTGCAGCTGCCCAACCCGGTCATGACCGCATCAGGTACGGCCGGTCACGGCACGGAGTTGGCGGCACATCTGGACCTGAGCAGCCTCGGCGCCGTCGTGGTCAAGTCGCTGCATTTCGAGCCATGGGCAGGTAACCCTGCGCCCAGGGTCCATGCCACTCCATCGGGGATGATCAACAGCGTCGGACTGCACGGCCCCGGTGTGGCCGCCTGGCTTGAACACGACCTTCCTTCACTGGATGAAACCGGTGCCAGGGTGGTTGTCAGCGTCTGGGGCCACACGGTCGCCGACTATGCCGCCGCCGCGGGGCTGCTGGCCGATGCTCCTGACTCGGTCATTGCCGTAGAGGTGAACGCCTCATGCCCCAACCTGGAGGACCGCAGGTCCCTGTTCGCACACTCCATCACCGCAACCACTGAGGTGGTCGATGCCTGCCGGGTCGCCGGGAGGCCCCTGTGGGCCAAGCTCAGCCCCAACACCCCGGACCTTCCCGACATCGCCTCGGCCGCAGTGTCGGCGGGCGCCGAAGCCGTCACCATCGCCAACACGGTCCTCGGCATGGTCATCGACACAGAGGCCAGGCGACCCCTGCTGGGAGCGGGCCGAGGCGGTCTCTCCGGTCCGGCGATCCGCCCGGTTGCCGTAAGGGCCGTCTACGACACTCACGAGGCCCACCCGGACATTGCGATCATCGGGGTGGGTGGTATCACCTGCGGCGATGACGCTGCCCAGTTCCTGCTGGCGGGGGCCACGGCCCTCCAGGTCGGAACGGCCACCTTCGCCGATCCCGCCGCACCGGCCAAGGTGCTGGCGGACCTCGGCCGGTGGTGCGATCATCACGGTGTCACGAAGGTGGCGGATCTGGTCGGAGGTGCACATGGCTGAGGAAACCACAGAGGAAACGGGTGGCGAGGAACCCGAGCCCGAACGCGTACCGGTCGATATCCGCTCGAGGCTGGCCCTGGCCCTCGATGTCGACGATCTCATCGAGGCCAAGCGTCTGGCTGCGTCATTGCGTCCCTACTTCGGGACGATAAAGGTAGGCCTCGAGCTGTACCTGGCGGCAGGCCCCACCTCGGTCGGATACTTCGTAGAGGCCGGCTTCGATGTTTTCTGCGACCTCAAGTTGCACGACATCCCCAACACGGTCCAAAGGGCGGCAGGCGTCGTCGGTTCCCTCGGAGCCCGGTGGATGACGGCCCATACCTCAGGCGGTCCGTCCATGTTGTGCGCGGCCGTCGAGGGTCTCGCAGAGGGGGCAGCCAACGCAGGGATGCCGGCACCGGGGGTTCTGGGCGTAACCATCCTGACCAGCGACGACACAGCCTCAGAAGCCGACCTGGTGGCCCGTTGCGACCTGGCCGTGGACACCGGCTGTGGCGGCATCATCTGTGCTGCACCCGATCTGGCGATCACCGAACCGTGGGCCGACAGGCTGGTGCGGGTGGTTCCCGGTATCCGCCTCCCCGGGGGAGACACCCACGACCAGGCCAGGGTCGCTGCACCCGGCGACGCCCTTGTGGATGGAGCCGACCTGTTGGTGATTGGGCGCATGGTCACGGCTGCCGATGACCCCGTGGCGGCCGCCGAGGAACTGGTGGCCTCTCTCCTGAGTTGACCCCGTCCCGGCCTGTTCGCGCCGAGGTGCACGCGGCTCCCGAATGGACCGCTATGGTCCCGGCCATGGCTGGACTACCACAACTCACAGATGAACAACGACGGGCCGCGCTGGCCAAGGCTGCCGAGGCCCGCAGGGTGCGCGCAGAGGTCAAGCAGAACCTCAAGATGGGCAACCTCTCGATGTCCGAACTTCTCGCCCGCTCTGACGAAGAGGTCATCGTCTCCAAGATGAAGGTTCTGGCTGCTCTTGAATCTCTCCCCAAGCTGGGAAAGGTGAAGGCCCGGCGCACCATGGAGGAAATCGGCATCAGCGAGAGCCGCCGCCTCCGCGGCCTCGGCAAGCAGCAGCGCGCCGAACTGCTGGCCCGCTTCGGCTGACCTGACAAAGGTGGCCGACACCGGACCGGTGACCGGCGAAATGGGTCCGCTAATCGTGGTCCTCTCGGGACCCGGCGGGGCAGGCAAGGGCACCATTGCCCGGCGTCTGGTTGCCGCCGATGACTCGATTCACCTCAGCGTCTCCTGGACCAGCCGCGCCCGGCGCTCCGACGATGCCCCCGACGCCTACGTCTTCGTGGACAGGGAGGCCTTTGAGGCCCACCGGGCCGATGGCGGGTTCATCGAGTGGAACGAGTTCCTGGACTGCTACTACGGAACCCCGGTCCCAGAGGCTGGCGACGAGGGCGTTCTGTTGCTCGAAATCGACGTGGCAGGTGGGCGCCAGGTGCTCGACGCCGACCCGGGTGCACTCTGCCTCTTCGTAGACGCCCCGGATGATGACGAACTTCGTCGACGACTGATCGAGAGGGGAGACGGGTCCGACCGGGCAGAGGCCCGCCTCGTCGAGGCCGAGAGGGAACGGACCGAGGCAGCCGAACTCGGCTACGAGACCATCGTGAACGACGACCTCAACCGGGCGATCAACGAGGTTTCAGCCCTCATTGCCTCACGCAGGTAGTCGAAAAGCCCCCGCTTGCGGGCCTCTACGGGCATCTCACAGGTGCCGTCGTGCAGAGGCAACCGGAACGGCCTCTGGTACCGTGGTGGGCCGTCCGAAGGGCGGACAGCCGGTCGACACGACGGTGTGAGCCCGCCTACCCGGGAACCGCCCGAAGCGTGGCATCCCGGTCAGCAGAGAGACCCCTAGGAGCACAGTGCAGCGTCACGACAGCATGATCAACCCACCGATCGAGGGGTTGTTGGATCTGGCCGATTCCAAGTTCCGGCTTGTAACCGTGAGCGCCAAGCGCGCCCGCCAGATCAACTCCTACTTCGGCCAGTTGGGCGATGGCCTTGGCGCCTCCATCCCACCACAGATCACCTCAACTGCCCGCAAGCCCTTGTCCATAGCCTTTGAGGAGATGGACGCCGGCAAGATCGTTCCCATCGAGCCACCCGACGAGCCCGAGGAAATCGAGGGCTTCGACGCCGACGGCGAGCCGCTCGAGGGTGCGCTCGACGAGTCCGACGAGTCCGCCGAGTCCGACGACTCCGCTGACGAAGGCGCCTGATCGGCTAACCCCCATATGGGCGCACTAGTCGGTCGCCGCATCGTCCTCGGGGTGACCGGGGGCATCGCCGCCTACAAGGCGATCGAGGTCTGTCGCCGCCTCGTCGACGCAGGAGCCCACGTCGCACCTGTGATGACCGGTGGGGCAATGCGCTTTGTCGGGCGTGCCACGTTTGACGCGCTGGCCTCCGAGCCGACCCAGGTGTCGCTGTGGGACGAGGAACACCCCGTTCCCCACACCCGCCTGGGCCAGGGCGCCGACCTGATAGTCGTCTGCCCTGCCACTGCCCGCCTGCTGGCCGACTACCGCATAGGGCGATCAGGCGACCTGCTCACCGCAACGCTGATGGCCACCCGTGCCCCTGTGGTGGTGTGCCCTGCGATGCACACCGAGATGTGGGAGCAGCCATCAGTGCAGGAGAACGTGGCTGTGCTGGCAGAACGTGGCGTCACCATCGTCGGCCCCGACCATGGCCGTCTGGCCGGCGGCGACGTCGGCGCCGGGCGCCTTGCCGACCCGGTCGACATCCTGGCCGCCATTGACTCGATTCTGGGAGGTGACGGCTCCGTCGCCGGTGGCGACATGGCCGGCCTCGAGGTGCTTGTCACCGCCGGCGGTACCAGGGAGCCGATCTGCCCCGTGCGCTACATAGGCAACCGGTCGTCCGGTAAGCAGGGCCACGCCCTCGCGTCGGCAGCGGCTGCCCGTGGGGCGAAGGTGAGGTGCGTGACCACCCGGCCCGAGACCGCTCCGGACCGCCTCGGAATCGAGGTCATCGGCGTGGAGACCGCTGCCGATATGGAGGCAGCGGTCATGGGCCACGCAGCCAGCGCCGACATCGTCTTGATGGCCGCGGCGGTCGCCGACTTCAGGCCTGTGGAGGTTGCCGGCTCCAAGCTCAAGAAGGCCGACGGCACCCCTGAGATCCGGCTGGAGCGGACCACCGACATCCTCGCCCAGTTGGGTGAGAACAGGTCGTCTGGTCAGGTGCTGGTCGGGTTCGCAGCCGAGACCGATGATCTGAGGCAGAATGCGGCCTCCAAGCTGGCCTCCAAGGGGATCGACATGATCGTTGCCAACGACGTTTCGGCACCGGGTGTCGGGTTCGGGCACGACACCAACGCCGTGCTGCTTCTCGACCGGGACGGCGGTTCGGCCGAGGTTCCCCTCACCGGCAAGCATCAGGTTGCCGACGCTGTGTTGGATGCGGCCGTTGATCGCCTGCACAATGCCCCGGAAGCCACTGCAGAAGCCGGCACCGGAGAGGACGTGACAAGGTGAGCGACAACTGGACCTTTACCTCGGAGTCGGTCACCGAGGGTCACCCCGACAAGATGGCCGACCAGATCTCCGACTCCATTCTGGATGCCCTCCTAGACGAGGATCCCGACAGCCGTGTCGCCTGTGAGACCCTCATCACGACAGGCCTCTGCGTGGTGGCCGGCGAGATCCACACCCGGGGATACGTGGACATCCCCCGAACAGTCCGTCAGACCATCTGTGAGATCGGCTACGACCGCGAGGACTACGGCTTCGACGGCAACACCTGCGGCGTGATGGTTGCAATCGACGAGCAGTCGCCCGACATCGCCCAGGGCGTAGACAAGTCAGAGGAGTCCCGCACCGGCATCGACGGTGCCGGGGACCAGTTCGACTACCAGGGTGCAGGCGACCAGGGAATGATGTTCGGCTACGCCTGCAGCGAGACCGATGCGCTCATGCCGCTGCCGATCCACCTTGCCCACCGCATGGCCGAACGCCACGCCGAGATCCGCAAGGCCGGCACCATCCCGTACCTGCGACCCGATGCCAAGACCCAGGTCACCTTCGACTACGAGGGCGACCGCCCCGTACGGCTGCGGACCGTTCTGGTCTCCACCCAGCACAACGACGGCATCAACCGTGACTCCATGATCAGGCCCGACCTGATCGAACACGTCATTCGCCCGGTCATTCCAGAGCAGTTCGCCGACGACGACTACAAGGTGCTCGTCAACCCCACCGGCCGGTTCGTGGTCGGTGGACCCGTTGGCGACGCCGGCCTGACCGGTCGCAAGATCATCGTCGACACCTATGGCGGCATGGCCCGCCACGGTGGCGGTGCCTTCTCGGGCAAGGACCCAAGCAAGGTAGACAGGTCCGCCGCCTACGCCACACGCTGGGTCGCCAAGAACCTTGTGGCCGCCGGGGCAGCCACCCGCTGCGAGGTGCAGGTGGCCTACGCCATCGGCATGTCCCATCCGTTGTCCATCCGGGTAGAGACCTTCGGAACAGAAACAGTCGACCCGTCCCGCATCTCCGAATGCGTGAGCGAGGTCTTTGACCTGCGACCTGCCGCAATCATCGACGCCCTGGACCTGTGCCGGCCCATCTACCGGCGCACGGCGGCATACGGGCACTTCGGACGCGACGGCTTCCCGTGGGAGTCCACCGACAGGGTCGACGCCGTGCGGTCCCATCTGGGCCTGGGCTGAGTCGACACGGGGTGGCTGGCGGCATGGCCGACCAGGGGCGCCTCGACCTGGGTCTCTCTGAACCAGATCCGGTTCCTGCCGCACCTGAACTTCCACCCGGTTCACGCGTCGTACGCGTTCTGCCTGACGTGGCGGCAATCGAGCGCAGCTTTGACTACCTGGTTCCACCTGCATGGGCAGAGGATGGTCGTGGTGATCGCCTGGTTGTAGGTAGCAGGGTCAGGATCGCCCTGGCCGGCCGTCGGGTCGGTGGCTGGGTCGTTGAAGACAACGTGGTGCCGCCAGCTGGCGTGGAGTTACGGAGCCTCGCCAAGGCAAGCGGTCTGGGGCCCTCGCCTGAGGTCATCGACCTTGCCCGCTGGGCGTCGCACCGGTGGGCCGGTCGCCTCAACGGCCTCCTGGGTACCGCATCGCCACCGAATGTGGTGGAGTCGCTGCCGCCACGTCCAGCCAGGCCGACGGTCCCTCCGGCAACAGACACATGGGCCGTGCGTGCCCTCGAGGTGCAGCGCTCAGTAGTACGACTTCCGCCTGGTGCCGACGTGCTGCCGCTTGCCGTTGAGGCGGCAAGGAAGGGCGACGCCCTGATCCTGTTGCCGACGGTCCCTGCGGCGGATCAGCTGGCTCTCCGCCTTCGCGGCGAGGGCCTGCCCGTGTCTCTTGCCCAGCGAGAGTGGGCACGCTCAGCGGCAGGTGGTCTGGTGGTCGGCTCACGCTCGGCGGCTCTGGCTCCGGTGGGGGACCTGGCTGCTGTCGTTGTGGTCGATGAGCACGACGAGACCTATCAGGAGGAGCGGGCGCCGACATGGCATGCACGCGACATGGCTGTCGAGAGGGCACGAAGGGCCGGCGTTCCCTGCGTGCTGACCTCACCGTCACCCAGCCTCGAGGCCCTCAGGTGGGGAGAGCTGATGGTGCCATCGCTAGAGGGCGAACGTGACGGCTGGCCGGCCCTTGACCTGCATGATCGCCGTGATGACGATCCAGTCAGGTCGGGACTTCTGGGCGAACGCCTTGTCGACATTCTGCGTGGATCCGAGGGCGATCCCGTCGTGTGCGTTCTGAACCGTAGGGGTCGCTCCCGGCTCTTGGCCTGCGATTCCTGTGGCGGTCTCGTCTGCTGCTCCGAGCACCAGGCACCGATGATCCAGGAGGACGCGGACATGCTGGTATGTCCCGTCGACGGTGCGCGACGCCCCCAGGTCTGCGACGACTGTGGGGCTACACGCTTCCGAAACCTTCGAGCCGGGGTGGCGCGGATCCGGGAGGAACTGGAGGCACTTGCCGGCAGGCCGGTACTCGAGGTAACCGGCGATACCGACATGCCCGACGGGGGTCTTGGCGGGCACGCCGTCTACGTCGGTACCGAGGCCGTCCTGCATCGTGTCCGTTCTGCGGCGAGGGTCGTGTTCTTAGAGTTTGACCAGGAACTTCTGGCCCCGCGGATGCGTGCGTCGGAACAGGCGATGGCCCTGTTGATCCGGGCGGCCCGGCTGGTGGGCGGGCGCTCTGACGGTGGACGGATCGTTGTCCAGACCCGGATGCCCGAACACGAGGTTCTTCAGGCTGTGCTGCACGCCGACCCTGGTCGTCTTGTCGAGGCCGAGTCGGCCCGGCGGAAGCTGTTGAACCTGCCGCCGTGGTCGGCACTGGCACGGGTCTCGGGACCCCCTGCCGAGGATTTCATCACAGCGCTGGGGTCACCGGACGGTGTCGATCTGTTGGGTCCGCGTGACGGTGCATGGCTGGTGAGGGCGCCAGGGCACGACCGCCTCGCCGAGGTGCTCGCCGCGGTGGAGCGACCGAAGGGTCGGCTCCGAATCGAGGTTGATCCGCCCAGGGCGTGAGCGGCGGCTACCAGAGGCGGCGGTGAACCTCGTAGAGGGCGACGGCCGTAGCTGCAGCGACGTTGAGGCTGCCGACCTTTCCCAACTGGGGGATGAACGCCACGCTGTCGCAGGCCTCGAGCGTCACGGCCGAGAGGCCCCGGTCCTCGTGGCCCAGTGCCAGGCAGGTCCTGTCGGGGAGTTCCACCTCGTGGAGCGGGACTGCTCCATCAGCCAACTCGATTCCGACGAGGCCGTATCCAGCCGCCTTCAGGTCGGCCACTGCCTCTTCGGCGGTCTCGGTGATGGTCCATGTCAGGTAGCGGCCGGTTCCCAGGGCCGTCTTTGCGGTCTTGGCGTGTGTCGGTGCGGCCGTCGCCCCCGCCAGCCACAGGTGGGATACCCGGTAGGCAGCAGCCGTGCGCAGGATGGCCCCTACGTTGAAGGGCGTCTGCACGCTGTCGAGCAGCAGCGCCACATCGGTTTCTGTGCGTCGCCGCCACTCACGGTGCAGGCGCTTGAGGCCTGTGCTGTCCAAGTTCTTCACGCTCTAGACCTCCCTTGCAGCTACGTCGAGGAGGCGGAAACCCTTGCGTGAGGCACGTCGCTGGGTACTCCAGCCCCTGTCGGTAAGCCAGCGTGCCAGCGAGTCGGAGCCCAGGTGGCGCTGCACTACAAGGTGGGCGCTGCCGCCGGGCGCCAGCCTGTCCAGCCACGTGGACAACAGGTCGTGGAGTGCCGCCTTGCCCACCCTGATAGGAGGGTTTGACCAGATGCCGTCGAAGACCACATCGTCGGGCAGGTCGTCTGGTGTGGTCACCACCACGTTGCCGAGGCCGGCAGCAGCGGCGTTGTCGCGGCACAGGTCCAGGGCACGCTCGTTGACGTCGACCGCCCAGACCCGGGAGCCAGGGCTGCGCACGGCCAGTGTGCAGGCGATGGGGCCGTAGCCGCATCCAAGGTCCAGCAACTCGGCGGCGCCCTCGGGTGGGCGTGCACCCTCCATGAGCAGGAAGCGGGTGCCCCGGTCGACTCGTTCGGCGGAGAACACGCCCCGGTCGGTGCCGAGGCTCAACTCCAGGTCGGGGAGCAGCAGGCTGACCTGGTCGGGGCGCGACCCGACTTCGGGGCGGCTGGTCCAGTACTGCTGGTCGCCGGTCACAGCGTCACTCCTCTGGCGTCCACGGCCCGAACGGTAGCCTTGCGCCGTGACCACCCGGGAGATCCGCATCATCGGCGACCCGGTCCTGCGCAAGCCGGCGACCGAGGTGACCGAGCTGACCGGCGCCCTTGCGCGTCTGGCCGACGAGATGGTTGTCACTATGTATGAGGCCCCCGGCCTGGGGTTGGCGGCACCACAGGTCGGGGTGCAGAAGCGCTTCTTTGTCTACGACCTGGGTGAGGGTCCCGGCGCCATCGTGAACCCCGTTATCGAGGAGTCCGACGGCGAGTGGCTCTTTGAGGAGGGCTGCCTGTCGGTGCCCGGCCTCTCATGGGAGATTCTGAGGCCCAAGACCATCCACATTGTCGGGGTTGACCTGGACGGCAACGACGTCTCCATCGAGGCCGATGAGCTCGAGTCGCGCCTGTTCCAACATGAGCTCGACCACCTCGACGGTGTCTTGCTGGTCGACCACCTCGACGAGGACCAGGCACGCGATGCCCGAAAGGCCCTGAGGGACCTGACGCTGTTCGGAGCAGTACCCAGCCGACCGGCCCCCGAGGGTGGATTCCGATTGCTCTGAGCGCGTCGCCCCCGGCGCATCCCCGAAGGCTGGCCTATCTGGGGACACCCGCGGCGTCGGTGCCGTCCCTTCAGGCACTTCACCGGGCCGGTTTCGAGATTGCCGTCGTCGTGACAGGAGAGGACCGCCGCCGCTCCCGCGGGGCCGATCCCTCGCCGAGCCCCGTCAAGGCAGCGGCTCTGGACCTGGACCTCCAGGTCGCCCACGACCTGGATGCGGTCATGGAGAGCGGGGCGGATCTGGGCGTGGTCGTGGCCTATGGCCACCTCATACCGGCTGACCTCCTGGCCGATGTCCCGATGGTGAACCTGCACTTCTCGCTGCTGCCCCGTTGGCGTGGGGCGGCACCCGTGGAGAGGGCGATCATGGCCGGAGATACGACGACCGGTGTGTGCGTGATGGCCGTCGACGTCGAGTTGGACACGGGCGACGTCTATGCCAGGACCGAGGTGCCCATTGGGGCAAGTGAGACTGCCGCAGAGCTGAGGGGGCGTCTGGTCGATGAGGGGTCCCGGCTGCTCGTCGAGACCCTGACAGCAGGACTCGGGGTGCCGACCCCCCAGAGTGGTGACCCGGTGTATGCCCGGAAGATCACGCAGGCCGATCTGGAGTTGGACTGGTCCCGCCCTGCTGCTGACCTGGGGAGGATCATCCGGGTCGGTGGAGCTTGGACAACCTTTCGCGACAGGCGCCTCAAGGTCTGGTCCGCCGAGGTCCTCGAGGCTGTTCCCGGGCAGCCTGGAACACTCGATGGCGATGTGGTCGTGACCGGCGATGGTGCGCTCCGCCTCGTTGAGGTCCAGCCTGAGAGCCGCTCCCGCCAGCCCGCTTCGGCGTGGCTCGCCGGCGCCCGCGCCGAGCCGGGCGAGAACCTTGGCTGAGACGGGCACCGACGACCCAAGGCGCGTTGCGGTCGAGGTGCTGGGCAGGATCGAACGCGACAATGCGTTTGCCAACTTGGCCCTTGCCGCTGCCCTGGGCCGGACCGATCTTGACCGTCGGGACCGGGCATTCGTGACCGACCTGGTGTACGGCACCACCCGGATGCGGCGGGCCTGTGACCACATGGTCGACAGGTTCCTCCACGACGAGGTTGAGCCGGGTGTGAGGACCGTGTTGCGGATGGGTGCCTACCAACTCCACTGGGGTGGAGTGCCCGCACACGCCGCGGTCTCGGCGACCGTTGCTGTGGCTCCTCGCCGGGTGCGTGGCCTGTGTAACGCCGTCCTGCGCCGTGTGTCGGAGAGCAAGCCGAACCCGCCCAGCAGGGCTGTTGAGTTGAGCTACCCGGACTGGATTATCGAGACCCTCACCACCGACCTGGGTGAGGCCGCCGCAGTCGAGGCGCTGGAGGCGATGAACCGACCCGCAACGGCTGTAGCAAGGGAGGACGGCTACCACCAGGACCGGGCCTCACAGTTGGTGTCAGAGGTCGTGGCCGACGGTCTGGCTGAAGGTGCGAGGGTGGCCGACCTGTGTGCAGCGCCCGGCGGCAAGGCCACCGCTATCGCATCCGCGGGTGCCAGCGTGGTGGCAGCCGACAGGAGACAGCGGCGCCTCAACCTGGTCAGGATCAATGCCGAGGGTCTGGGGCTTGAGATGGGCCTCGTGGTCGCCGACGCCAACAGGCCGCCCTTCAGGCCCGGCGGGTTTGAAAGGGTTCTGGTGGATGCCCCCTGTTCAGGCCTGGGGGTCCTGCGGCGTCGTGCCGACTCGCGCTGGCGGGTGACACCCGACGACGTGGACGAGCTGGCCGATATTCAGCTGGCGTTGCTCACGGCGGCACTGCCGCTCGTGGCGCCCGGCGGGATGCTGGTCTACAGCGTGTGCACCCTTACGGCTGCCGAGACGACCGGGGTGGACGAGAGGTTCCGTGAATCCACCGGGGCCGTTCCTGCAGGCCCGCTCCCAGAGCCCTGGAGAGCCCACGGCTCAGGTGGCATGTTGCTGCCTCAGGACCTCGACGCCGAGGGGATGGCGGTGTTCCGCTACGAGGTTGCCTGAGAGGCCTGCCTGGCTGCCTCAGGTGGGCAGCAGGCGGCTACCCAGGTGGTCCAGCACCTTGTCGAGGGCCTCACGGGTGGGGTGACCCGGCTCGTCGACCAGCTCCTCGGTGAGCACCGAGTGGGCACGGGGGCCGATGCCATCGGGGTTCCCGGGGGAGGAGTCGATCTCGACACCTATAAAGCCCTCGCCCAGTTCGTCGGCCAGGCGCTCGAAACGCTCTGAGGGAACCATCGAGTCGTTGGAGAACCGCAGCCCCAGCACGCAGGTGCCGGCATCGACACGGTCACGCACGATGTTCAGGTCCTTGTCTGATATTCCGAGGGAGCGTTTGCGACGTTTCCCAAAGGGCAGCGGCAGGCTGGGCTGGCTCAGCACCGGTGCCAGGACCCGCTCGTCGAGCATCATGCCCAGGGCGAACCCGCCTGTGAAGCACATGCCGACGGCCCCGACGCCGGGGCCTCCACATCGACCGTGCTCGAACGCCGCCAGGGCACGCAGCCAGGCTGTGACCGGCGAGGTGTGGCGACGCATCAGTGCCGTGAACTCACGTGAAACGCAGCCGCCCACGAGGCTCTTGAGGGTGTAGGCGGCTGTGGGTTCGCGCCCGGGGGTGCCAAACAGCGATGGCATCACGGCCGTGCAGCCGATGTTGACCACCCTGCGACCGAAGTCGGCCACCCGTGGGGTGATGCCGGGCATCTCGGCCATGACGATCACGGCGGGTCCGCGACCGGCCCGTAGCACGGTGCGCGTGGTGCCACCGTGGGAGAACTGGCCGATCTCGAAACCGTCGAGTGCCTCAACGCCCATTGCTGCCTGCCTCCCTGAACGGGTGCCAGGGACCCGTCGTGGCGAGACTAGCGGACCTCCGTTTCAGCCTGCGGAGGGACACGCCGGTACCCTCGTCGCCATGTCCGATGATGCCCGACCGGGTGGGAGCATGCAGGTAAAGGTCCTGACAGTCTCCGACGGCGTCGTCCATGGCACCCGTGAGGACCGGTCAGGAGCGGCGCTGGTGGATCGGGTCGAGGCCGAGGGTTGGGGTCTGGCCGGAAGAGAGGTCTGCGCCGACGGTGTGGACGAGGTGGCCGGTGCGCTGGCTGGCCTGGCCAGAAATTTCCACGGCCTGATCATCACGACAGGTGGAACGGGCTTTGGTCCACGCGATCTGACCCCCGAAGGCACGAGGGCTGTAATCGACCGTGAGGCCCCCGGTCTGGCCGAGGCGATGCGCCTGGTGAACCCGTTGGGACGCCTCTCAAGGGGAATCGCAGGCACAATTGGTGCTGCGCTCGTCGTGAACACACCGGGCTCGTCGGCCGGTTGCATTGAGTGTCTCGAGGCTGTCATTGACGTGGTGCCCCATGCCGTGAGGCTGCTGGTTGACAACGCCGACCCGCATCCAGTTGCCGACTGACCCGATCGTGGGTACCGACGCCGCATTCATGGCCCAGGCCGTTGAGGCGGCCGACCAGGCCAGGTACCGCAGTTCCCCGAATCCATGGGTGGGCGCCGTGGTCGTCTCTGCCGGCCGGGTCGTCGGAACCGGTGCGACCAGACCGCCCGGTGGTGCCCACGCCGAGGTGGTGGCACTTGCCGCAGCCGGTGATGCGGCCCGGGGAGGCACCCTCTACACGACGCTCGAGCCCTGTTGTCATCAGGGACGAACGGGACCGTGCACTACAGCGATCGTGGAGGCAGGCATCGACCGCGTCGTCATAGCCGTGGCCGATCCCGACAGCGATGTCTCGGGTGGTGGAGTGTCCGCACTTGCCGAGGCGGATATCGAGGTGGAGGTCGGGGTCGGTGTCGGCGATGTCGAGGAGCAGCTTCGGCCGTACCTGCACCACCGCCGGACCGGGCTCCCGTACGTGGTGCTCAAGTTGGCTGCAACCCTTGACGGTCGGATAGCGGCGACCGACCGGTCCAGTACCTGGATCACCGGTGACGAGGCCCGGCAGGACGTGCACAGGCTGCGGGCACAGAGCGATGCGATCTGCGTAGGTGCCGGAACGGTGCGTGCCGATGACCCACGCCTGACGGTGCGCGACTGGAACGAAGCTGAGGCTTTCGGTGCGCGAGATCCCAGGCGGGTAGTGCTCGGAGCGATACCCGATGGGGCGCAGGTCGAGCCTGCCCATTCCCACGAGGGTCCCCTCGAGGGCCTTCTGGCCGACCTCGGTGGTGACGGTGTGCTGCAGCTGCTCGTGGAGGGTGGCGCCGATGTGGCCGGCCGCTTCCACCGGGCAGGCCTGGTTGACCGTTACGTCATCTACCTGGCGCCGGCGATCCTGGGTGGCGATGACAGCGTGCCAATGATGGCCGGACCAGGAAGCTCCACCATGGCCGATGTGGCGAGGGGCAGGTTCACTGCCGTTTCCCGCCTCGGCGACGACCTCAGAATCGACATGGTGCCAGACCCCAGACCTGGACAGTAAATAGAGCACGGCAGTCAGCCGGCCGCCGGGTAGGTTCTTCGCCGTGTTGAACATCGTCTTACCTAAGGGGTCCCTCGAGAAGGCCACCCTGGAACTCTTCGAGTCGGCCGATTTGGCGGTCCGACGCAGTTCCTCGGTCGACTACCGGGCCAGCGTGAACGATCCCCGGATCGACGAGGTCCGGATTCTGCGCCCCCAGGAGATCCCTACGTACGTGGCCGACGGCCTGTTCGACATGGGCATCACCGGGCGCGACTGGATCGAGGAGACCGGAAGCACCGTCCAGTCCCTGGGCGAGCTGCACTACTCCAAGGCCACGGCCCGTCCGGTGAAGATCGTCGTGGCCGTGCCCGAGGACTCCGAGTACCGCTCGGTTGCCGACCTTCCGGCCGGGGTGAGGGTCTCCACCGAGTACCCGGAGCTGACAAGGCAGTTCTTCGCCGAGCACTCGGTAGATGCCGACATTCGCCTGTCCTACGGCGCCACCGAAGCCAAGGTGCCCGACATCGTCGACGTGGTGGTCGACCTGACCGAGACAGGCAGGGCCATCCGGGCCGCCGGTCTCAAGGTCATCGACACCATCCTCACCAGCTACACCGAGCTGGTGGCCAACCCGGAGTCATGGGCCGACCCCGACAAGCGCCACGCCATGGAGCAGATCCACACCCTTTTGCAGGGCACGCTGGAGGCCCGGGGCAAGGTGCTGGTCAAGATGAACGTGCCGGCCGACGCCCTCGAGGCCATCATCGGCCTGATGCCTGCAATGAAGTCGCCGACCGTGAACGAGCTGTTCGGTGGTGGTGGCTATGCCGTGGAGACCGTGGTGGCCAAGTCCGAGATCAACGTGCTCATTCCTGAGTTGCGTGACCACGGCGCCACCGACATCCTGGAACTACCGCTGGCCAAGATCGTCCACTGATCGGCGGGTGGCTCAGCCTTCGTCGGTTTCTGCCTCGACGACGTTCTCGTCGGACTCTTTTTCGTCTTCGGTGTCGGCAATCTTGGCAGCCTGCTCAAACTTGACGTATGCCATGCGAATCTGGTGGAGGGCGGCTTTGAGGGTGTCCTCGGCCTCGCCCAGGCGCCCGTGCAACTTCTCGACCACGCCGGCCATTGCGTCGATGGCCACCGCCGTCTCGGTCAGGTTGGCGGGTTTCTTTGAGAGGTGGATGGCGGCCAGCTCGTAGAGGCCCATGGCGTGGTTGGCTACGACCACCGCCGCCGGCATTGATGCCAGCTGCTCCTGCACGGCCGCCATGTCCCTCGCCATGTCCTCGGCCCTCTGCCGGTCCTCGGGGGACATGTCCTCGGGGGGTATGCCACCGAGGTTCGGGTCGACCGGCGCTGCGGTCGGCTCGTCGGGATCAACGGGGTGTTCGCCGCCGGGTGTCCAGAGGGTGCTCATGTCGTCGTGGCTCCAGTGTCAGGTGTTTGGTTGCAGGCACCCCGTTCCCGTCGGGAGGCCTTGCTGGTACTCTAGGGCCCTACAACTGAACGGAAAGCGGGGGTCACCCCCCACCCGGCCGCCGGTTTCGGTGAGACCGGGTCTTCATCTCGTCGGATCCACCGGCGTGTTCCCTCGGCCAGGTCGGTGGGAACGCAACGGCGGGGTCCCTGACGGGTGTCGGCTTCCCGGCACCCGTCGTTCCTCGTTTTGGGGCGACGGTCGACACAACCGACCACACAGGAGGAGAGCCTGCGTGCTTCACAGGAGCCAGGACCAATAGCAACCCCGACAAACCAGGAACCCCGGATCAACGATCGCATCCGTGCCCGCGAGGTACGGCTGGTGTCGCCAGAAGGCGAACAGATCGGGGTCCGGCCGCTGCCGGAAGCCCTCGACATGGCCCAGGACCTCGGTCTTGACCTGGTCGAGGTGGCAGACACGGCCAACCCGCCGGTCTGCCGGATCATGGACTATGGGAAGTTCAAGTACGAACAGTCCCAGAAGGCCAAGGAATCCCGCAAGAAGGCAACCCACATTCTGGTCAAGGAGATGAAGTACCGGCCCAAGATCGGGCCCGGTGACTTCGATACCAAGACCCGAAAGGTCGAGGCATTCCTGGCGGACGGGAGCAAGGTCAAGGTGACGATCATGTTCCGCGGTCGCGAGATGCAGCACCCCCAGCTGGGACGTCGCATCCTCGACAGGGTGGCCGAAACCGTTTCCCACGTGGGGCGTGTCGAGGTCTTCCCGAAGCAGGACGGTCGAAACATGACCATGGTCCTCGTGCCCGGGCAGGCGACACGTCGCCAGCGCGAGGCCGCCGACGATCGCCGTGCCGAAGAGGTGGCGGTGGCCGAAGAGGCGGCAGCAGTCGCTGAGGCGGCAGCCGCCGAGGCTGAGGCTGCAGCGTCGACCGAAGCAGAGGCCACGCAGGCCGCAGACACGACAGAGACAGACGAAACGGCAGCCGGGTCTACCGACCCGGATGAGACAGCCGTTATTTCTTGAACAGGGCCCGCCAGGGCCACGAAATCCCCCAGACCGGAGAAGACGAGACATGCCGAAGATGAAGACCCACCGTGGCCTCGCCAAGCGCATCAAGGTGACCGGCAGCGGTCGCCTCAAGCGCCGCAACGCCAACCTCAGCCACATCCTCGAGAAGAAGTCGCCAAAGCGCAAGCGTCGCCTGTCCGGCGAGAGCGATGTCCACAAGACCAACGAGAAGGCCGTCCGCCGCAGGCTCGGCATCTGAACCCACGACGTATTCCGGCCGTCATCAGGCGGCCGGGAATCTGATTATTCCCCCACGTAGAAAAAGGAGCATGTGATGGCCAGAGTCAAGCGAGCCGTCCAGACAAAGAAGCGCCACAAGAAGGTGCTGAAGTCCGCCAGGGGCTATTACGGCAACAAGAGCCGGTCTTTCCGCGCAGCCAACGAGCAGGTGATGCACTCGGGCAACTACGCCTTCCGTGACCGCCGCGCCCGGAAGGGCCAGTTCCGTCGCCTCTGGATCCAGCGCATCAACGCCGCCTGTCGCCTCAACGGCACCAACTACTCCAACTTCATTGCCGGCCTCAAGGCTGCCGGTGTCGAGGTGGACCGCAAGGTGCTGGCCGACCTGGCTGTTACGGATCCTGGCGCCTTCACGGCCCTGGTTGAGGTGGCTGGAGCCGCCGAGGCCGCCTGAGGGCGTAGGCGACCTGTAGTACGGCCCGCCACGGGAGTGCGGAGCCGACGATGACCGTTGAACTGGCGGGCAGCAACCAGCGCGTCCAGCGCATGCGTCGTCTGGCGCGCGACCGCGACCTGCGCCGCGATGAGGGCCGGTACGTGGTCGAGGGCCCGATGCTCGTGGAGCAGGCCATTCGGGCAGGCCTGGACCTGGAACAGCTTTTGGTGCCAATGTCGTCAGCACATGACGGAATCGTTGCCCTAGCCGAGGCGTCGGGCGTGCCCTGTGGCCTTGTCGAGGACCGTGTGTTCGAGGGCATTACGAGCACCCGTTCGGCCCAGCCGGCTATAGCCGAGGTGTGTGAGCACCATGTGGACGGCGGAGACCTGACTGCCGGTGGCGGAACCCTGCTTGTCCTTGCCGAGGTCTCCGACCCCGGAAATGCCGGCACCCTGGTTCGCACGGCCGAGGCGTTCGGCGTGGACGGCGTCGTGTTCGCAGGTGGCGTCGACCCCTACAACCCCAAGGTGGTCCGCTCGGCGGCCGGGTCCACGTTTAGGGTTCCCTTCGCTGTTGTCCCCGGCGACGATGTCATCCCTGTTGTGTTGGCGGCCCTGTCCGACAGCGGCTACTCCTGTTGGGCGACGGTGCCCGACGGCGGTGTTTCGCCCGAGGATGTACCGACCGACGCTCCGGTTGCGGTGTTGCTCGGCAACGAGCCCAGGGGGCTTGCCGACGAGGTGGTTGCTGCCTGTGACGGAACCCTCACCGTTCCCACGGTCGGCGAGGTCGAATCCCTCAACGTGGCTGCCGCCGGGGCGGTGCTTCTGTACGGCCTTCAGCAGGCAGCGGGCCGATGAACACATCACCAGGTAATGGGCTGAGGTGTGGGCGGGGGTGCCCTAGTCTGCGGGGGTCCGCCACCCGGCTGGCGCAGACGGCTCTGATTGTTCACTGATGGAACTGGACCTCGATAAGCATCTGGCCGACGCCTCAGCCTCAATCGGGGGCGCCGCCGACCTTGACGCCCTTTCGGTAGTCGACACCGACCTTCTGGGGAAGAAGTCGGTTGTAACCATGGCCAAGCGTGGCCTGGGCGATCTGGAGCCTGATCAGCGCCGTGAGATGGGTGGCCGCCTCAACGAGGCCAGGGCGACCATCGAGGGTCTCGTAGCCGCCCGCCGCACCGAGCTGGAGGCAGCGGCCCGGGCCGTCCAACTCGAAGCCGAACGCATGGATCTGACCGAGACCGACCGGGGCCGACGTCTGGGCCACCGCCACGTCGTAACCCAGACCTGGGACCGTCTCGAGGACCTGTTCGTGGGCATGGGCTACACGGTCGCTGAGGGACCCGAGATCGAAGATGAGTGGCACAACTTTGGTGCCCTCAACTTTCCCCTCGGCCACCCGGCCAGGGACATGTACGACACCCTCTACGTCGACTACGGGGAGCCCCAGAGCACCCTGTTGCGTACGCACACGTCGCCGGTGCAGATCAGGGTGATGGAGGCCGGTGAGCCGCCCTTCTACTCGATCATGCCGGGCAGGGTGTTCCGCTCCGACACCGCCGATGCCACCCACATGCCGGTCTTCCACCAGCTCGAGGCGTTGGTCGTCGATCGTGGCATCACCTTCGGTGACCTGGCCGGAACCCTCGAGGCGTTCACCACCGCCTACTTTGGCGAGGACTTCACCACGCGCCTCCGCCCCTCGTACTTCCCGTTCACCGAGCCGTCCGCCGAGTTCGACATTCAACGCCCCGACGGGAGTTGGCTGGAGCTTGGCGGCTGCGGAATGGTGCACCCCGAGGTGCTGCGGGCCGGGGGCCTCGACCCCGAGGAATGGTCCGGTTTCGCCTTCGGCTTCGGGCTGGACCGCCTGGCCCTGATGCGCCACGGCATCGACGACCTGCGTGAGCTGTTCCGCAACGACCACCGCTTCCTCTCCCAGTTCTAGGAACCCGACAATGACTCAGATCACCACATGAAGGTCCTGCTCTCCTGGTTGCAGGAGTTCGCGCCGGTCGACGGCGACCCGGCGGTCATCGGCGACCAGCTCAGCGCCCTTGGCCTGGCCGTTGAGTCCATGTCTGTCGTGGGTGAGGGTCTGGACGGCATCGTGGTCGCCCGGGTTCTTGAGCTCGGCCCGCACCCCGACGCCGACCGAATCCAAATCGTCCAGGTCGACGCCGGCGACGGTGAGGCGCTACAGATCTGCTGCGGCGCCTTCAACATGTCGGTCGGCGACCTGGTTCCCCTGGCGACGCTGGGAACCGTCATGCCCGACGGCATGGAGATCGCCCGCCGCAAGATGCGCGGCGAGTGGTCCAACGGAATGTTGTGCTCACCGGTCGAGATCGGAATGGGCGAGGATCACGACGGCATCCTGCTCCTGGATGGCACCCTCGATGTAGGGCGCCCGCTCGTAGAGGCCATGGGCCTGCGTTCCGACGTGCTCTATGACCTCGAGGTGAACCCCAACCGGCCCGACGCCATGTCTGTGGCAGGTGTTGCCAGAGACCTGGCTGCATGTCAGGGGGCTCCGTTCACCCTTCCTTCGCCCGAGGTTGCCGAGACCGGTGGCAACGCAACCGGCCGCCTGTCGGTCGAGGTCTTGGACCCGGTGCTGTGCGGACGTTTCGCTGCGCGGGTGCTCGACGAAATCACGATCGGACCCTCGCCATCGTGGCTGGCTAACCGCCTAACTGCACTGGGTATGAGGCCCATCAACAGCGTCGTCGACGTCTCAAACTATGTCATGTTGGAGTTGGGACAGCCCAGCCACACCTACGACCTTGATCTCGTGGCTGGGTCGGCGTTCCGGGTTCGCAGGGCGGTTGAGGGCGAGACAATCTTGACCCTTGATGGCATCGAGCGCACCCTCAGGGCCGCAGATGGCGTTGTGGCAGACGCCGACGACACCGCCATCGGCATTGCAGGCGTGATGGGTGGGGCGTCCACCGAGATCCACGACGGCACCACATCGGTGGCCCTGGAGATGGCCTGGTGGGACCCCATGTCAATAGCCACGTCCGCCCGCAGGTTGGGGCTGCGCAGCGAGGCGTCGGCCCGCTTCGAAAAGGGTGCCGACCCCGAGGTGGCAGACCTGGCGATGCGGCGCTTTGCCCAGCTGTTGGGTGAGAGCGGTGCGACCCTGGCACCTGGCATGGTCGACGAGCGTGGTGAGACCCCGCAGCGGGAGCCGGTCCGGGTGCGAACGGACCGGGTCAACAAGATGCTCGGCACCGACCTGAGCCGTGACCGCATTGCCGATTTGCTGGGCTCCATCGAGTTTGCTCCGGAGCCCGCCGGCGACGATCTGGATGTGATTATCCCCAGCTTTAGGCCCGACAGCGCAACCGAGATAGATGTCATCGAGGAGGTGGCACGGATCCACGGATATGGCGCCATAGAACGCACCACACCCCGGTCCACCATCACGGGTTCCCTCACCCAGATGCAGGTGGATAGGCGCACGGTCCGCACCGCAATGATCGGCATGGGTCTCGACGAGGTCATGCCCATTCCGTTCCTGGCGCCCGGAGACCTGTCCCGCGCCGGCCTGGAGGTCGACGGCATCACCGTCACCAACCCCCTGGTCGCCGAGGAGTCGGTAATGAGGGCCTCGCTGCGGCCCGGAATGCTGGCGACGTTGGCCTACAACGCCTCACACCGGATGACAGGCCTCGGCATCTTCGAGGTGGGACACGTCTACCGCCAGCCGGACCAGCCCCAGCCGTTGCCTGACGAACGCGAGTACCTCGCAGTGGCCCTGGCCGGCCGTGATGCCGCCGATGCGGTCGGTGTGTGGTCCGCCCTGGCTGATGCGCTCGCCGTCCGCAACTACGGGCTGGTGGCCGATGATCCGCCCGGCCTGCACCCAACGCGGACAGCCCGTATAGAGGTTGGTGGAGCAGTGGTCGGTCACGTGGGCGAGGTCGACCCTGGCGTGCTCGACGCCTTCGACGTGCCCGAGCGGGTGGCGTGGTTCGAGGTTGATCTTGAGACCCTTCTGGGCCTGCCCCACGGCGACAAGCCTTACGCCCCGGTGAGCCGCTACCCGTCATCTGACATCGATCTGGCCTTCGAGGTGGATGACGACGTACCCGCAGCCGAGGTTGAGCGCCACCTGCGTGAAGCCGCGGGCGGCCTGCTGGTTGACGTGGCACTCTTCGACGTGTTCCGGGGTGCGCCGGTGGGGGAGGGGCGGCGCAGCCTGGCCTTCACCCTGCGTTTCCAGGCAGATGACCGCACCCTAAAAGATGCCGAGGTGTCAGAGGTCCGCCAGGGTTGCATAGACGCCGTTCAGGCGAACCTGCCGGCATCTCTACGGGGCTGATCTCCGCGTACGCCCGCAACGCTGGTTGCGGGTAGGTTCTGGCGCCATGCGTACATGGCGAATACACGAACTAGGCGAACCCATCGACAACCTGCTCCTCGAGGAGGCTCCGGCCCCTGAGCCGGGACCGGGCGAGGTGCTCTTGGCCACGAGCGCTGTGGGCCTTGCGTTTCCAGATGTGTTGCAGTGTCGCGGGCAATACCAGTTCAAGCCGCCCCTTCCGTTCACCCCCGGTGGCGAGACGGCAGGCACCGTGGAGGCTTTGGGCGATGGAGTCGACGGCTTCGAGTTGGGCCAGGTGGTAGTGGGGATGGGCGGTGGTCTTGCCGAACAGGTCGTGGTGTCGGCCGATCGCACGTTTGTGCTGCCCGACTCGCTGTCGCCGGTCAAGGCTGCCGCCATTCCGCTCAACTACTGCACCACCTGGTACGCCCTCCACGACCGGGCGCAGCTTGCAGAGGGTGAGACCCTGCTCGTGACCGGTGCCGCCGGTGGGACCGGGTCAGCGGCGATCCAGCTGGGTCTGGCTGCCGGCGCAACGGTGATCGCTGTGGCAGGCGGTCCCGAGAAGACGGCGGCGTGCGCCGAGCTTGGTGCCCACTTTGTGATCGATCACCGTGAGGTCGAGGACCTGGTCGAGAGGGTCCGTGAGTTGACCGACGGCAAGGGTGTCGATGTCGCCTACGACCCGGTTGGTGGTGAGATGTTCCAGCAGGTGCGTCGCTGCATGGGCTGGAACGGACGGCTGTTGGTGATCGGTTTCGTCGCTGGCATTCCTGATCTGACGATGAACCATGTGCTGTTGAAGAACTACTCGGTGGTGGGTGTGCACTGGGGGGCATCGGTGGGGCGTGATCCGGGGTCCCTGGGTCGCCAGATGGCCTCGCTCATGGCACTGGCCGAGGATGGCAGCGTCGATCCGCTGCTGCATCCCGTGTACGCCTTTGATGAGGGTTCAAGGGCGCTTCAGGACATTGCCGACCGAAAGGTGACCGGCAAGGTGGTGGTGGAATCAGCCTGAAATAGGGCCTAACCAGCAGGTTGGATGACCATGCAATATGTTGTATGATCCTCTGATGACCAATGTCGGGATACTTGGAGCCTCTGGATTCACGGGAGCCGAGCTGCTGCGGATCTGTGCCGCCCACCCCACCTTTGACGTGGTGGTGGCCACGGGCGACACTCAGGCCGGTACCGCCGTGGCCGACCTGTACCCCAGCCTGGCCGCCGAATACCCCGACCTCACATACGCAGAGGCCGACCCCTCCGCCTTCGACGGCTGCGACGTGGTGTTCCTGTGCCTGCCCCACGGCGCATCCCAGACACTTGTTCCCGAACTGCTCGGACGGGTCGGCCACGTGGTGGACCTGGGCGCCGACTTCAGGCTGACCGACGCCTCTCTCTACCCGACCTGGTACGGCGAGGCCCACGCCGCCCCCAAACTCCTGGCCGAGGCCGCCTACGGCCTACCCGAGCTGTTCCGGGCCGGCCTGCCCGGTGCCCGGCTGGTTGCCGTGCCCGGCTGTTATCCGACTGCGGCCGCCCTGGCCCTTGCCCCGTTCCTGCGGGCCGGCGTCATTGAGCCCGGAGGCATCGTGGTGGACGCCGCCAGCGGGGTATCCGGCGCCGGTAGGGGACCAAAGCCCGGCACCACGTTCTGTGCCGTCGACGAGGACTACTCGGCATACGGCCTCACCGGCGGCACAACCGACGACCCGGCCGGACACAGGCACACACCCGAGATCGAGCAGGCCATCTCCACCGCAGCCGACGGCTCCACGCTCGGGGCGGCGGCCGACGTCTCGGTGCTGTTCACGCCACACCTGGCTCCCATGAACAGGGGCATCCTGGCCACCTGCTACGCACGGCCCACCTCCGACATGGACTCAGCCGGCGCCCTGTCCCTCCTGGCCGATGCGTACGCGGGGGAGAGCTTCATCGTGGTATCCGAGCGGTCTCCCTCCACCAAGGCAACGTCCGGTTCCAACACGGCCCACCTGACGGCCCGGGTGGATCCACGGACCGGGCTGCTCGTGGTGGTCTGCGCCATAGACAACCTGGTCAAGGGAGCCTCTGGTCAGGCTGTCCAGTGCGCCAACATCGCATCCGGGATCGACGAGGCCACGGGCCTCCCGACCGTGGGTATGTACCCGTGACCGTCACGGCGGTTCCCGGGTTCGTGGCCTCAGGAACGGCCTGTGGCGTGAAACCCTCGGGTGCCGACGACCTTGCCATGGTCGCCACCGCAGACGGTTCTGCAGTGACGGCAGCGGGGGTGTTCACCTCGAACAAGATGACGGCAGCACCCGTGCTGGTCTGCCGGGAGCACCTTGCCGCCACCGGTGGACGGGCTGCCGCCGTGGTTCTCAACAGCGGCAACGCCAACGCCGCCACAGGTGCCCAGGGTCTGGCCGACGCAGAGAGGATGTGTGCGCTCACCGCCGCCGAGCTGGGGTGTGCGAGCGCCGAGGTCCTCGTCTGCTCCACCGGCTGGATCGGCTACCCGCTTCCGATGGATGTGATCACGCTCGGAATACCCGTCGTGGCCGCCACGCTCGACCCCGACGGCGGCCAGGCTGCTGCAACGGCCATCATGACCACCGACACCGTTCCCCGGACGACGCTCGTGGAGGCAGAGGGCTTTTCGGTGGGCGGAATCGCAAAGGGTGCAGCGATGCTCGAGCCCAACATGGCCACCATGCTGGCCGTGCTAACCACCGACGCCGAGGTCGATGCACCAACTGCCACGGCCCTCCTTCAGACAGCGGTTGCAGGCTCGTTCAACTGCCTCACAGTCGACGGAGCCGAGTCAACCAACGACACCGTCCTGTTGCTTGCCAACGGCATCGCCGGGCCTACCGACCCGGCGATGCTGGGGGCTGCCCTGAACGAGGCCTGCGCTGATCTGGCGGTGCAGATGGCCAACGATGCAGAGGGTGCAACCAAGACCGTGTTTTTGGCCGTGACCGGGGCAGCCACAGACGCCGAGGCAGTCAAGGCCGCCCGCGACACCGCAAACTGTCAGCTGGTCAAGTGCTCCTGGTACGGCGAAGACCCCTACTGGGGACGGATCGCCTCTGAAATGGGAGCGGCCGGAATCGCATTTGACCCTTCCACCCTCACGATCACCTACGGCGGTACCCCGGTCTACGAACTGGGTGAGCCCGTCGAACCCACAGAGGATCAGGCAACTGCCCTGGCAGACCACATGTCCGGTCGGCAACTGGACCTGGTGGTGGATCTGGGTCAGGGCAGCGGCAGCGCCAAGGTGGTCACCACCGACCTAAGCCACGCCTACATCGACGAGAACATGCGGACCTCCTGATCCGCCATACGGGAGACCTGGAAATGAACGAGATGAACACACCCGAGGCATTCTCACCTGAGCGGCGCGCAGCGGTGCTCGTCGAGACCCTTCCCTACATCCAGCGGTTCCGGGGGTCTGTCGTCGTGGTCAAGTTCGGCGGGAACGCCATGGTCGATGCTGACCTGGCTGCCCGGTTCGCCGAGGACATAGTGCTCATGCACTCGGTCGGAATCAGGCCTGTCGTGGTGCACGGCGGTGGTCCCCAGATCGGTGCGATGCTGGAGAAGTTGGGCCTCAAATCCGAGTTCCGGGAGGGCCTGCGGGTGACCGACGCCGACACCCTGGACGTTGCCCGGATGGTTCTGGTCGGCAGGGTGAACAGGGAGATCGTGTCAGCCATCAACGTGCACGGGGCACTTGCCGTGGGGCTCTCGGGCGAGGACGCATCCCTGATCGAGGCATCGGAGCGGAACCCCGAGCTGGGATTCGTGGGTGATGTCGCCGCCGTGAACCCGGCCATCCTTGAACGGGTAATGGCCGAGGACCTGATTCCGGTGGTCGCCACCATTGGGGCCGACTCCGAGGGGCAGGCCTACAACATCAACTCCGACACCGTGGCTGCCTCACTGGCTGGTGCCCTCGGAGCCGAGCGGGTCATGTACCTCACCGACGTCGACGGCCTGCGGTCAGACGTCGATGACCCCGACAGCCGGGTCTCACGGTTGGACGTCGATGCGCTGGAGGCACTCATTTCCGACGGAACCGTCGGCGGCGGGATGATCCCCAAGGCCCAGGCCTGCATAGACGCCGTGAGGGCCGGTGTGGGTTCAGCCCACATGGTCGACGGTCGGCTGCCACACGTGCTGTTGCTGGAACTGTTCACCGACATGGGAATCGGCACCATGGTTCTGCCGGCGGGGGAGCCTTTGTCGTGAGCGCCACCACCAACACGCACGCCGAGGCCATGGGGTCAGACGATTCCGGACACTGCCCGATCATGCCCAACTACGGACGGCCGGTCGTCACCTTCGTCCGGGGTTCTGGCACCGAGTTGTTCGACTCCGATGGCAGGAGGTATCTGGACTTCCTGTGCGGCCTGGCCGTTACCAGCCTCGGCCACAGCCATCCCAGGATCGCTTCGGCCGTGGCCAACCAGGCGTCCACCCTGCTGCACGTGTCGAACCTGTTCGCAACCGAGCCCCAGGTGGAGGTGGCCAACCGGTTGGACGCCCTGATTCGGTCGGGGACCGGCGAGACCCAACCCGGCCAGGTGCTCTTCCAGAACTCGGGCGCCGAGGCCAACGAGGGTGCCATCAAGCTGGCACGCAAGCACCAGGGAAGGGGCCGCCACGGTGTGCTGTCCGCCTTCCGGTCCTTTCACGGCCGCACCCTGGCGACCCTGGCAGCCACCGGTCAGCCGGAGAAGCACGAGCCCTTTCAGCCGTTGCCGGAAGGGTTCAGGCACGCGGCGTGGAACGACCTCGCTGCCTTCGAGGCTGCCATCGACCCGACAGTGGGCACCATCCTGCTCGAGCCCCTGCAGGGCGAGAGCGGCGTAAACCCGGGCGACACCGAGTTCTTCGTCGGCATCCGGAAACTCTGTGACGAGCGGGGAATCCTGCTCATCATCGACGAGGTGCAGACCGGCCTGGCCAGGACGGGAAAGTGGTTCGGCTTTCACCACCACGGCATACGGGCCGACATCGTGACCGTGGCCAAGGCTCTCGGCAACGGCGTACCCATCGGGGCCGTGTGGGCACCAACGGAGATCGCAGCAGCCTTTAGGCCGGGAGACCACGGCTCAACGTTCGGAGGACAGCCCCTGGCTGCTGCAGCCGCACTAGAGGTCCTTCGGGTGATGGAGGAGATCGATGCACCCGCTCTGGCCGTGGAGAAGGGCGCCGAGTTGACGGAGTTGCTCGAGGCGCTGCCCGGCGTGACCGGCGTACGGGGCATGGGCATGCTCCTGGCGGCCGAGCTTGACGAGACGGCTCTTGCCGGGAGAACCGCCGGCGAGGTGACCCTTGCGTGCCTGAAGGCCGGGCTGGTGGTCAACGGCGTGACCCCGACGGCCCTTCGGTTCGCCCCCCCTCTAACGGTGACCAGCACAGAGTTGGCCGAGGGCGTGGCGATCCTGGCAGGGGTGCTGGAAACCCCGCCGACCACAGACAACGGAGCGGAGGCGAGCCAATGAGGCACCTGCTTGAGATAGACGACCTTTCAGTTGGTGAGTTGCAGCGGGTGCTGGACCTGGCAGTCGACCCGTCGCCCCCGCAGGTGCTCGATGGTCTTGGCATGGCCCTGCTCTTTGAAAAGCCATCGGCCCGGACCCGCAACTCAATGGAGATGGCGGTAGTGCAACTGGGCGGCCATCCCATGTACATCCAGGCCGCCGAGGTCGGGCTTGGGGTAAGGGAGTCCGTCGAGGACGTGACCCGCACCCTGGCCTGTTTCCACGGCTGTCTAGGTGCCCGGGTGTTCGACCACGCCACCGTCGAGGCCATGGCGGCCGTCGACGTGGTTCCGGTCGTGAACATGTTGTCCGACGGTGCGCACCCGCTGCAGGCGCTTGCCGATGTTCTCACCATGAGACAGGAGTTCGGCGACCTGAGCGGCCGGGTCCTCACCTACGTGGGTGACGGCAACAACGTGTTCCGGTCCCTGGCGCTCGGGGCCGGGATGCTCGGCATGGAGGTCCGGTTCACGGGCCCCGCCGGCTACAGGCTGGGAGACGTGGACCGGGACAGGTTGGCGTCCGCCGGCATCGTGTTCGAGGAGTTCGACCGGCCCGAGGAGGCCGTCGAGGGAGCCCACGCGGTCTATTCAGATGTCTGGGTCTCGATGGGCCAGGAGGATGAGAAGGTGAAACGGTTGGCCGACTTTGAGGGCTTCCAGGTGAACGAAGCCCTCATGGGGGCCGCCGGCACACAGGCACTGTTCCTGCACTGCCTTCCCGCCCACAGGGGCGAGGAGGTCACCGACGCTGTCGTCGACGGTCCGGCCAGTCGGGTCTGGCCGCAGGCCGCCAACCGGATGCACGCGGCCAGGGGTCTCCTGGCCTGGCTTCTGGGCGAGGCAGGGGAGACGGCGACATGAGCAAGGTCCAGAGACAGCACAGGCTGTCGCTGCTGCTCCAGGAGCACCCCGTGACCAGCCAACCCCAACTGGTTGACCTGCTGGCCGTTGAGGGCTTTACCGCTACCCAGGCCACGGTCTCGCGTGACCTCGAGGATCTTGGAGCCGTAAAGGTGAGGGTTCCAGGTGGAGAGAGCGTCTACGCCATACCGGAGCTTCCCGCTGACCATTTTGCCCCTGAGAGCCAGCTCAGGCGGGTCATGGGCGAGTGGGTGGTCGACGTCGTGTCATCGGCCAACCTGGTTGTGTTGCGGACCCCGCCCGGGTCGGCCCACGTGGTCGCATCAGCGCTCGACAGGACGGGCCTACCCGAGGTTGCCGGCACCGTCGGTGGCGACGACACCGTGCTGGTGGTTGCCGTCGACGGCACTACCGGCACCGACCTGGCCGGTAATCTGCGGGCGCTGGCAGGGCTCTGAGGGGACTGGAAATGAACGAGATGGACATTGAACGGAGTACACCGTGACTGGCAGCGGAATAGACAAGGTGGTGCTCGCCTACTCGGGCGGTCTGGACACCTCGATCATCCTGAAGTGGCTGGAGGAGACCTACGGCTGCGAGGTCGTGACCTTCACCGCTGACCTCGGGCAGGGGGAGGAGATCGAACCTGCACGGGCCAAGGCTGAGGCCATGGGCGTGAAGGAGATCTACATCGAGGATCTCCGCGAGGAGTTCGTCGCCGACTTCGTGTACCCGATGTTTAGGGCCAACGCCCTCTATGAGGGCGAGTACCTGTTGGGCACGTCCATAGCGCGGCCGCTCATCGCCAAGCGGCTCATCGAGATCGCCGCGGAAACTGGAGCCGACGCAATCAGCCATGGAGCCACCGGCAAGGGCAACGATCAGGTCCGGTTCGAGCTGGGCGCCTACGCACTGAACCCCGACATCAAGGTGATCGCCCCGTGGCGGGAGTGGGACCTGGGTTCACGACAGAGCCTTCTGGACTACGCCGAGAAGCACGCCATCCCGATCGAGATGAAGCGGGGCACCAAGTCGCCCTACTCGATGGACGCCAACCTGCTCCACATCTCCTTTGAGGGTGGGCCGCTGGAAGACCCATGGAACGAGCCGACAACCGAGATGTGGCGCTGGTCGGTCAGCCCCGAGATGGCCCCAAACGACGCCACCTACATGGACCTCACCTATGAGCGGGGTGATGTGGTGGCGATCGATGGAACGGCCATGACGCCTGCCACGGTGCTGGCTGAGCTGAACCGTGTCGGTGGTGCCAACGGCGTGGGTCGCACCGACATAGTCGAGAACCGGTATGTGGGCATGAAGTCCCGGGGTGCCTATGAGACTCCTGGTGGAACCATCCTGCTCAAGGCCCACAGGGCCATCGAGTCGATCACGCTGGACAGGGGGGTTGCCCACCTCAAGGACGACCTGATGCCCCGCTACGCCGAGATGGTCTACAACGGCTTCTGGTTCAGCCCCGAGCGGGAGATGCTCCAGGTCGCCATCGACCAGTCCCAGCAGTGGGTCAACGGTCGGGTGAGGCTGCGGCTCTACAAGGGCAACGTCGAGGTCGTCGGCCGGGAGTCCGAGGACACGCTATTTGACGAGGCAATCGCCACATTCGAAGAGGACGACGGAGCGTATGACCAGGCTGATGCCGAGGGCTTCATCAAGCTGAACGCTCTGCGGTTGCGGACCCTGGCGCGCAGGCAGGCGCGGGCTGACTCGAGAGGACAGGGCTGATGGCAACCCTGTGGCACGGGCGGTTCGAGGACGGCCCCGCCGAGGCCCTGCAGGCCCTGAACGACAGCCTCCCCTTTGACCGGCGGATGTTTAGTGAGGACATCGCCGGCTCGCGGGCCCACGTGGCGATGCTGGCCCGGGTCGGCCTCATCAGCGACGCCGATGCTGCGGCCGTGGCTTCGGCTCTTGACACGACCGAGGCCGAGTTGGCCGACGGCTCCTTTGACTTCGCTGTGTCAGATGAGGACATCCACACCGCTGTCGAGCGGAGGGTCACAGAGCTGGCAGGCGACGCCGGCGCCAGGCTGCACACGGGCCGGAGCCGCAACGACCAGGTGGCTACCGACGTACGGCTCTGGACCAAGCGGGAGCTTCTGGAGATCGCAGCCCTGATAGGCCGGTTCCAGGCGACCCTGGCTAAGCGGGCCGACGAGGCCGGCGATGCCTACCTCCCCGGGTACACCCACCTGCAGCAGGCCCAGCCGGTTCTGTTGGCACACCACCTGCTGGCCCACGGATGGGCTCTGGGACGGGACGTGGACAGGTTGTTGGACGCGGTTGGTCGGACCGACGTGTCACCGCTGGGTGCCGGCGCCCTGGCCGGCTCGTCGCTACCGCTGGACCCTGACGGCGTAGCCGCCGACCTTGGTTTCTCGGCCCGGTTCCAGAACTCACTGGACGCCGTGTCCGACAGGGACTTCGTGGCTGAGGCGCTGTTCGCTCTGGCGCTTCTGGGCGTACACCTGTCGCGGCTTGGCGAGGAGATCATCCTCTGGTCAACAGACGAGTTCGGCTTCGTGGGTCTCGACGACGCCTTCTCCACGGGTTCGTCGATGCTCCCCCAGAAGAAGAACCCGGACATCGCCGAGATCGCCAGGGGCAAGGCCGGCCGGCTCATCGGCAACCTGACCGGTCTGCTGGCCACCCTGAAGGGACTTCCGCTTGCATATGACAAGGACCTCCAGGAGGACAAGGAGCCGCTGTTCGACTCCTGTGACACGGTGAGGTTGACGTTGTTGGCAATGGACGGCCTCGTCTCAACGCTCGAGATGCGGACCGACAAGATGGCCGAGGCCGCCGACAACCCGTTCGGCGCAGCGATCGACCTGGCCGAGTTTCTGGTTGTGTCCGGCATGCCCTTCAGGGAGGCCCACGGCGTGGTCGGCGCCCACGTGCGTGCTGCGCTGGCCGGCGAGGCTCCCCTCGCTGACCTGGTGACAGCCGACGAGCGGCTGGGGCCCGATGCTGCTGCGTTGCTGGAGCCCGGAGCGGCCGTGCGGCGCAGGACCACACCCGGTGGAGCCGGCCCCGAACCGGTAGCCGTGCAGAGGGAGCAGTTCGCCGAACTGCTGGATGCCCAGAGGGCACGGTTGGCCACCCTGTCGTGACCGCAGGGCCAAAACTGCTCTCAGACCTGCTGGAGCGCACCGGTGTTGAGCCGGCCACCGTGGTCGCCTCGGGTCCGCCGGGGCTGGAACGCGACCGCATTCTCGCCTTGCTGGCCGACCACGATGATGCACTTGTCCGCGCCTGCCGTCCGGGTCACCTGACCGGCTCAGCACTCGTCGTGGATCCTGCTGACCGACGCATTCTTCTCATGTTCCACACCAAGCTGCAGCGTTGGTTGCAGCCCGGTGGCCACGCTGACGGCGACGGGGACCTTGCCCGTGTGGCCCTGCGTGAGGCCACCGAGGAGACCGGCATCGAGGGTCTCAGGGTGTGTGAGCCGCCCGTGGACCTTGACGTGCACATTGTGGACCCGCCGGCTGAGGACGCCCACGAACACCATGACGTGCGCTTCCTGGTGCTTTCACCTCCAGGCTCGGTCCCGGTCGGTAACCACGAGTCACAGGGCCTCGAGTGGGTGGATCGCAGCGACCTTGACTCACTAGGCGTCGACACCGGTCTGTTGCGCCTCACCGACAGGGCCCTGGCCCGCCTGGCCGAGCTTGAATCGGCGGGCCTTCTCTAGCGAAGGTCCCTACAGGTCTCCAGGGTCGAGGCAGGCATCCATGTCGTTCACCCTGGCAAAGCCGTTCATGCGCTCCTGGATGCTGCCGGTTCCACTCGGCAGGGCAGACATGAGCGGTCGTACATCTCCCTCGGTGCGGAGCCGCTTGGCATGGGCACTGCGGTCTGCCAGGTAGGTGTCCCAGTCGTCCAGCCATGCACCTATGAGGCGGCCGTCGTCGGCAGTGCGCGGCTTGATGAGCCTCAGGTCCGCGACCATGGATGCAAGGAGGACCGTGGCTTCGTCGAGGTCCTCCGCACGCTGACCGGGGTTGGCCACCTGCGAGGCGCTCCTGATTCCAGACATGTCGTCGAGCATCTCGACACAGCGGACATCGGCCGCCTCAGCCCACGAGATGTCATCGAGGCGGTCCGGGTTGCCGGAGCGGGCGAGGAAGAAGGCGTAGAACCACATGCACGCCATGGCGAACACGAGGAGGCTCAGAAACACCCGCCCAGGCGTGATGCGGCGGTTGTCGTCGCTCACTGGGACACCCTTATCGACACGACTACTCCTGGAGCTACCTCGGTACCGGCTACAGGGTCCTGCCACCAGACAAAGCCGGCGGGGGCCTCTGGGGCGTCGGGGTCGTCGACCACTGTTGTCTCGTAGCCGAGGGTCTCTGCGGTGAGGGCGGTGGCTGCGTCCTCGAGCAGGCGTCCTATCAGGTCGGGGACCGACACCGTCTCGACGACGGCCGGTTCCACGACGACCTCGACAAGCATTGAGCCGTCGGGCCTGATGGATGTTCCGATGCCGGGCGACTGGCCGATGATGATGCCGGGTTCGGACCCCTCGACCTCGACGCGGACCACGGTCACGATCCTGATGCCTGTATCTGCTTCGGAGAGCATCAGGGCGGCGTTGTCAAGTGTCAGGCCTACCAGCTCGGGTGTGGGGACGGCCTCGAGGGGAGGACGCGTCGTGGTGGTGGTGGACGATGGTGGGGGTGCCGGGAAAGTGGCGACCGGCAGTTCGGCGTGGGCGGCCTCCATGACGTCCTTCCAGATGAGGGCAGGGTAGGTGCCGCCGTAGACCTTGCGGTCGGTGGTCGGCGGGACCATGGGGATCTGGGCCTCGGGGAAGCCGACCCACACGGCGGTTGTGCGCTGTGGCGTGTAACCGACAAAGACGGCGTCGGCGTAGTTCTGGGTGGTGCCTGTCTTGCCGGCGGCTGGGCGGCCGAAGTCGGCCCTGTGGCCCGTGCCCTGGGTGATGGTTCCCTCGAGGATCCACGCCAACTGGTCGGTGAGGCGGGCGTCCAGGACACGCTCCTGTTCGCGCTCCCACTCCCAGAGAACCGTTCCGTCTGAGCGGGTTACACGTGTCACGTAGGTGGGCTTGATGTGGACTCCGCGGTTGGCGAAGGTGGAGTACGCCGTTGCCATGTCCAACATGGTGGTGTTGGAGGTGCCGAGCACGTTGGAGTTGACCTCCTGGATGGGTGACTCCATGCCCAGGCGCCTGGCAAGGCTCACAACCCTGTGTGGGCCCATCTCGATGTTGAGCTGTGCGTAGACGGTGTTGTAGGAGCTGCGTACCCCACGGATGAGGGTTACTGACTCGGCTACAGGCGGTGGCATGAGGGCCTCACCTTCGGGTGGTTCCCAGGTCCAGCCGGGAACGGCTTCGAGTGCCTCGATCCGGAAGCTGAAGAGCTCGCCGCGGCTGTACTCGTATCGACGGTTGTTGATCCATGAGGCCAGTTGGACGGACTCTTCCCGGCTCTTGCGTTCGGACCCCCGTGCCCAGACCCTCACGGTCTCCACGTGGTCGGGGGGAACGTCTATGTGTTCCTCCCTGCGTTGGTACTTCTCGAGTGCGGCCAGGCCCTCTTCGAAGCGGGCCTCGAGGCCCGCGTGGCCGTTGACCCCGCCTGTGACGCGCCAGACACGGTTCTCCTCAATGGTGCCTGCGATCTCGAACTCGACCACGTTGGGTGCCGGGTACGAGGCAGTAGCACTCCAGCCGGCTTCAAGTGCCGCAGCGAGGCCGATGGGCTTCATGGAGGATCCGACCTGTCTGCCGAGGCCGATAGCCAGGTTGTACTTGGCGTCGGCGCTGTCGGCAAAGAAGTCGCGGCCGCCGACCATGGCCAGGATGTGGCCGTTTTGCGGGTTGATGGTCACGATGGCGGCATCTGGGTGCCCCCGGCCGTCCGGGAGGTGTTTCTCTACGGATGCTTCGGCCGCTGCCTGAAGATCAACGTCGAGGGTTGTCTCGATGCGGACGCCACCCTCGAAGAGGAGCTGTTCACGCACACCGCGGGTGGCACCGAATTCCGGGTTCTCGAGGAACCACTGGCGGACCTCCTCGATGAAGTGGCCGGCCGGGTAGCGGGTCTCGAGGCGGGCCGTGTACTCCTCGGTGATGGGTGGCGAGGCGACGGCGGCGTTGTACTGGTCGACGTTGATGTACTCGTTGGCCAGCATTCGGCCAAGGACCATGTGGCTGCGCTTGAGGCTCTTCTCGTAGTTGAGGAGCGGGTCGTAGCGACCGGGCAGCTGGATGATGCCGGCCAACAATGCCGCCTCGGGGAGGCTCACCTCAAAGAGGTCCTTGTTGAAATACGTCTGGGCCGCCGCCCGTATGCCGTAGGCGCCGTGGCCGAAGTAGACGGTGTTGAGGTACTGGAGGAGTATGAAGTCCTTGCCGTACTCGTCCTCGAGGCGGGTGGCGTACCAGATCTCCTCGAGCTTGCGGCTGGCTGTCTTCTCGGTGTTGCGAATGATCGCCAACTTCACGTACTGCTGGGTGATCGTGGAGCCACCCTGGCTGATGCCGCCGGCCTCGAAGTTGGTGCGGGCCGCACGGATGATGGCCTTCAGGTCGATGCCGTCATGTATGTAGAAGCGCTCGTCCTCGATTGAGATGACGGCCTGGCGGAGCAGCTCGGGGATCTCGTCAATGCGGCGCACGCTGGTGCGGTTCTCGGGTGCCACCATCGTGGTGATGTGGGTGCCGTCGGCGGCCACGATCGTGGAGGACTCGGCGGTCTCGGGGATCGTGATCTCGAACTTGGGCGTCTCGTAGCGGTAGCAGCCCGTTGCGATCGCCGAAAGGGCCAGCACGGCGCCGATGGCGCGGGCTAACGGGCTGGTGGCTCTCGGCATTCCTACATTCTGACCGAGGGATGGGCAGTTGAGGCGTCAGCGGGGCTGCATACTGGTGGACGTGGATGGAGCCCGGATACTCGACGACCTGGCAGCCCGCGGGCTGGTGCACGACAGCACCGACCTTGATGCGCTGAGGGACAGGCTGGCCGAGGGTCCCGTAACCCTCTACTGCGGGTTTGACCCGACGTCTGACAGCCTCCACATCGGTCACCTCGTGCCGTTGCTGCTGCTGCGTCGGTTCCAGGACGCAGGTCATCGACCCATCGCCCTTGCAGGCGGAGCAACCGGAATGGTGGGCGACCCCAGCGGTCGCTCCGAGGAGCGGAACCTTCTCGAAGGGCATGAGCTGACCCGCAACGTCCTTGCCGTGGCGGCTCAGCTGCGGGCATTTCTGGTCTTCGATGGACCTGATGAGACGTCGGCGATTCTGGCCGACAACCGTGAGTGGACGGTCGGTGTCGATGTGTTGGACTTTCTGCGCGATGTCGGCAAGCACGTCACCATCGGCACCATGCTCGGTAAGGACTCCATCAGGACTCGTCTGGCCGGCGACCAGGGAATCTCATTCACCGAGTTCAGCTACATGCTGCTGCAGGCCAACGACTTCTACGAGCTTCACGCCCGCCACGACTGCGAGCTGCAGGTGGGGGGCTCAGACCAGTGGGGAAACATCACCGCCGGGATCGACCTTGTGCGTCGTCGCTCAGCGGCTCCCGTCCACGGCCTGACGGTTCCACTGGTGACCCGGGCCGATGGGGCCAAGTTCGGCAAGACAGCCGAGGGGGCCGTCTGGCTGGACCCGGCACGCACCCTTCCCTACGAGCTGCACCAGTACTTCTTGAACGTCGATGACCGCGATGTCGAGCGGTTCCTCCTGCAGCTGACCCTGGTGGCGCTGCCTGAGGTGGTCGGCGTGATGGAAGCACACGCCGCCGCCCCCGAGGAACGCATTGCCCAGAACCGCCTTGCCGACGAGGTCACCACGCTCGTTCACGGGGCCGACGAGACCGCCAGGGCCCGCCTCGCTGCCGTGGGCCTGTTCGGCGACGAGCCACCAACCATCGAGGTGCTTGAGGCGCTGAGGGGCATCGTCCCCGAGTCGACGGTCTCAGCCGGAGACCTGGACGGCGACGAATCGCTCGTTGACGCCCTGGTTGCCAGCGGCCTCTGCAGTTCCAGGGGAGATGCCAGGCGCACGATCAAGGGCGGAGGCGTATCAGTGAACGGCGTCAGGCAGGATGCCGAGGCCTCGCTTCTGGCGCCCGGTTCGATCATGGATGGCCGCTTCGTGCTGCTCCAGAAGGGCAGACGCAACCGCCACCTCCTGGTGGTTTCCTGACCGATCTGCCACCGCGGGTGAGGTGCCTCAGGATTGGCGCGAAATTGCGCCCGCGAGGGGTTGGGGAGTAGGGGGGTGACCGCTAGTGTTGCCCTGCCCACCGGCGGCTTGACCATTCGGTCAGACAGCCTTAGCGTGGGTGGTCGCCTCATCGGCAGGTCCGGTTCCGGATCGAATCGATGATGCGCTCTGAGGGCACCACCGCCTCCACCGTTTGTGGTTGCGTGTGCCGGGCGACTTCTGGTTGCCATGTGTTCCTTGAAATCGGAATAGAGGACGAAAAAGCCAGTGCGGGCTGTCCACAGACGATCGCGAGTCGTCACTGGACAGACCCTTAACAATTTCAATAGCACTGACGGACAATCGGTGGCCGACTTCGGTCGACCATCATTGCCCTGTGCCTGGTCGCTCAGGATTGGTGTCCGGGGCGACCTCAAACTCGCGTCGGCATCGCCTTTTGGCGGTGTCGCACCACTGATTCGACGGTACGCACCGCTTCGGCGGCGAGTACCCGAGATTTCGACGGAGAGTTTGATCCTGGCTCAGGACGAACGCTGGCGGCGGGCCTAATACATGCAAGTCGAACGCACTCGACCTTCGGGTCACATGAGTGAGTGGCGAACGGGTGAGTAACACGTGAGAAACCTGCCCCGAAGACTGGAATAACTCGAGGAAACTCGGGCTAATACCGGATGTCCCCATCAGGTCGCATGGCCAGGTGAGGAAATGCTCCGGCGCTTCGGGAGGGTCTCGCGGCCTATCAGCTAGTTGGTGAGGTAACGGCTCACCAAGGCATCGACGGGTAGCTGGTCTGAGAGGACGATCAGCCACACTGGGACTGAGACACGGCCCAGACTCCTACGGGAGGCAGCAGTAGGGAATCTTGCGCAATGGGCGAAAGCCTGACGCAGCCACGCCGCGTGAGGGATGAAGGCTCTCGGGTTGTAAACCTCTTTCAGCAGGGACGAAAATGACGGTACCTGCAGAAGAAGCTCCGGCCAACTACGTGCCAGCAGCCGCGGTAACACGTAGGGAGCAAGCGTTGTCCGGATTTATTGGGCGTAAAGGGCTCGTAGGCTGTTCAGTAAGTCAGGTGTGAAAACTCGAGGCTCAACCTCGAGACGCCACTTGATACTGCTGTGACTAGAGTTCGGTAGAGGAGTGTGGAATTCCTGGTGTAGCGGTGAAATGCGCAGATATCAGGAGGAACACCAACAGCGAAGGCAGCACTCTGGGCCGGTACTGACGCTGAGGAGCGAAAGCGTGGGGAGCGAACAGGATTAGATACCCTGGTAGTCCACGCCGTAAACGTTGGGCACTAGATGTGGGATCCAGTCAACGGATTCCGCGTCGTAGCTAACGCATTAAGTGCCCCGCCTGGGGAGTACGGCCGCAAGGCTAAAACTCAAAGGAATTGACGGGGGCCCGCACAAGCGG